>TARA_R110002110_G_scaffold345380_2_pt1 | contig 307998 bp, 303 predicted proteins | sample TARA_R110002110 | Tara Oceans TARA_R110002110 (sample SAMEA4397330) | marine metagenome | biome: Polar Biome; feature: [SRF] surface water layer (ENVO:00010504); material: water (ENVO:00002006), including particulate matter (ENVO:01000060) such as... | depth 5 m | reverse complement strand
TGGGCTGGTATCGGTATGGCTATCCCAAGTTTGGAAAATGATTCAGACGGTCTGGGCGCAGTTGGTGCTTACAAAGCACTGTCTAGCTGGACTAACCTGGGTGGTGTTCTGAGCGTATTTAGCCTGTAATACAGCTAGCAAAAGTCTATAGTTAATAAATAGACAGTTAAGTAAAATTAAGAACCCGGCATCGTTGATGTCGGGTTTTTTTTTGCCTGAAACAAAGTTATCTTACTTTAAAAATCTAAAGTCACTTCCATCAAACAAAATCAGGCTATTTTTCCTGGCACCCATTCAGGAAAATCCTGAACCCCAAGGCGTCAATTGCTGACGCTACTTATTCCACATCACCGTAACATTCACCTACCGTCTGAATAGTTCAGACGGTTTTACTTACAATTAATAGAGAGGAAATTATTATGTGGACTAAACCAGAATATTCAGACATGCGTTTCGGTTTTGAAGTAACCATGTATATCTGCAACCGTTAAGATTTAACGACCAGATATGTGTCCGGGGTTTATCCCCCGGGCATCTTCAACCGACCAGCAAATCAGACTGCTTTACGTTACGATGACTATCTTTAATAAATCAGTGTGATTTGCTGAATAGTCGACAGGAAAGAGAAATATGCACATACATGTCATGGGATCAGGAGCCGGCGGAGGCTTTCCACAATGGAATTGCAACTGCAATAACTGTAAAGGTGTGCGTGAAGGAACAGTAAAAGCAAGCAGACGTACACAATCCTCAATTGCCATCAGCTCAGATGGTGTGGATTGGATTTTGTTTAATGCCTCACCGGATATCAAAAAACAGATGGATGATTTTCCGGCACTGCAGCCGGCAAGAGAAGTTCGTGATACCGCTATCAAAGCCATATTGATTACTGATGCTCAGATTGACCATGTAACTGGTCTGTTGACATTACGTGAACATAATAAACCATGGGATATCTACTGCACTGAAGCAGTACATGATGATCTGACTACAGGGTTTCCGGTATTTAATATTCTTGGTCATTTCCGCGGCATAAACTGGCATGAAATAAAAACAGATTTAGAATCATTTTCCATCCCGGCAGCACCAGGCCTGATATTTACTGCAGTGCCTTTAAAGAGTGAAGCGCCCCCTTACTCACCGCATCGCCATAACACCGTGCCAGGAGACAATGTAGGCATTCGGGTTGAAGATACCCGTACTGGTAAAAATGTATTTTATGCGCCGGGTCTTGGGGTAGTTGAAGATCACGTACTTGAATTTATGCGTAATGCTGATGTAGTTCTGGTGGATGGCACGGTATGGACCGATGACGAGATGTCAAAAGAAGGCATCAGTGATAAACGGGCTCAGGAAATGGGCCATATTAATCAGTCTGAAGATGGCGGCACCATCAGTTTTTTAAATTCGATGGAACGTCCCCGCAAGATTTTGATTCATATTAATAACACTAATCCGATCCTTAATGAAGAATCGGCAGAACGTCAGGTGCTGAACAACGCAGGAATTGAGTTGGCATATGATGGTATGGATATTGAGCTATAACAATCGGGAAAGGGCAAACGATGGCTGACAACACACCTTGGTCAAAAGAAGAATTCGAACAAAAGCTGCGTGATAAAGAGCAGTTCTATCACATCAATCATCCGTTCCATAAATTGATGCATACGGGTAAGTTGAATCAGAAACAGGTTCAGGGTTGGGTAGCAAACCGCTTTTATTACCAAACCGCGATTCCTATTAAGGATGCGGCGATTATGGCCAACTGTGAAGATGCCGAGGTACGTAAACATTGGGTACAACGCATTCTGGATCACGATGGTTTTGAAGGCCAGGAAGGTGGTATTGAAGCTTGGTTGCAACTTGGAGAAGCCGTAGGCCTGACGCGTCAGGAACTGACTTCCTATGAACATGTTTTACCGGGTGTGCGTTTCGCAATTGATGCCTATGTCAATTTTGCTCGCCGTGCACCTTGGCAGGAAGCTGCCGGCTCTTCTTTAACCGAATTGTTTGCACCAAAAATTCATCAGGCACGTTTGGACAATTGGCCGGAAATGTATCCGTGGATAGATGAGCGCGGTTACCGTTATTTCCGTAAACGGTTAAGTGAAGCGCGTCGTGATGTAGAACACGGCTTGCAAATCACGCTGGATTATTGTGATACACGCGAGAAACAACAGCGTGCGCTGGATCTGTTGCAGTTCAAGCTGGATATCTTGTGGACCATGTTGGATGCAATGTGGATGGCGTATATTGAAGATCGCCCACCTTATTGTATGGATGTTGAAAAATGACAAATCGCGTATTTAACGCAGACAGTGTGCCGGTACTGGCACTAGGTTACCGCTTTCAATGGGAGCCCATGCAGGATTGTTATGTTTTATTGTATCCCGAAGGTATGGTCAAACTGAATCCTGCGGCTGGTGAAATATTGAAACGCATCAGTGAGAAAAAACAAACCGTCAGCGAATTAATTGCTGAACTTAAAGTCGCCTTTGATGGCGCAGATTTAGACGATGACGTCTATCAGTTTTTGGAGGAAGCACATGGCAACGACTGGATCAGAGCAGAATAAAGCACCCGGCAGCACCGGTGGTGCTCTGGGGATGAATGTACGTGATGCTATCCGACAGCCTTTATGGCTATTGGCAGAGCTGACTTATGCTTGCCCTTTGCAGTGCCCGTATTGTTCAAACCCGATGGATTTCGCCAAAATCAAAAGCGAATTGACCACCGAAGAATGGATTGATGTATTCAAACAAGCTCGGGCAATGGGGGCAACACAGCTGGGATTATCCGGAGGTGAACCTTTGGTTCGTCCCGATATCATCGAATTGATTCGTGCAGCACGGGATTTAGGTTTTTACACCAACCTGATTACTTCCGGTATCGGGCTGGATGCCAGCAAAGCAAAAGCATTTAAAGAGGCGGGACTGGATCATATCCAGGTCAGTTTCCAAGCGAGCTCAGAAGATTTGAATAACCTGATTGCGGGTACTGATGCCTTTCAACATAAAATTGAAATGGCCAAAGCGGTTAAAGCGGCGGGTTATCCGATGGTTCTGTGTTTTGTTACCCATCGGCAGAATATAGATAAAATCGACGAAATCCTGGATCTGGCAATCAATCTGGATGCAGATTATGTCGAGCTGGCCACCACTCAATATTACGGCTGGGCGATGCATAACCGTGATCAATTATTGCCTTTGAAAGAGCAGCTGGTTCGTGCTGAGCGCATTGCGCATGAGTATCAGGAACAGCAAAAAGGCAACATGAAGATCTATTATGTTGTGCCAGACTATTATGAAGACCGTCCGAAAGCCTGTATGAATGGCTGGGGCAATGTATTCTTGACGGTCACTCCAGATGGTACTGCATTACCTTGCCATGCGGCACGTGAGCTACCTGGGATGACATTGCCAAATGTCCGCGATACTAGCGTGAAGGAAATTTGGGAAGATTCAAATGACTTTAATCGCTTCCGTGGTTTTGACTGGATGAAAGAGCCTTGCCGCAGCTGTGATGAGAAAGTAAAAGACTTTGGTGGCTGTCGTTGTCAGGCGTATATGCTGACAGGCGATCCCGCGATGGCTGATCCTGTTTGCAGTAAGTCACCTGATCGTCATGTGGTTGATGAAGCAATTGAACGTGGTCGCAGGGAGTCTGAAAAATCAACTGAAGTTGCCAAGCCATTGGTTTTCCGTAACCCGAAAAACTCGAAACAAATCAGTGGGTTCTGAGTTTGCGATAAAAACTAGCGGCCTGACCAAACAATATGGTCAGGCCGTTGTCGTTAATGGACTGGATCTGCAGGTCAAAGCGGGTCAATGTTATGGCTTGTTAGGCCCGAATGGCGCTGGCAAAAGTACTACCATCCATATGCTCACCACTATGACTTCTCCATCAGCTGGTGAAGCCTGGATTGCCAATCAGTCCATCTCGGCTGATCCGGTTGCAATTCGGGGGTTGGTCGGTTTAGTGTTTCAGGATTCTGCTTTGGATCGCACCATGACGGTGGATGAAAATCTGCAATTTGCTGCAGCGTTGTATGGCATGACTAAAAAACAGGCCAACGAACGTATCGAAGAATTACTTGCCGTCTTTAATTTAGGTTCACGTCGTAATGCCAAATTGCTGGCGCTTTCCGGTGGACAGCGTCGAGCCGTGGATATTGCCCGCGGTGTATTGCATCAGCCGCAAGTATTATTCCTTGATGAACCAACCATTGGTCTGGATCTGCCGAATCGACGTTCTATTTGGCGATTTGTCGAACAGTTGCGCAGAGATCATGGCATGACAGTCTTTTTAACTACCCATTACCTTGAAGAAGCCGTAGCCTGTGATCATGTTGATTTCATTCAGCGTGGCGTATTACAAAAAGGGGGGAAACCAGTTGATTTGATGCGTCAGTTGGCGGCTTATGTACTTGAAATTGAAACTGTCGATATTGAGCCGGTGGTTACCAAACTAACACCACAGTTTGGCAAACCCATTATTGAGGATGAACAGTTAAGCTTTCTCATAAAGGATGCCGAGACAGATCTTCATTCTTTACAACAATCCCTTGGAGACAGCATTACGGCGATGCGTTGGCGTAAACCCAATCTCAATGATGTGTATCTGTGGAAAGTCTGTCCCCCCGAACAGGAGCAGTCAGCATGAGTTGGTTACCAGTTAAAGCCGTTGTAGGTCGAGAGCTGACAAAATTATTTCGTCAAAAAGCCCGCTTATTCAGCTCAATGGTACGTCCGATGATCTGGTTACTGGTGATTGGTTCGGGTGTTGGCAGCATGCTTAGTGGTGCGCAGCAGGAGGGCTATCTACAGTTTCTGGTGCCTGGCGTATTGGCCATGACGTTATTATTTGCGGCATTGCTATCGGCCTTAACTTTGGTCTATGACAAAGAATTTGGTGTGATGCGAATGATGATGATCGCACCGGTTGCGCATTACTGGATCGTATTATCCAAACTGATTGCTGCGACAATTACTGCCATGGTGCAGGCTTTATTACTGTTAATTATTCTATTACTGATCGGCTTGATTGATTTACAGATTGCCCTATTATTAATTCCACCTGCTTTACTAACAGCAGTGGCCTGTGCGTCAATGGGCGGTTTGATTGCAGTATTTTCCAAAACATTGGATAACTTTGCGGTCATCATGAATTTCTTTATCTTCCCGGTGTTTTTCCTGAGCGGGGCGTTGTATCCAGTGAGTCAGCTGCCTGATTTCCTGCGCTATGTGGTGCTGGTTAATCCGTTCAGTTATGGCGTAGATCTTTTAAAACATGCGGTTCCCGGAGCCCAGTCTGATTTTTCGATTTGGACAGATATGACGGTTCTTGTTACATTTTCTGCGGCTGCGATTGCCATTGCCTGCTGGCGCTTTTCACGTGAATCAGTTCATGAACCGTTATTTCATCGGGCGACCAAGCGCAGTTAAAGTTAATACTCCAGCACTTCTTTTGCTTATAAACTTCGTTATCCATGAACAATCAAATTCTGCTTCGTATACCTTGCATACAGCAGTGGTCAGATAGCAATTAGCAGCGGGCATCTTCAATGCAGATGCGGTTGCACCGCTTTTGGAAAGGTCATATCCTAGCCGATTGATAAAAACAAGCGGCAACCACTTAGGAATTATCCATGACATTCACCATGAATTCAGCGCATTCCAATATGGTCTGGCAGCAAGTGCGGCCCAATGAAGTTTCCAATCCTGAAGTTTTGAAGGCATTACAGCAAATTGATCGGGCACAGTTTGTCTCGGATGATTACAAAGCGTTGGCGTATTCAGACACACGATTACCAATTGGCTGTGGTCAGTTTATGTGGACACCGCTGGAAGAGGGACGAATATTACAATTTCTGCAATTAAAACCATCTGATTCGGTGCTGGAAGTCGGTACCGGCAGTGGATTTTTTACAGCATTGATTGCACAACTGTCATTAAACGTCATTAGTATTGAATATTTTGCAGAATTGTCCACTTTGGCGGGTTCACGATTAAAAGCTGCAGGCTTACAAAATGTAAACTTGCAGTGTGGTGATGCCAGTCATGGCTGGAAATTGGCAGATCGCATTGATGTTATTGTCCTGACAGCCAGCTGTCAGCAGGTACCGGAAGATTACCTCCATGCACTCAAAGTCGGTGGCCATTTAGTCGCTATCACCGGGCAGGCACCTGCAATGCATGTGCAACGCATTACTCGCACAGGCGAGTGGCAATGGCAAACAGAGAATTTATTTGAAACGGTGGTCGCACCATTGGTGCATGCTGAAACAAAACCAGAATTTAACTTTTAACCCAGAGAGCTTGTTATGAAACAAATGTCAGCAACTCAATTAAATGAGTTTTTGCAGGAAAACGCACAGGAAGCGATTCTGATTGATGTGCGTGAAGCACACGAACTTGCCAATGGCATGCTGGAAAATGCGAAACATATGCCAATGAACAGTATTCCGGTACATGTTGAAGAACTTGAATCTGAAAAAGACAGTCCGATAGTGTTGATTTGTCGTTCAGGCCAACGCAGCGCACAAGTCGGTCAATATTTAGAACAATTGGGTTTTACCGACGTCATAAATCTCGAAGGTGGCATGAATGCCTGGGCAGCGCAGATCGACAAAAATATGAGAGTTTATTAAGGATAGATAATGAAAACGCTGTTTATTGCAGTTTTTTTCGCAGCAGTATTTTCCAGGCCGGCATGGGCGGTTCAGGATCTGGTCGATATATATAATTTATCTGTCCAGAGCGATCCGATATTAATGGCACAGGCAGCGTCGCTTCTTGCCACGAGTGAATTAGAAGATCAAGCTGATGCAGCCTTTTTGCCCCAAGTAGATATGGTCGCTAATAACAGTAAAGTATGGACAGACAGCTCTTCCCAACGTTTTGGTGGCTCCAGCGAATATAACGATCATGGTTATACACTGAGTCTGGTGCAGCCGATTTATCGACGTAACAACTTTGTACAATCACGGCAGGCAACTATTGCGATTGAAGGCGCTACGGCTGATTATCAATTTGTCGAACAGGATTTGATTGTTCGTGTGGCTGAGCGCTACTTCGCTGTTTTGGGCGCCGAAGATGATTTAAGTTTTGCTCTGGCAGAACTTGAAGCCATTGAAAAACAACTTGAGCAAGCTGATCAGCGATTTGAAGTTGGCTTGGCTACTATTATTGATGTCACCGAAGCCCGGGCGGCTTATGATCTGGCAACTGCCGCCGTTATTGAAGCTGAAAACTTATTGGCAAATGCTCGCGAGGCTTTACGGGAAACCGCCGGTCAATATCCCAGTGAACTGGCTTAATTAAAGGAAGAAACACCTCTGGTCAAGCCTGAGCCAGAAAATATTGATGAGTGGAGTGAGCAGGCAATCGTCATGAATCCGGTATTACTCTCTGCCAATAGTAATGTTGGACTGGCCAAGGAAAATATAGAATTTGAACGTAGTGGTCATTACCCAACGCTGGATTTGGTCGCGCAGAAGGGTTACACCTCTCAAAGTGACAGCAATTTGAGTGGTAGCAATAAAACGCATCAGAAAATTCTGGGGTTGCAGATCAATATTCCTATCTATGCAGGTGGTGTTGTTAATTCAAGGACTCGCGAAGCCAGTTTCAGGTTGGATGAAGCCATGCAAAATGAAGAAGAACAGCGGCGAGCAATTATACGTCAGACCCGTGCCGCCTATAACAGCGTCATGTCAGGCGTTAGCCGGGTCAATGCGCTGCAGCAGGCGGTATATTCCAATAAAAAGGCACTGGAGTCCACTGAAGCGGGTTTTGATGTCGGCACAAGGACAACCGTAGATGTTTTGAATGCGCGTCGAGAATTATTCAGCGCATTACGTGATTACTCCCGCTCCCGCTATGAATATGTCGTCAATACGTTAAGACTCAAACAAGCTGCTGGTATTGTCAGCGTGAATGATATCGAGCAAATTAACCAATGGCTGGTACCCTGAACCTGAGGAGTGGTTATTGCCATGATGGCAAATTCTGAAAACAGTGTTTTAGTGATAATTGATGTTCAACTGAAATTAGCTCAGGCCATGCCTGATGGAGTACGTGAGCGCCTTAATAAACAGATTAGAATTTTACTTTCTGCCGCCAAGGTGCTGAATATTCCTGTTATTGTGACGGAACAATACCCCAAAGGACTTGGACCTACAGAGTCAGATTTACAGAATAATTTGCCCGTCGGCACCAAAACGATTGAGAAAACCTGTTTTTCCTGCCTGCAATCTGAGGATTTCCGCTTTCAACTGGCTGCAACTAACCGTCAGCAGGTTATTCTGGTGGGAATGGAAACGCATATATGTGTATTGCAAACTGCTTTAGCGTTACAGGCTGAAAACTTCAGTGTTCATGTGGCGGAAGATGGCGTCTGCTCCCGTTCAAAATCCAATCAATACAATGCTATTCAACGCATGCGCCATGCCGGCGTGGTCATTAGTAATGTCGAATCGCTGCTGTTTGAATGGCTTGGCGATGCCAGCCATGCAGAATTTAAAACACTGGCCAAATTGATTGTCTAACGGTTGCGCTGTGCGTTAGCTCTACGCTGCCGCCTTTCTTTGCAGTTGATTACCGTTAGCTGCCTGTCCGCTTCACTCATATTTTCCCAACGTAATATCTCATCCATCGTCCGAAAACATCCCCGACAGATATCCTGTGTATCAAGACCGCATTTGCCAATGCAGGGGCTGGGAGTGAATGATTTATCTGATTCCATATTAGTGTCTGATCGTAGGTTGGCGCTGAGCTTGTGAAGCCCAACATTCAAGGGCAGGGCAGGTTGGGGTGAGGTGCGAAACCCAACATCTTAATTTAACTCATAACCAAATTTGATTGTGAAAACTCAAGCATGAAACCGCTGGCGTTTATTGGCCATACCGACTTTGGCAGGTTTGTTTAACGTTGGCAGCGCTTCATAATCCGGCTGGCCTTTAAGACCGGCACGGGCATAATCCAGCCGCAGATGATCTTTGACCAATTCAACCGGTTGATGCATATCTTCTGTCAGCACAACATAAATCAGTTCAAAAAGACGTTTCAAGGCAATTTTGGCAGTTTGACCAGTACGCTGATAAATCTGATCTGACAGGGTCATGAAATGCCAGAACGGTTGATCATCAAGCAGCAACGGCAGGGTATTGATGAACCGCCCTGAGTTCCCGATCAAATCCCAGTAACGGGCAAAACGATTGACCCGTTGCATGGTGATAAAGTCGATTTCACGGCTGCTGAGCAGGTTATACGGCGGCAGAGGATTAAAGCGTAAATCACTGGGTTCATTATGCCGGTTCAATGGCGCGCCACGCAGACGTTTGAGAATGCCGACCTGAATTTCATGAGGATTCAATGCGATTAATTGATCAAAGCTGTCAGCAAAATTTTCCAGAGTATCGCCGGGCAAACCGAAGATCAGATCGGTGTGTAAATGCGCACCGCTATGTTCACGCAACCAGCGAATATTGTCTTTGCTCTTATCGTTGTTCTGCTTGCGGCTGATTCGTTCCTGGATTTCGCTGTCAAAGGTCTGAATACCAATTTCAAATTGCAGGCTGTTGGGCGGAAATTTCTGCAAGACCGATTTCAATTTATCTGGCAGATTATCCGGCACCACTTCAAAATGCAGATATAAATCATCGCTCATGCGTTCCAGGAAAAACTCCAGAATGGCAATGCTGGTGGTGATTTTCAGATTAAAGGTACGGTCTATAAATTTAAAATTTCGCACACCACGCTGCCACAGCTGATCTATTTCAGCGAGAAATTCATCGAGTGGAAAGGCCGTCGCGGTTTTATCCAAAGCCGATAAACAAAACTCACATTTAAATGGACAGCCACGGGAAGCTTCAACGTAGATCAACCGGTTACGAATATCCTCATCGTTGTAAAAACGATAAGGCAGAATCAACTGTTCCAGTGGTGTTGCTCGGCCATTAATATATTTAGTTGCAGGATTTTCATTGCTCAGTAATTTTTCGCAAAGCTCACGAAAATCCTGTTCACCGGGTCCGGCAATCACATAATCAGCCAGCTCACAAACTTTTGGCAAATCAGGTGAATGACTGACTTCCGGGCCACCGAGAATAATGCGGATTTCAGGCTTAATCGATTTTAATAAGGCAACAACGGCTTCAATTTCACTGACATTCCATATATACACACTGAAACCGATAACCTCAGGCTGATAACTAAGCAATTTTTCAGCAATGCTCAGCGGTTGTTCCTGAATAGTGAATTCGATCAGTTCGGCGGCGGATTGATGCTCACCCAGATTGGCATATAAATAACGCAAACCAAATGCCGAGTGCATATAACGGGCATTCAGGGTGGTGAGCAGGATTTTGGCAGTAGTTGACATGCGCACATTGTAAATCAAACGCGGCTGTTCAATTAGAACTGTTCATTCCTAATGCGATTTGTTGCTCAGTGACATAACGTTGCAAGTCGTCCAAAGTTTGCTGTTGGGCTGCGGTGAGCTCTTGCTGCCGACACTCCGCTAAAGCAGCATTAAATTTTTCAAATGTAAGTCCAGGCGATGCAGTTGCGGTTAATTTGGTCCGACAGAATTGCTGCCATTGTTCTGCTTCACTTTCATTTAATGATTCGGGCCAGTTACGCGCTCGGTAGCGAAACAGCATTTCCGGTAATCGCGAATCGTTAAAAGGTATCGATAACGTGCCCAATTGATCAGGAGCCGCTTCGCGGATCAGGGTCATTTTGTTTTTATCGCTGTCATCAAAGAAACCGCCGCCATATAAGCTGGCATCAACATCGTCTATCTCATCAAATGATTTCTGACTGAAAACTTTCTGCAATTTTTGCTGTAATGATTCACCGGCCTCACGAAGAAGTTGCAGATGTTTATGACTTAATTCCCGATCAATCTGCAGCCGCTCGGCAGCAGCATCATCCAGCGTAGCTGCAGGAACAATGACCGGACATTTATTTATATGCACGGTTTTGATTGCCGGACGCGAAACACCCTCGGGGAGATCTTTGGTTGGGGTAAATAACCATTGCCGAATGGTATCGGCATCCTGCTCCAGTAACGCCGAAGGATCATGGCGCAGATCATAAACAATCACCCCATTATTGTTGTTTGGTTCTTTGGCTAGTGGCACTACCAGTGCCGTATTGCAATATTCAGAAGGGTACATGCGTGAGGTATGCAATACCGGATCCGCCTGATGTAGGTTCAATAACGGAGCGAGCTGCTGTTTTCGGCGTAACTGATAAATATAGTCATACAGTTTTGGCTGACGATCTTTAATCAGTTTTGCCAACGCGATTGTGGCATACACATCCACTAACGCATCATGCGCGCCCTGATGTTCAATACCGTTTGCAGCAGTTAAGGCTTCCAGACGAAAACTGGGCTGGCCGTCTTCACGATTAGGCCACTCGATTCCTTCCGGACGAAGAGCCCGGGTGAGACGCACCATATCAATAATGTCCCAGCGTGAATTACCGTTTTGCCATTCGCGGGCATAGGCATCGTAAAAATTACGAAACAGGGCGAAGCGGGTAAATTCATCATCAAACCGCAAACTGTTATAGCCCACACCGCAGGTACCTGGCTGTGACAGTTCATCATGAATTTGTTTAATGAATTCGGCCTCAGTCAGGCCTTCCTGTTGTGCTTTCTGTGGCGTGATGCCCGTTATTAAACTCGCCATTGGATGCGGTAATACATCGGCTGCCGGTTTGCAGTAAATCATCAATGGTTCACCGATGATATTCAGATCTTCATCGGTGCGCACGCCGGCGAACTGTAGTGGCCGATCAAATCGTGGATCGGTGCCAGTCGTCTCATAATCGTGCCAGTACAGCGTATTCATTTATAAGCTCGCCAAAACCAGCTCTGCTGCTGCCAGAGTGGCTTCAATTTCATCATCACCATGTGCAGCAGAGACAAAGCCTGCTTCAAATGCTGAAGGTGCAAGATAGACCCCACGATCCAGCATGCCGTGATAAAACTTTTTAAAACGTTCCTGATCACATTGGGTGACCTGCTCAAAAAACTCAATGTTGGCTTCTTCGGTAAAGAAAAAGCCAAACATGCCACCCACATAATTGATACTCATCGGAATACCGGCCGCATCGGCTTTTTGTTTCAAGCCATTAGCTAATTTAGCTGTCTGTTGACTGAGGTGATCATGAAAGCCGGGTTGTTGTACCAGCTTCAAAGTTGCAAGGCCAGCTGCCATTGCTACTGGATTCCCTGATAATGTACCTGCCTGATATACCGGACCAAGCGGTGCAATAGAATGCATCACATCTTTACGTCCACCAAAAGCTCCAACCGGTAAACCACCACCGACTACTTTACCCAGCGTAGTGAGATCAGGCTTGATTCCATAATGTTGCTGCGCACCGCCCAAAGCGACCCGGAAACCGGTCATGACTTCATCAAAAATCAGCAGACTGCCGTATTGATCACAGACTTCGCGCAAACCTTTGAGAAATCCCGGAATCGGTGGAATACAGTTCATATTTCCGGCAACCGGCTCGACAATAATGCAGGCAACCTGATCACCGATTTCAGCAAAACATTGTTTGACTGAATCCATATCGTTGTAGCGTAAGGTAATGGTGTGCTCGGCAATCGCTTTAGGCACTCCAGCAGAAGAAGGTTCTCCTAGGGTTAATGCACCACTGCCAGCTTTGACTAATAACGAGTCTGCGTGACCGTGGTAACAGCCTTCAAACTTAACGATTTTGTCACGACCGGTATGGCCGCGAGCCAGACGAATGGCACTCATGGTCGCTTCAGTACCGGAGCTGACCATACGCACCATTTCCATTGAAGGCACTAATTCACAGAGTAAATCCGCCATTTCAGTTTCAATTGCTGTGGGCGCGCCATATCCCAGACCGTTTGCACACATTAGCTGAACGGCCTCAATAACTTGCGGATGCGCATGACCGGCAATCATCGGTCCCCATGAGCCGATATAATCAATATAATTTTTACCTTCAACATCGGTAAGCCAGGCGCCTTTTGCGCTGCTGAAAAATACCGGATCACCGCCGACACCTTTGAATGCACGGACGGGTGAATTGACGCCACCCGGGATATGTTTTTGAGCCTGAAGGAAAAGTTGTTGATTGCTTTGCGCTTGCATTTACAGAGTCCTGATTTGATGATGTGCGATAATTGTAGGTCAATTTGATTTCTCATAGTCGCAACAAACAATGTCGGCTATGAAAGTTCAATAGGCCTTAGCCTATCACAGCGAGATAACTGACCCGACATGAGCCTGAAACTGCGTTTATTGATCATTGTAACCTTGATCCTGGTATTCAACTTTGTCGCCGCTGGCTATTTTATGATTCAGAATGCCCGTCAGGCAGTCGCGGCCGAAATGGCATCCAGTACTCAGTTGGCACGTGGATTATTGATCAATGCCTTGCCGACCTTACGTTTTTCCAACGACTTGAGCGAGCGGGTAACCCTGATTGTTGACAGTGTGCGTCATACAAGACACATCCGCGCCTGGTTTGAAGACATGAACGGCCAACCGTTAATCGGCCATGAAGAGGGAGTACCGTTTACCAACCGGCCTGATGCGCCGGACTGGTTTATCCGTTTGATGGAACCTGAAGCGGTGGCGTTCCGACGACTTATTACCCGCGGCAGTCAATCGTATGGTTATCTGGTGGTTGAGGCCGATCCAAGTGATGAAGTCACTGAAGTATGGCGGGATATGGAAACCCTGCTATTGCTGGGACTGTTTTTTCTGACGGTAATATCCACTCTTATTTATATGGCGTTATTACACGGTTTAAGGCCATTGCAGCAATTAGCCGATGCATTGGGCAGGCTTGAGAAAGGTGATTTTCATGCGCGCGTTGATACAGGAGGCGCCAAGGAGTTAAAGCCGATTCAGATTCGTTTCAACCATATGGCTGATGTGTTGGATACCACAATGGCTGAAAACCATGCTTTGGCGGGCAATATGCTGACCTTGCAGGAATCTGAACGGCGTGATCTGGCGCGTGAACTGCACGATGAGTTGGCCCCATGTCTGTTTGGTATTCGAGTGGATCTTGCAGAAATTGAACGCATTGCCATTGAAAACAAATTGCCGGACGTCGAAGAAAAAGTCAGCTCGGTCAAATTAATTACCAGCCATATTCAGTCTTTGGTTCGTAAAATGCTCAGCCGCTTGCGGCCCATGACGCTTGATGATCTGGGGCTGGCAGAAGCCTTACGTGATATGTTGCACAACTGGCGGGATCGTCAGCCAGAAATTGATTGGGAATGGGATTTTATTGGAGATTTCACGGGACTCCCAGACACTCTGCAAGTGACGGTTTATCGAGTGGTGCAGGAATGTACCACCAACTGTGTCCGCCATGCTGAAGCCAGCCATGTGCGGGTTGAAGTGAAGCGTGAGAAACAACATATAAAAGTAACGGTTACCGATGATGGTAAGGGTTTGGATACTTCTGCAGTCAAAGGTTTTGGTTTAATCGGAATGCGTGAAAGGGTCTCGGCATTAGGTGGTAAGATTGCGTTTGATACTGCCGAAGGCCAGGGTTTGCAGGTACGGGTAATGATCCCTTTGAAGAGTGAAAATAAAAAATGAAACAGAACATCACAATCCTAGTGGTAGACGATCATCCGATTGTCAGAGCGGGCTGTCGGCAATTGATTCAGCAAATTCCATCGGCCAAAGTTGTAGAAGCTGAAACTGGAGAAGAAGGCTACCGACTGTTTCAGGAGTTGTATCCCGATATGGTATTACTGGATATCACACTTCCTGGTGTCGGTGGCTTGGAAGTATTACGCCGCATCCGGGCGAATCGCGACACGGCCAAGGTGTTAATGTTCAGCATGCATGAAGATCCGGTTTTTGCTTCCCGTGCCATGCAGGCTGGAGCACGCGGTTACATCACCAAGAACAATGCCGCTGATCATCTGGTCGAAGCGGTCAGTAAAGTGCTGGAAGGTAAAATTTATCTGAGCCCTGATATGGCGCAGCAGCTGGCGATGTTGAATATTGATGCCGGTACCAGTGCCTTAAGTGATCTTTCCCGTCGTGAACTGGAGATATTACGTTTACTGGGTGAAGGTAAAAGTATGAATGAAATTTCCGACGTGTTAGGTATTAGTTATAAAACTGTCGCAAATAACCTGACACAGATTAAAGGTAAGCTGGATATCAACAAAACAGCTGAGTTAATGCGCTTTGCAATAAGCCATGGTTTATCGTCGTAAAGCCCTGCTTTTGCTTGTATGTTTTTGAAAAGGAACATATTCCCGTTTTAATAGGAGAAGTCGCTCATGGCGAATGGTCTTGCGTTCAGTACTATTTGTAACAAGTCCATAGGAATGTTCAGCTTCTATAGTCTTATATTTCTCTCTCCTTCTATGAAGGTTTTAGCCAGACCCTTGGGTCTGGCTTTTTTTTGCCTGTCATTTGCACTTTTTTCCAACTTATTCGTCTAAATGATAAGAGATCGCATTTAGGCTTCCCACTGTGCGTATTCTCTTGATAAGATGTCGCTTTCATTTCCACCGCCGACATCCGGTAACACAAGGAAAATTTTATGCAATTTAATTTCTGCCGACTATGCTGCCTGCTGGGCATCTGGTTGGTGCCTTCATTCACCTATGCTGGCGCATTGGATCAAGCTGTTGACCAACAGGTTCAGACTGATATTGCCGCCCAGCGTACTCAGCAGCAAATTGATAGTCTTGATGATGAAACCCGTGAACTGCTGGCGGAATATCGCAGTGTGCTCAATCAGAAAGAAAGTCTGGCGGCTTATAACAGCCAACTTGAACAGCTGGTTTCTTCTCAACAGGACGAACTGGTATTAATCGAAGAGCAGTTAGCGAATATTGATACCACCCAACGTGATATCACGCCGTTGATGATTAAAATGGTCGAAGTGCTTGAACAATTCGTGGAATTGGATACGCCATTTTTACCTGAAGAACGTAACAGCCGCGTAGCACAGTTGAAAGAGATGATGGATCGCGCGGATGTGAATCTGTCAGAAAAATACCGCCGTATTCTGGAAGCCTATCAGGTGGAGACAGAATATGGTCGTACCCTTGAAGCCTATCAAGGTGAACTGGATACCGAAGATCGAAATCGTACCGTGGATTTTCTCAGAGTTGGCCGTGTCGGCTTGTATTACCTGACATTGGATCAAATGGAAGCCGGTATGTGGGATCAGGAAACTCAAAGCTGGCAGCAGCTTCCACGTGATTCTGTTCAATCTGTTATTCAGGGTCTGAAAGTGGCACGTAAACAATTGCCACCTGATTTATTAACCCTGCCGGTCAAAACGCCAGAGGCAAACCAATGAGAAGCATGTCTATTTTTATTATTTCCTTAATGGCCTTGCCTCTTACTGTCATGGCCGCTGATAAACCAGCCAATCTCGATCAGTTGCTTGAACAGGTCAAGCGTGAACGTGTAATAGAACAGGAACAGAATCGCATTCGTGAAACAGAATTTCTTGAAGCACGTGATCGTCAGGCCGAGTTGTTGCAACAAGCCAAAGCAGACTTAGCTGCCGAAGAACGTCGTACCGAAACATTGAATGAACAGTTTGAAGAAAACGAATTCAAATTAGCGGAACAGGAGTCCTTATTACAAGAACGTTCCGGCTCACTGGGTGAGTTGTTTGGTACGGTTCGCCAAATGGCCAATGACAGTCGTGCAGTGATTGAATCTTCAATGACCAGTGTGCAATATCCAGAACGAATCGCTTTTTTGACGGAATTAAGTGAACGTAAACAACAGCCTAGTATCGATGAGTTACGTGAGCTGTGGTTAGTGTTGCAACATGAAATGACGCATTCGGGCAAAGTAGTACAGTTTCCCGCTCAGGTGATCACGGCAAATGGTGAAGTTGCTGATCGTAATGTGACTCGGGTAGGTGTGTTTACTGCCTTCAGTGACGGCAAGTTTCTGCGTTATATGCCAGAAAATCGTAATCTGGTGGAATTAGCCAGACAACCAGTTGAGCGCCTTCGCGATCTTATGGAAGAGTTTGAAACCAGTGAAGCCGGAGCTTTAAAAACTGCTGTAGTAGACCCGACGCGGGGTGCGATCATGGCCTTGCTGGTGCAAACACCTAATTTGCAAGAACGCATTAAACAAGGCGGCTGGATTGGTTACATCATTCTGATCCTGGGAGCAATTGGGTTGTTGATTGCACTGATTCGTTTCGTAACGTTGATGCGTATGGAACGGGGGGTCAGTAAACAACAGAAGACCCAGGAATTGAATATGAAAAACCCACTGGGACGGATCCTGTCGGTTTACAGTGACAAGATTGCTCAGGATGTGGAAACTCTTTCACTTAAGCTGGATGAAGCTATCCTCAGAGAAACGCCAAGTATCGAGCGTGGCCTGATTACCTTGGCGATTTTGGCCGCAGTCGCGCCGATGCTGGGTTTATTGGGTACAGTTTCCGGCATGATTGAAACCTTCCAGTCGATTACGCTGTTTGGTACCGGTGATCCGAAACTGATGTCTGGTGGTATTTCACAGGCTCTGGTCACCACGGAACTTGGTTTGGCCGTTGCGATTCCTATGCTATTAATTCATAGCGCTTTATCGAGCAAAAGTAATCGTTTGATTCAGATCCTTGATGAAGAAAGTGCAGCAATCGTTGCTCGTAACGCTGAAACAAAAACTTTGCAACGCGATGGATAATCTATTTCAGATACAACTGCTGATGGAAAGCGGCGGCACCGTGCTTTGGCTTATTCTGCTGGCGTCTATTCTGATGTGGACGTTGATTATCGAGCGCTATGTGTTTATTTGGTTTCTGCATCCGCGTGAAGTTCGCAAGATGATGGATGAGTGGCATCAGCGAGATGATCTGGCCAGTTGGTATGCCCAGCAAATCCGTCAGGGCATGATTGCTGAAAGTCAGGTGATGCTGGAGCGTTTTCTGATTCTGATTCGTACCCTGACAGTGGCGTTACCGATGCTGGGATTGCTGGGCACGGTAAATGGCATGATTCAGACCTTTGATGTCATGACTGTATTTGGAACCGGCAACACACGTGGTATGGCCGGTGGTATTTCAGTGGCATTAATAACAACGATGGGTGGTTTGCTGACCGCTTTATCAGGGCTCTATTTCATTACTCAGCTGGAACAGCGTGTTGCCAGAGAAGTAAATAACGTGGCTGACGCCCTACGCAGAGATTAGGAAAGTTTATGCGAAAACGACATTCCCGCCGTCAAAGTGGCGGTATAGCTGAAATCAACATGACACCATTAATTGATATGGTGTTTATCCTGTTGATCTTTTTTATTGTGACCACTTCTTTTGTGAAAGAAACCGGGGTGGATGTAAACCGCCCATCGGCAAAAACAGCAGTGGAGAAAGAACGCGCTAATATCCTGATATCGATACGTGAAAATGATGAAATCTGGATGGATCAACGACAGATAGATCGTCGTGCAGTGCGTGCCAATGTAGAGCGTATGTACGCGGAAAACCCGGAAGGTTCAGTCATTATTCTGGCTGATGAAGAAGCCAAAACCGGCTTATTGATTGAAGTCATGGATCAGGCACGTTTGGCGGGAGTTGCGAATGTCTCAATTGCTGCTGAACGAGACTAGTCGCGGAGAATCACCTTCTATGCGTATCTTTATTGGGTTATTGCTGGCGATTTTGGTCAATTATGGCTTGTTCACCTTGATGAAAGAAATGACCACATCAGATAGCAGTCTTTATCGGGATGATAATGAAATACTGGTGCTGGACTTTGTGCGTTTGAAACAGGAAGAAACCCAACCTGAAACAATCAAGCGTGAAATCCCCAAAAAACCACCACCGCCGGAAGAGCCGCCACCACCAACGCCGACTACTGCTCCTAAAATGACGCAGCCGGATGTGCAGCAACCGCAGATGGATATGCCAAAAATTGATGTCCCATTGAATATTGCCGGTCAGCCTTATCTGGGGGATTTCAGTGCTGAACCGGCACCCGCGCCGTCTCCTACGCCGGTGCAGGGACCGCAGATGGATGATGAGGTCGTGCCACTGGTTCGAATTCCGCCGAACTATCCACGTGTCGCGCAGCGGCGGGGTATTGAAGGCGTGGTGACAGTAGTATTCACCATCACCCGTGATGGCCGGGTAAAAGATCCTGAAGTGGTTTCTGCCAGTCCTGAGAATGTATTTGATAATGCAGCGAAGACGGCTATTCTCAAATGGAAATTCAAGCCTAAAGTTGTCGATGGTGAGCCGGTTGAACGCCGAGCAACCCAGGAAATCGAATTTAAGTTGGCCAGGTAAACATGAAGAAACTTACGCAAAAATTCGCTTTGATGACGCTGGTTGCCTGTCTTGCATTGCCATTAACCTCAATGGCTGAAGATGAATACCTGCTCAGTGAAGCTACCTACAAATCGCTTAATGCTGCTCAGGAAAAAATGGAACAGCAGCAATATCGTCAGGCAGAAGCGGATTTGAAAAAGCTGGTCGGTGAAACCGATGCAGGAAGTTACGAAAGAGCAGTCGTTTTGCAAACTCTGGGGTATTTATACTCTGAAACCGAAGAGTACAAACTGGCAGCAGAACAGTTTGAAGATGCCCTCGCACTGAATGCACTGCCGGAGGATGTCACCCACAATCTGCGCTATAACCTTGCCCAGTTATTAATCAGCGATGGTGCGTATCAGAAAGGCATCGACCTGCTGACACAATGGTTGAACAAAGAACCTCAGGCGAACAGCAGTGCCTATGTGTTACTGGCAACGGCCTATTACCAGATAAATCAGTTTACCAATGCCGTTGAGGCCATTCGTACTGCTATTCAGCGTGATAATTCCCCGAAAGAAAATTGGTACCGACTGCAATTGTCTGCACATATGGAAATGCAGCAATACAACCAAGCCATTAATGTACTGGAGATTCTGATTGAACGTTTTCCAGTCAATAAAACTTATTGGGACCAATTGGCAGCTCTCTATGCCCAACAGGAAAAACGGCTGACCTCGCTGGCCGTACAGATGCTGGCCAAGCGGCTGAATCTTGGTGACAACGACACCGTATTGCGCCTGGCAAATATGTATCGCTATCTGAATATCCCTTATAAATCGGCCCAGTTACTGCAGAAATCTATGGATGATGGGGTGATAGAGCGTAATTTTAAAAATCTTGAATCACTGGCTGACAGTTGGTTAGCTGCCAGAGAAAATGAAAATGCCACTCAGGTGTTAGCCCAAATGCAATCAATGGATTCCTCAGGCGAAACCGACCTGAAACTGGCTAGAGTATTTATCAGCATGGAACAGTGGGATGAAGCTGCTGGACCGCTTCAGCAAAGTCTGGAAAAATTACCTGAAGCAAAACGCGGCCAGGCCTGGATGCTCTCTGGTATGGTCAACTACCATTTGGGCAATATGCAGCAGTCAGAGCAACATCTTAATCGTGCACTGGCTTACACCGAAGTCCGTAATCAGGCTTCGCAATGGTTAAGACATCTGCAAAATACCCGTAAAGATAACGAAGATGCCTGAAACTTCATTGGCCGAACTCAAAACCCAACTGGTTCAACATTACCGTTGGCTGCGTCAATACGGTTGCAACGATTCACATAGTGGCAATGCTTCTTTTCGCTGGCATAATCAGATTTGGGTGACGCCTACAGGCTGTTGTGCCGATACCTTGACACCGGAAATGCTGGTGCCCTGTGATATTGACGGCCAATGCGGGGAAGGCGCCTCACTGGATGCTCCGCTGCACCTGGCAACTTATCAGCATAATCCCAATACTCGAGCCGTTATTCATAGTCATGGGCCGCATGCGATTGCGATGACGATGAATGGTGAAGATTTTATCCCGGTGGATTTTGAAGGGCAGTATTATTTTTCGACCATCCCGGTTATTTCAATTGACTATGCCGAGTACATAGAGAAATCACCAATGGCAGTGGCGCAGGGGCTGGCCCGTCATAAAGTTGTCATTGTTCGGGGGCATGGTGTTTATGCCTGCGCGGAAACCATCAATTTGGCCTATAAATGGAGCTGCTCGGTAGAGCTTTCTGCCAAAACGGCCTGGCTTGCTGCCCAGCTATAATCTGCTTTAACGCGAAACCTATTTGTCCAAAACAAGTCAGATTAAATTCTTACAGCTATCCTCAAAGGGATTTTTGACCAATGACTGCCGAAAAAGCCGTATCTTTTTCCCACTCAGAACATAGATATTTACGTACACCACGATTGAATGCAAAAGAGCCGGAAGCTATTCGCAACGAACTCGCTGCCTATTTCAATGCAAATTTTGAGCGTTATGAATCGCTGTTTGATAACTTGAAATCAGAAGAAGGCTATTATCAGAAAAGTATTCCGCTTCGCCATCCGTTAATTTTTTATTTCGGCCATACGGCGACTTTTTTTGTTAATAAGCTTTTATTAGCCGGGTTATTGACTCAACGCATCAATCCTCGTTTTGAATCAATGTTCGCGGTTGGTGTGGATGAAATGAGCTGGGATGATCTTAATGATGATCATTATGACTGGCCTTCAGTAGCGGAAGTAAAAGCCTATCGGCAACAAGTGAAAAAAGTCGTTAATCAACTTATTCAAAAAGCCCCTCTGCAATTACCTATCAACTGGGACAACCCATGGTGGGCCATCATGATGGGGATTGAACATGAACAGATCCATCTGGAAACTTCATCAGTATTAATTCGTCAGCAGCAATTACAGTGGGTACAACCGCATTCGGCGTGGCCGGCATGTGATATTTCCGGAGCAGCTCCTGAGAACACAGTTTTGCCAGTGGATGCTGGTCAGGTAAAACTGGGCAAGTCCTTTGATGATGAGTATTACGGCTGGGATAATGAATATGGTCAACATCAGGCAGAAGTACCAGCCTTTCAATCTGCCAAATATCTGGTCAGTAATCATGAGTTTTTAGCCTTTGTTGAAGCGGGCGGATACCAGAAGTCACAATACTGGCAGCAGGAAGGGCTGCAATGGCGGGAATTTACACAAGCTGAATATCCCACATTCTGGCTAAAAACCGATCAGGGCTGGCAATTGCGGTTAATGGCTGAGGTTGTGCCAATGCGCTGGGATTGGCCTGCAGAAGTAAACTATCATGAAGCCAAGGCATTCTGTGCATGGAAGTCTGAACAAACCGGTGAAACTGTACGCCTGCCTACCGAGGATGAATGGTATCGTCTGGTTGATGTTGCTGGTATCGAAGAACTGGACGAGAATGCAGCCCCCGCCAATATTCATTTGGATCATTTTGCCTCCTCCTGTCCGGTAAATCATTTTGCGCAGGGCGATTTTTATGACGTCAGAGGCAATGTCTGGCAATGGACTGAAACGCCGATTTATCCATTCGATGGATCACAGGTTCACCGCCTGTATGATGATTTCACCACGCCGACATATGATGGAAAACATAATCTGATAAAAGGTGGCAGCTGGATTTCCTGTGGCAATGAAAGCCGTTTATCATCCCGTTATGCGTTCAGACGTCACTTTTTTCAGCATGCAGGATTCCGTTATGTGGTGTCGGATGCGCCAGTGGTGAATCTGGATTCTAACTATGAAACCGACAAAATGTTGTCGGAATATGCTGAATTCCACTATGGTGAAAGTTACTTTGATGTGCCTAACTTTCAAAAAGCCATCGCCCGGATGGCTATTGAGAAGATGGGGGATAAACCCGCAAGACACGCGCTTGATCTTGGCTGTGCGGTTGGTCGTGCCAGTTTCGAATTAGCCAGGCATTTTGATCGGGTCACAGGGGTTGATTTCTCGGCACGGCTGATCAATCTCGGTGTCCAGCTCAAGCGTGATGGCGTCATCCGTTATGCCATAGCCGATGAAGGTGATTTATTACTGTATCGCGAACAACGGCTGGAAAACTTTGGTTTGGAAGATACCGCGCATAAAGTTGATTTTATGCAGGGCGATGCCTGTAATTTAAAAGCGGTCTACCAAGGCTATGATTTGATTTTAGCGGCTAATTTACTAGACCGCTTGTATGACCCGATATTATTTTTAAAACACATACATGAACGAATTAATGTGGGGGGCTTGTTAGTGTTAGCCTCGCCCTATACATGGCTGGAAGAACACACGGATAAAGCCAATTGGCTGGGTGGATTCAAAAAAGACGGAGAAAGCTTTTCCACACTGGATGGCATCAAAAGCGTGTTGGAAAATCACTTTCAATTAATTGATGGGCCATTTTCGCAACCATTCGTACTCCGTGAAACCCGACGTAAATTCCAGCATACTCTGTCAGAGGTGACTATCTGGGAACGTCGAAATGTCGAAGATTGATTTTGATCAGCAAATAGATCGCAGCGGCACGTATAGCCTTAAATACGATGCCCGCCAGCGATTGTTTGGCCGCGAAGATGCCATTCCGTTATGGGTGGCAGATATGGATTTTGCTGCCCCTGAGTCGGTAACAAAAGCGTTGACTGTCAGGGCCCAGCATCCACTTTATGGCTACAGTGAATATCCTGAAGCGTTGTATCAGGCCACCCAGGAGTGGTTTTTACGACGTCATCATTGGCATATTGACGCTGAACATATCCTGATTTGTCCGGGAGTCGTGCCATCATTGCATGCCACCATCATGGCGCTAACCGAAAAGCATGATCAGGTCATAGCCCAGCCACCGGTATATTTTCCCTTTTTCTCGGCGGTGACTGAGACCCAGCGGAATCTGCTATTAAATCCATTGCAGCTGGTGGATGAGTATTATCAGATTAACTTTGCTGAGTTGGCCGAACAGGCTGCAGCAGGGGCCAAAATGCTGTTGCTTTGCTCACCACATAACCCGGGTGGTCGGGTGTGGAGCGAGTCTGAACTGCAACAGCTGCTGGATATTGCCAGGCAATATCAATTGATTATTGTCAGTGATGAAATTCATGCCGATCTGGTCTTATCGGGTCAGAAGCATATTCCGTTGGCAACACTGGCGGATGATGTGCCCATGGTGACCGCTGTATCGGCCAGCAAAACATTTAATATTGCCGGGCTTGGGATGTCGATGTTGATAGTCCCTGATAATCAGCATAAAAAAGCGATTGAATCGGTGTTTAACTCCTGGCATGTCAGTGCTGCCAATCCGTTCAGTATTGAAGCAACGATAGCCGCCTACCGGCATGGAGATCAGTGGCTGGATGAACTGTTATTGTATCTGCAGCAAACCTACCACTGGGTACAGCAATTTTTTGCTGAAAAGCTACCGAAGATACGAATATTGGATTTACAATCAACCTATCTATTATGGCTTGATTGCCGTGAACTAATGCTTAATGACAAACAACTCAGAAGCTTTTTTGTTCAACAGGCGGGTGTGGCGATGAACCCCGGTGTGATGTTTGGCGATGCCGGCAGTGGTTTTATGCGAATGAATATTGCCGCGCCAAGGGCAATGATTGAACAAGCCTGTCAGCAAATCGTTTCTGCCTGGGAAAGCGCGAAATGAAGCTTTACTAAGAACAGTAGAACTTAACAAAAGATTTTACTTCAACGCGATGAGGTTTGTGATGCAACAGACTATTGGGGATGCCGCAGGCAAAATCTGGCAATATTTACAAAAAAATGGGGCGACCAGCATTACCAAGCTGGCTACCGAGTGTGGTCTTGATATCAAAGTGGTACAAAGAGCCATTGGCTGGCTGGCGAGGGAAGATAAACTGATCTCAGTGCAAAAAGGCCGTAGCGAAATTATCAGTCTTAAAGAAAGTTAATTATCCGTCAGGTTCTGTTTGACACTAAATGCGCCACGAACGCTACCCACGCTAAATCCCGTGGCCTGATCATCAGGATAGTGTTTTTTCAACTTGGCCTGGATAGGCTCCGGTATCTTTTCACCGTGGCAGGTGACGCAGACTAAATCGGTACCAATCGCTTTCATCATGCGCCATTGTTTAACGCCGTCTGTTTCCACCTGCTCACTGAAACTGAGCTTTTTAATGATTTCACCTTTTTCCAGGCGTTTTTCAAAACTTCTTAAAACAGTTTTTTCCCATTCATCAGGCTGATTCTCAGGGTTACGGATCTTCAGAGCGGTACGACTGACATCAAGATTGTATTTGGTGGAAACCTGTTGGGCCACTTTGGGAGCAATATCCTTACAAACAGCAATAGTTTTCACTGAACCATCTGTTTGCATGGATAACATTAATGCTGATTTGAGTGTTTCGGCAAATTCTTTTATCGCCGCATTGGCCTGGGTTTCAAACTGTTTAGCGTTATCAGCCTGAACTGAAAAGGCAAATAACAAGATTGTGATAAAAAAAACTGGCCGAATATTCATCTTCGTGCTCCACACTGAGTCGATAAAATAGATGTCCTTGGATAACGATAACTTTCTCCTCCATGGCGGGAGAAGAAAACCTTGTTCGCGAGGTTCAGAGAATCAAAATGCTTTTTGTCAGTGAACCATAGCCGTTATTTAATATGCAACATTGATCATCCCCTCAGGCATTCATAACGACACTTTATTTAGCCCTAAATTGAAAATGATAAGTAAGGTTAAATATTAGCATCTAATTATATGTGATGGGGGCTGCGTTATTTTGTTCCAATCGCCAGGATGCTTGTACATCCTGCTTTTATCCTGCTAACCTTCGGGCAACTTGATTTTTTTGACTAAGAGAAAATGACCAATATCTACGACGCTTCGGCAATTGAGGTTCTAACGGGATTGGATCCGGTCAGAAAACGACCCGGCATGTATACCGATACCACAAGGCCGAATCACCTGGCTCAGGAAGTCATTGATAACAGTGTCGATGAAGCCATTGCCGGTCACGCAACAAATATTGAAGTCATCCTGCATCCCGATAACTCGCTTGAAGTCATTGATGATGGACGGGGGATGCCGGTGGATATCCACCCTGAAGAAGGTGTGCCTGGGGTTGAGGTAATTCTGACCCGGCTGCATGCCGGGGGTAAATTTTCCAATAAAAATTATCGTTTCTCAGGTGGTTTGCATGGCGTCGGTGTCTCTGTCGTCAATGCCTTATCCAAACGACTGGAAGTGAATATCCGTCGTGATGGCATCAGCTACAGCATTGCTTTTGAAAATGGTCTGTTAGTTGAGCCTTTAACTGAAACCGGGACAGTCGGCAAAAAAAATACCGGTACCAGCGTCAGGTTCTGGCCAGATACCAGTTTCTTTGATGCACCAAAGTTTCTGGTCTCACGTCTGCGCCATGTTTTGCGAGCCAAAGCGGTATTATGCCCCGGTTTAGTGGTTACCTTTGAAGATTTAAGTGGTGCCGAAAAACAAAATGATCGCTGGTGTTATGAAGATGGCCTGAACAGTTATCTCGCCAATGCGATGACTGATGTACCCTGCGTCCCAGCCAAACCGTTTGTTGGTCATTTTGCTGATGAAGATCAGGAAGTCGACTGGGCCCTGATGTGGCAGCTTGAACCGGCAGAGGTGATTGCAGAAAGTTACGTCAATCTTATCCCGACCGCACAGGGGGGGACGCATGTAAACGGTTTACGCTCAGGTCTGCTAGATGCTTTGCGTGAGTTTTGCGAGTTTCGCAGCCTGTTGCCACGCGGCGTAAAACTATCGGCCGAAGATATCTGGGAACGCTGCAGTTACGTATTATCAGTCAAATTGCAGGATCCCCAGTTTTCCGGCCAGACGAAAGAACGTCTGTCTTCCAGGCAATGTGCCGGGTTTGTTGCCGGTGCAGTAAAAGATTCGTTCAGCCTATGGCTCAACCATCATATTGAAGATGGTGAAAAAATAGCCGAGCTGGCCATTAACAATGCCCAATCACGTTTAAAACAGGCAAAAAAAGTTGTACGTAAACGGGTGCAATCCGGTCCGGCACTTCCCGGTAAACTGGCGGACTGTACTTCTCAGGATCCATCTCGCACTGAACTGTTTCTGGTGGAAGGGGATTCTGCTGGTGGCAGTGCCAAACAGGGCCGAGACCGTGTATTTCAGGCTATCATGCCGTTACGCGGTAAGATTCTGAATACCTGGGAAGTCGAAGCCTCACAGGTGTTGGCTTCACAGGAAGTTCATGACATCGCTGTTGCAGTAGGTGTTGATCCTGGTTCGGATGATCTTACCGGACTGCGTTACGGCAAAATCTGTATTCTTGCCGATGCTGACTCGGATGGTGCGCATATCGCCACATTGTTATGTGCGTTATTTGTCCGACATTTCCGGCCACTGGTCGAAGCCGGACATATCTGTGTGGCGATGCCACCGCTGTATCGGATTGATGTCGGCAAACAGGTGTTTTACGCACTGGATGATGAAGAGCGACAAATCATTCTGGACCGTATCGAACGAGATAAAATTAAAGGCAAAGTCAGTACCCAGCGTTTTAAAGGTCTGGGCGAGATGAATCCTTTGCAATTACGTGAAACTACCATGGCTCCCGATACACGCCGGCTGATTCGACTCACCATTGACGCCGATGATGATACGTTTATGACGCTTGACAAACTGCTGGCTAAGAAACGTGCTGGTGATCGAAAAGTCTGGCTGGAACAGCATGGCGATTTAGCTGATGGTTTAATCTGAACTGAGAATTTTGAATGAGCACTATAGTTGACGATCTGGAACAGCAACCGCTTCGGGATTTTACCGAAAAGGCCTATCTGGGATATTCCATGTACGTCATTCTGGATCGTGCCTTGCCGCATCTGGCTGATGGTCTTAAACCGGTCCAGCGACGCATTGTTTATGCGATGTCCGAGTTAGGCCTCAGTGCTGTATCCAAACATAAAAAATCCGCTCGTACCGTCGGTGACGTATTAGGTAAGTATCATCCGCATGGTGATTCGGCCTGTTATGAAGCCATGGTGCTAATGGCTCAGCCATTCTCCTATCGTTATACCCTGATTGACGGTCAGGGTAACTGGGGCTCAATGGATGATCCCAAATCGTTTGCTGCCATGCGTTATACCGAAGCACGTCTGGCACCTTACGCCCAAACATTATTAACTGAGCTGGGGCAGGGCACGGTCGAATGGATGCCCAATTTTGATGGCACCATGGATGAACCACAACTGTTGCCTGCACGACTCCCTAATGTATTGTTGAACGGTGCCACCGGTATTGCCGTGGGCATGGCAACAGATATCCTGCCGCACAACCTGCGGGAAGTGGTAAATGCCTGCCTGTTACTGCTCAAATCACCGAAAAGTACGCTGGATGATCTGTTAACTGAAATTCAGGGACCGGATTTCCCCACCGGCGGTGAAATCGTCTCGCCTCAAGCTGAAATCCGTCGCATCTACGAAACCGGTCATGGTTCGATTCGCCAGCGTGCCGCTTATAAAGTCGAAGACAACGAAGTTGTGATTCATGCGCTGCCATATCAGACTTCTGGTGCCAAAGTGCTGGAACAGATCGCCGCACAGATGAATAACAAAAAGCTGCCAATGGTCGCAGATTTACGCGATGAATCTGATCACGAACAGGCAGTGCGTCTGGTGATTGTGCCGCGTTCTAATCGGGTGGATATTGAAAGTCTGATGTCGCATCTGTTTGCCACTACTGATCTGGAGCGCAGCTACCGCGTCAATATGAACATGATCGGCCTTGATGGTCGGCCGCAGGTGAAAAACCTGCTGCAGATGCTCAGCGAATGGTTAACCTATCGAATTCAAACAGTACGCCGCCGCTTACAGTATCGTCTGGATAAAGTGCTGGATCGCATGCATGTGCTGGAAGGCCTGCTGGTTGCTTATCTGAATATAGATGAAGTCATTGCCATTATCCGTTATGAGGATGATCCCAAAGCCGAGTTAATGGCCCGATTCAGTCTTAGTGATCGCCAGGCCGAATCGATTCTCGAATTGCGTTTACGTCATTTGGCCAAACTGGAAGAAATGAAGCTCAAAGGCGAAATGGATGAGCTCAGCAAGGAACGTAAATCTCTGGAATTATTACTGAGTTCGGAAACCCGTTTGAAATCGTTGATCCGCAAGGAACTGACAGCTGATGCCGAAAAATATGGTGATGACCGTCGTAGCGAAATCAAACAGCGTGATGCGGCCAAAGCACTCAGCGAAACCGAGTTATTACCCACAGAACCCCTGACAATTGTGTTATCGGCCAGTGGCTGGGTGCGGGCGGCTAAAGGCCATGATGTAGATCCGGGATCATTAAATTACCGAACCGGCGATCGCTATCTTGCATCGGTCAAAACCCGAAGTAACCAGCAGGTCGTTTTCCTGGATGAAAGCGGCCGTAGTTATTCACTGGCGGCGCATACCTTGCCATCAGCAAGAGGCCAGGGAGAACCGCTCAGTGGTCGATTGCAATCCGCGCCGGAAGTACGCTTTATTGCGGTGATTGCGGCTGAGAATGATCAGATGGTGTTGTTATCCAATACTGCTGGTTATGGTTTTGTCACTCGCTTTGATAACTTACTGGCTAAAAACAAAGCCGGTAAAGCTTTATTCAATCTGCCGGAAAAAGCGGCGTTATTACCACCATTGGTGGTCGATACAAAAATGCCGCAACAACTGGCGGTTGCTGCGGGCGATGGTCGGTTATTAGTCTTCCCAATCAGTGAAGTGCCAGAACTCAATAAAGGCAAAGGCGTCCGTTTGATCAATATTCCGCAGGCACGTTTCACCAGTGGTCAGGAATGGTTGCAATCGGTCACGCTGGTTCCGGAAAATCACAGTCTGACGCTGCACGCCGGACGTCGTCATCTCACGCTGAAAACCGCTGATTTGCAACACTATGCCGGAGAGCGCGGTAAACGCGGACATAAGCTACCCAGAGGATTGCAAAAAGTCAGTTCCGTTGAAGTAGCCGAGTAAAAAGCTCGGTTACTTGGTATCCTATTAGGCTGAATTCACAATGCCTGATAGAGATGCTGGATATACCTTCTGATCATTTTTCCGTTACCGCTGTATTGCTGAAAAAAGTCAGTCAACACCGCTGGGCCAGACATTCCTGGTCTTTGCTGGGTGTGATTCCTGGTCTCAGCGAAACACAATTGTCCAATGCGCAGACCGAAGGTGAGCTGCATTATTATCCCGATCTGCATCTGCGTTTATTTCGGCATTATTGTGATAGCTATTATCAAAATCTGATGTCAGAACAGGCCAAGATTTATTTTATCGGCCGCTTGGAAAATGATCTGTTCACCCCGGTTGTACTAACCGTGGATTTCGATGAAGCCGCTTCCTATATGGAAGCTGGCGATCACGTGATGGAAGCAGCTTTGCCAGATGAATTATGTGTCTGGCTGGAACGCTTTCTGATCTATCACTATGCACCGGAAGCTCCCAAAAAGCGCCGTCGTGAACGGTGGAAAGATAATGATGGAGGCGCTCGATGAAAGAAAAATCGGTATCCGAAAATTTTTTATCGCGCTGGTCCCGCCGTAAGCAGCAAACCAATATTGAAGAAGAAACGGCAACTGAAAAATCAGCGCCTACCGAACAAAACCTGACAGATGAAACTGCACCAGCCAAAGAGTCAGCTGATTTGCCCCTTTGGCAACGTGAGAATGTTGATCCGGAAACCAAAAAACAGGCATTACGCGATTTATTTCGTAAACCGGGCTTTAATCAGACTGATGGGCTTGAAGAATACGAAAATGACTATAACTATCATGCTTTTGCTGGATTGGGCTCTGTAGTAACCCATGAAATGAAACGGATGCTGGAACGTCAGCTGGCGCCAGATGAAACAGCTGAACAGCCAGCAGCGGCTGATCCTGTAGAAGATTCTGAACAGAATAACGACACAAAACCGCGAAATAATCGCGACGAGGAGGATAACCCCATTGCATAACGTGGTTTTGGAAGCAGGCCGAATTGAAATTCATCCGGTGCAATTGATTGAGTTTGAATCCCGTGGTCGTTTACTGATTATTGGCAGTGCCGAGGCTGTTTCTGCCGTGGCAGCACATTGTCAGCCATTAACTATCAGTGCATGTGTGACCGACTCATCAACTGTTACAAGCGATGATGTGACCTTGCTAGCAGGTGAACTGGATAGCTTAACCGGCTGGCTGGGTGAATTTGATGCCGTAATTGCAGGGCAAACATTACGCTTTGATTTGGTATTGGATTTAACTGATTCGCCAATTCTCAAACAAAAAGTTTCGCCTTTAGGTTATTTCGCCCCCGGTGAAAATCAACAAGCTCTGGCCGAAGCCATACAGCAATTGCCCGATCTGATTGGTATTTTTGATAAACCGCGGTATTTCCAATACAAACCGAATATCTGTGCCCATTCGCGCCGTGGTATTCAAGGCTGTAATCAATGTCTTGAAGCCTGTCCCGCTGAAGCAATAAGCCATGCAGGTGACGAAGTTCGGGTAGATCCCAATTTATGCCAGGGCTGTGGCAGCTGTGTGGCCGTTTGCCCATCCGGTGCAATGAATTATGCGTTGCCATCGCTGGACGTTAGCCTTGAACGGTTACGTTCAATGATGCAGCAATATGACGAACTGGAAACCCAGCCACCGCATATTCTGATTCATGATGAATCCAATGCTCAAACCTTGTTGGAAATGCGCGGTCATGAACTCACTGACAACGTTATTACCTTCTCGATTGAAGAAATTGGCGCATTGAGTATGCCATTCTGGCTGGCGGCGATGGCCTATGGCGCTGCTGGTGTCACGGTTTGGGATGCGCTGACCCATAGTGATCATGATTGGCAGGAATTGCAGCAGCAAATAACCTTAACCAACGAATTATTGAACGGCATGGGCTATTCAACCGCCATTCACTGGCATCAAGGCAATGATTTTACGGCCTTAAAATCCCACATCCAGCAGTTACCCAAAACAGAGGCTGCCACTCCAAGCCGCTTTGCCGGTATGGATAACAAGCGGCGGGTCAGTACCATGGCTTTGTCGCATCTGTATGAAAAAGCCCCCTCACCTCAGGCAGAAATCACACTGGAAAAACCGGCTCCCTTTGGGGAGATTCTGGTCGATAAACAAGCCTGTACATTATGTATGTCTTGCGTATCGGTCTGCCCGGTTGGGGCGTTGGTTGATGGCGTCGATAAACCGCAACTCAATTTTATTGAAGATTTATGTGTGCAATGCGGTATTTGTGAAACGGCCTGCCCTGAAAATGCCATCAGTCTGGCACCACGTTATTTGTATCAACGGGATCAGGCACGGCAAAAGCGTATTTTGCATGAAGAGGCGATTTTTCATTGCATCAGTTGTGCAAAACCGTTTGCCACTCAGAAAATGATCGACACGATTACCGCAAAATTAAAAGATCATCATATGTTTCAGGGCGCGGCGCTGGAACAGCTGAAGATGTGTGAGGACTGTCGTGTCAAAGCCATGTTCAAAAAAGGTTAACAAACGTGGAAGAAATTGAAGAAACTCAGTGGCGTGCCCAAACCTATGCGCTTTTAGCCAATTTGCTGGCAACGCCACCAGAGCAGGACTTGCTTGATAATATCAGCCGTTTGCAAGTCACTGAACCGGAAAGTCCTCTTGGTCAGGGCTGGCAGGCTTTGATCGATGCGGCAGCACACAACAGTGCTGAACAAATCGCCGATGAATATCAATTATTGTTTATCGGACTGGCTCAGGGAGAGGTGATTCCATACGGGTCATATTACCAAAGCGGTTTTTTAAATGAAAAACCCCTGGCAAGATTACGTGTTGATCTCGGAAAACTGGGGCTGGAGCGGCAAGAGGATAAAGCTGAACCCGAAGATCATATCGCCGGTGAGTGTGATGTGATGCGACTTATCCTGTCAGCCAATGGCATCCCGGTCATTGACGATAAAGCCTTTTTTAATGCGCATTTACGCCCCTGGGCAGCCAAGTTCTTTACGGATTTGGCCAAGGCAAAAAGTGCCGTTTTTTATTCAGCCGTCGCATTATTGGGCAAACATTTCATAGAAGCGGAACTTCAACGACTCGAACAATGACAGATAGTTTGAATTTGCAGGCGAATCTCCTTGAACAGTAACCTCGTCTGCGCGATAATTAGGGCTCAATTTGTTGTCAACGTTGACAACCCCTTGCGTGTCACTGCACTGAATTTCATTCGGAGAAATCCATGACTGCAAAGCCATCAAATAGCCGCAGAGAATTTCTGCACAAATTGACCGCCACAATTGGTGGCACGGCAACGTTGGCTTTAACAGCAAATACGTTGCAAGCTGCTCCGCAAAAAATTGTACAAACTCCCGCCGAACCCGCTCCTGCTGCAAAAGGTTATCAACATACTGAGCATGTTGAAACTTACTACCAGCGTGCTGACTTTTAAAAGACTGACGTTATGAAACTGACTAAACGTGATCCGGCAGCCATTATCAGTGGTATCTCTGGCGTAAATCGTAGAACCTTTCTGAAAGGTTCAGGTATCGCGGCAGGTGGCGCAGCCTTTATGAGTTTGCTGCCTAATGCAATGATTCAGAAAGCCGAGGCAGCTGAAGGGCGGCAACCCGCATACGATGAAGGTGAAATCACCCGGGTTCGCAGTGTTTGCAGTCATTGCAGTGTAGGCTGCGGTGTCACCGCTGAAGTACAAAATGGCGTGTGGATTGGTCAGGAACCCAGCTTTGATCATCCTTTTAACCTTGGCTCGCATTGTGCCAAAGGTGCTTCGGTTCGTGAACATGGTCATGGTGACAAACGACTCAAATATCCAATGAAAAAAGTCGATGGCAAATGGCAGCGTGTGTCATGGGAACAAGCCATTGATGAAATCGGCACCCAGATGCTGAACATTCGCGAAACATCTGGTCCGGACTCAGTTTACTGGCTGGGGTCAGCAAAATTCAGCAATGAACAGGCTTATCTGTTCCGCAAATTTGCCGCGTTCTGGGGCACCAATAACGTTGATCATCAGGCGCGGATTTGTCATTCCACCACAGTTGCCGGTGTTGCAAACACCTGGGGCTACGGGGCAATGACTAATTCCTATAACGATATTCATAATTCCAAAGCAATTTTTATTATCGGTGCTAACCCGGCCGAGGCACACCCTGTTTCATTACAGCATATTTTCCGCGGTAAAGAGCGTGGTGCACCGGTTATCGTGGTTGATCCGCGTTTCAGTCGTACTGCTGCCCACGCCGATCAATTTATTCGTATTCGTAGTGGTTCGGATATCCCGTTTGTCTGGGGCATGCTCTGGCATATTTTTGAAAATGGCTGGGAAGATAAAACGTTTATCGAACAGCGTGTTTACGGAATGGACGAAATCCGTAAGGAAGTGGCTAACTGGCCACCTGCTGAAGTTGAAAAGGTTTCCGGAGCCAAAGAAGCCGATGTTTATCAGGCGGCTAAAACCATGGCCGAACATCGTCCCGGCACTGTCATCTGGTGCATGGGCATAACTCAGCATACCGTTGGTAACAGCAATACCCGTGCTTTATGTATCCTGCAACTGGCGCTCGGTAATATGGGTGTTTCCGGTGGCGGGACCAATATTTTCCGTGGTCATGATAACGTTCAGGGTGCCACTGATTTTGGTGTGGTTTCTAATAGTCTTCCGGGTTATTACGGACTGGCTGAAGGTGCCTGGCAGCATTGGGCTCGTGTCTGGGATGTTGAGCTGGACTGGCTGAAACAAAAATTTGATCAGAGTAAATACGAAGAAATCGATGGCACGGCAGTGTCACCAATGTATACCAACGGTATAACAGTCTCTCGCTGGATCGATGGGGTGTTAGAAAACAAAGATAACATCGATCAGAATGATGCCATTAAAGCCATGGTGTTATGGGGACACGCACCCAACAGTCAGACGCGTGGCCCTGAAATGAAAAAAGCCATGGAAAAACTGGATCTGCTGGTAGTGGTTGATCCGTATCCTACTGTTTCAGCGGTAATGAACGATCGTACCGACGGTGTATACCTGTTACCGGCTGCAACACAGTTTGAAACTTATGGTTCATTGACGTCATCAAACCGCTCAGTGCAATGGCGTTTCCAGATTATCAAACCGCTGTTTGAGTCTTTGCCTGATCATACGATCATGTATAAATTCGCCAAAAAATTCGGTTTTGAAAAAGAGCTTTGTAATCAGATTACCGTGAATGGTGAAGAGCCATTAATTGAAGATATCACCCGTGAATACAACAGAGGCATGTGGGCAGTTGGGTACACCGGTCAATCACCAGAACGTCTCAAACTGCAATCGGAAAACCTGCATACCTTCAATACCACCACTTTGAAAGCTGAAGGCGGACCCTGTGATGGTGAGATTTATGGTCTTCCATGGCCATGCTGGGGACCACCGGAAATGAAACATCCTGGCAGCCATATTCTGTATGACAACTCGACACCGGTAGCAGAGGGTGGTGGTCCATTCCGTGCCCGCTTTGGTGTGGAACGCGATGGCGTTAATCTGTTATCCGAAGAAGGTTCCAGTACTGTGGGCGCTGAGCTTACCGATGGTTACCCTGAATTTACCGATGCGATGCTCAAAGAGCTGGGCTGGTGGGATGACCTGACCGCTGAGGAAAAAGCTGAAGCTGAGGGTAGAAACTGGAAAACTGATTTATCCGGTGGTATTCAGCGTGTAGCGATCAAACATGGCTGTGCACCCTATGGAAATGCCAAAGCGCGTGCCATCGTCTGGCAGTTCCCGGATCCAGTACCGATTCACCGCGAACCGCTTTATACAACACGTCGTGATTTGGTAGAGAAATATCCTACTTACGAAGATCGCCGCAGCTTCTATCGTCTGCCGACTCGCTATGGATCAATTCAAGCGACGGATTTTAGCAAAGACTTCCCATTGATTATGACCAGTGGTCGTTTGGTTGAATACGAAGGTGGTGGTGAAGAAACCCGCTCCAATCCATGGCTGGCTGAATTGCAGCAGGATATGTTTATTGAAATCAACCCGGTTGATGCGAACAATGCAGGTATCAGAAATGGTGAACAGGTTTGGGTCGATGGACCTGAAGGTGGCTCCATTAAAGTAATGGCCATGGTGACTGAACGTGTTGAACGGGGCGTTGTGTTTATGCCGTTCCACTTTGGTGGTCATTATCAGGGCAAGGATTTGATTGATAACTATCCTGAAGGCACTGTGCCACATGTTCGAGGTGAATCGTGTAACACCGTATTCACGTATGGTTATGACTCCGTAACGGCAATGCAGGAAACCAAAGTTTCTCTCTGTCGTGTCCGTGCTGCCTAATTAAGGGGATTGCTAAATGGCTCGAATGAAGTTTTTGTGTGATGCCGAGCGTTGTATTGAATGCAATGCCTGTGTCACTGCCTGTAAAAATGAACATGAAGTACCCTGGGGAATTAATCGTCGTCGTGTCGTCACCATTGATGATGGTATTCCAGGTGAAAAATCTATCTCAGTCGCCTGCATGCATTGTACCGATGCACCTTGTCAGGCGGTCTGTCCGGTTGATTGTTTCTACACCACCGATGATGGGGTGGTATTGCATGACAAAGATATCTGCATCGGCTGTGGTTACTGCTTTTATGCCTGCCCGTTTGGCGCTCCGCAATATCCACAGGAAGGTGCCTTTGGTGCACGTGGCAAAATGGACAAATGTACTTTTTGTGCTGGTGGTCCTGAAGAAGATAATTCGGCTGAAGAAGTTGAAAAATATGGGCGTAATCGTTTAGCCGAAGGTAAATTACCATTGTGTGCTGAGATGTGTTCGACCAAAGCATTGATTGCTGGTGATGGTGATATCGTCGCTGATCTGTTCCGCAGCCGCGTTGTTCGTCGTGGTGGCCGTCCGGATAACTGGGGTTGGGCAACAGCCTACAAGGATTAATCATGAGACTGCTTGTTTTAATGCTTGGCGCCTTACTACTGACCGCTTGTTATGAAGATACTGACGTAACCATGCATAAAGCTGGGGTGTATAAAGGTAGTGAGGACAATCATGCTCTATCAGCAGAAGAACGCGCAGAAATATTGAAGCAGCGTTTCAACAGCGTACAAACGGATCGCTAACGGAGAAGGCATGTCTGCAACTGCTGCTATGAATAATCGTAAAAAAACATCGCTCTGGGCGATGTTGATCATTGTGCTGGCAATCCTGATATTGCCGTTAACCGGTTATCTGTATGTCAGTATGACGGACCAACCGGCAGCAGATGAGCAGACCAACCCTCGTTCTGATACCTGGCGACAAGTGCGTGAAAATCAAGAAGGTTATAGCGCTGTTAAAGGTCAGGAAACCAATGAACTGATCCAGGGAGCAGGTCAAAACTGGCGTCAGCTGCGCAATGGTCCGATTGCGACCTATGGTGCATGGTTGCTCAGTGGTGTTCTGGTTATTCTTGCTGCATTTTATTTGTGGCGAGGCAAGATCAAATTAACCCATCCGCGTACCGGTAAAACGGTACAGCGCTGGACGTTGAACGAACGTCGACTGCATTGGACAACAGCCACCTTATTTATCTTGCTGGCCATTACTGGGCTCAGCCTTTTGTATGGGCGTTTTGCCTTAATTCCATTACTGGGGTATCCGGGCTTTTCAGCCTACGCTACTGCAGCCAAATGGATACATAACGTGCTTGGCCCGGTGTTCATGGTGGCGTTATTTATTATCCTTATCAAATGGTTCAAAAATAATCTGTTTACCAAAGTTGATATTGAATGGTTTAAAGCCTTTGGCGGCATGGTAGGGGATAAACATCCTTCTGCAGGCAAGTTCAATGGTGGTGAAAAAGCCTGGTTCTGGACGTTGGCCACAGCCGGTGTGGCATTGTGTTTCTCAGGCCTGGTTTTGGATTTCCCCAATTTTGGACAGGAACGTGAAGTCATCATTGGCGCGCATCTGATCCATATCCTGACCGCGATGTTACTGATGGCATTTTCACTGGGCCATATCTATATCGGTACCCTCGGAACCGAAGGTGCTCTGGAAGGCATGACCACCGGTCATGTTGATGTTGCCTGGGCCGAACAGCATCACGACCTTTGGCTAAAAGAAGTCGAGGAACAACAGCAAAATACGCCTCAGTAATTTGCGCAAATCAGATACCTGTTATCAGCCAACTCGCAAAAACGGGTTGGCTGTTGTTTTTTTGATGCCTTAGAAAAAAAATTTTCATGATCCATATTGGATCATTTTTCCTTTATGTGATGCACGAGAAACGTGCCGGCTCAGGCAATGTGCATTTATTTAGTGCATTTTTGAACTCTCGCAAAAGCTCCCCATCTTATCTTTAAACAAAAGCTTGATTTCGCTTTGATTTTTGCTCGTCATCAGGCTTCACATCGGCCGTTAGCCATGATAGTTTTGACTGGATTTTTATTATAAAAAGCCAAAGCAGGCTACGAAGTGAGAGAGGCAGTTCATGACCGAGCAAACCATCAATGCTCAAGCAATTGGAAAAAAGACCAAGCGATCACGTATTACCAGTAAAGGTAGACAGATTGAGCCGAAAGCACTGGCAGAAGTGCGTGAATTACTCGGTAATGCATCCAGACAAAAAGATTTACTGATAGAGCATCTACATAAAATCCAGGATTTCTACAAACATATCTCAGCAGCACATTTAGTCGCGCTGGCGTATGAAATGAAACTGTCTCGCGCTGAAGTCTATGAGGTTGCCACTTTTTACCATCATTTTGATGTGATTAAAGAAGGTGATGCTGTTCCAGCCGATTTAACCGTTCGCGTCTGTGACTCAATGAGTTGTGAAATGGCCGGAGCTGAAGACCTGATTGGTTCTCTTGAAACCGCCATGGGCGAAAAAGTCCGTGTTCAGCGGGTTCCCTGTATTGGTCGCTGTGATAAAGCACCGGTTGCAGTTGTAGGTATGCATCCTGTCGAATTCGCTGATGTTCAAAAAGTCGACAATCTGGTCGAGCAAGGTATCACCGAGCCGGAAACCCTTGCACCGATTTTGTTTGAGCAATACGTAGCAAACGGTGGTTATTCTATTTATCAACAATGTATGGCGGGCCAGCATAATGTCGATAAAGTGCTCGACATGATGGATGACTCAGGACTACGTGGTCTGGGCGGCGCGGGGTTCCCGGTCGGTCGTAAATGGCGCATTGTTCGTGATCAACCTGCCCCAAGATTAATGGCCGTCAATATCGATGAAGGCGAGCCGGGTACATTTAAAGACAAATATTATCTGGATCGCGATCCCCACTGTTTTCTGGAAGGTATGCTGATTGCTGCCTGGGCTGTAGATATCAATGAAATTTATATTTATCTGCGTGATGAATATGCTGCCATCCGTGTAATGCTGGAACAGGAGCTTGCTAAATTGCGCTCCCACCCTCCGGTAACCAATCTGCCGACGATTCATTTGCGTCGTGGTGCCGGTGCCTATATTTGTGGCGAAGAGTCGGCGATGATTGAGTCTATTGAAGGTAAACGTGGCATGCCACGCTTGCGACCACCATTTGTTGCTCAAGTGGGTTTATTCGGTCGGCCGACTCTCGAACATAATATGGAATCGCTCTATTGGGTTCGCGATATTCTTGAAAAAGGCCCAGAGTGTTTTACCGATCATGGACGTCACGGCCGTAAAGGTCTGCGTTCATTTTCCGTTAGTGGCCGTGTCAATAATCCGGGAGTGCATCTGGCACCTGCAGGTATCACCATGCGTGAACTGATTGATGAATATTGTGGCGGCATGCTCGAAGGGCATAAGTTTTATGGCTATTTCCCCGGCGGTGCATCAGGCGGGATTTTGCCCGCGTCGTTAGGTGATGTGCCATTGGATTTCGACACCTTGCATGAATATGGCAGTTTTATCGGTTCGGCTGCAGTGATTGTCTTTTCCGATAAAGACAGAGCACGCGATTTGGCTGTTAATGCTATGCGTTTCTTTGAGGATGAGTCCTGTGGCCAATGTACGCCATGTCGTGTCGGCACCGCCAAAGCGGTTACCTTAATGAAACAGTCTAAATGGGACGAACCATTGCTCGAAGAGTTGTCTCAAGTAATGGTAGATGCATCGATTTGTGGTCTGGGGCAGGCTGCTCCAAATCCGCTGCGTAGCGTCGTCAAGTATTTCCCTGAGGAGTTGAAATAATGGCCACTCAATTACAAGATAGCGTTGAAATGGTCGAATTTACGCTTAACGGCCAGAAAATCAGTGCCCGTGCCGATGAAACGATTTTAAAAATTGCCGAGCGCGAAGGCATTGAAATCCCGCATTTATGTTATTCCGAACGTGAAGGGCAGGATGGAAACTGCCGCTCATGCATGGTGGAAGTTGAAGGTGAGCGTGTTTTAGCACCTTCATGCTGCCGTTATCCCGGCAATGATATGAAAGTGCAGACCAATAGCGAACGTGCTTTGCATTCGCAAAAAATGGTACTGGAACTGCTCAAATCTGATGTTTCCGAAAAGCCGCATACCCTGCATTCCGAACTCGATTACTGGGCAGGTAAACTTAAAATCAGTACGCCAAGATTTCAGCCTCGCAAACAAGTTGCTCCGGATCTTTCGCATCCCGGTATTGCCGTCAATATGGATGCCTGTATCCAATGTACCCGTTGTGTTCGTGCCTGTCGTGATGAACAGAATAACGATGTAATTGGTCTGGCAATGCGCGGCAGCCACACCGAAATTGTCTTTGATCTTGACGACCCGATGGGGGAAAGCACCTGCGTCGCCTGTGGCGAATGTGTGCAGGCTTGCCCAACCGGTGCATTGATGCCTGCCAATGAAGTGGGCATGGTGGAACCGGACCGTCAGGTTGAATCGGTTTGTCCTTATTGTGGCGTGGGTTGTCAGCTTACCTACAATATTAAAGACGATAAAATTCTCTACGTTGAAGGCCGTGATGGCCCGGCGAACCATGGTCGTTTGTGTGTCAAAGGCCGTTATGGGTTTGATTATGTTCATCATCCACATCGCCTGACCAAACCGCTTATCCGCCGTGAAGGTGCACCGAAAACCGGTGAATTTACGATGGAACCCAACGATATCGACAAAATCTTCCGTGAAGCCACCTGGGAAGAGGCATTGGATATGGCCGCTCAGGGGTTTTTGAAGATCCGCGATCAAAAAGGCCCCAATGCATTAGCCGGTTTTGGCAGTGCCAAAGGCAGCAATGAAGAAGCTTATCTGTTCCAGAAACTAATTCGTACCGGCTTTAAAACCAATAATGTCGATCACTGTACGCGTCTTTGCCATGCCTCATCGGTTGTAGCCTTGCTTGAATGTCTCGGCTCAGGTGCCGTATCCAACCCGGTTGCAGACGTCGATAAAGCAGATGTAATTGTATTGATCGGTGCAAATCCGACAGTGAATCATCCGGTCGGTGCGACGTGGATGAAAAATGCGTTGCGTTCCGGCACCAAATTGATTCTGCTGGATCCACGTACTACTGAACTTTCTCGTGAAGCTACGCATCATCTGGCCTTTAAGCCAGGCAGTGACGTGCCAATGCTCAATGCCATCATGCATGTCATTGTCGAAGAGAATCTGGTCGATCAAAGCTTTGTTGCCGAGCGTACGCAAGGCTTCGAAGATATGAAAAAACACCTGCAGAAATACACACCGGAATTGATGGAACCGATTTGTGGCATTCCTGCACAAACCTTAAGAGAAGTCGCGCGGCTCTATGCTAAAGCTGATGCGGCGATGATTCTGTGGGGCATGGGTGTTTCGCAACATGTTCATGGTACTGATAATGCCCGTTGCCTGATTTCACTGGCATTAATGACGGGTCAGATTGGCCGTCCGGGTACCGGTCTGCATCCACTGCGTGGACAGAATAATGTTCAGGGGGCATCAGATATGGGGCTTATCCCGATGCGTCTGCCGGATTATTACAAAGTAACGGATGATGATGCCCGGCATAATCTTGAACAGTTATGGGGTTCGGAGATTGATTCAAAACCGGGGCTCACCGTTGTAGAAATCATGGATGCCATTCATGCCGGTAATTTGAACGGCCTGTATATCATGGGGGAAAACCCTGCGATGTCGGATCCGGATGCCAATCATGCCCGTGAGGCTTTGTCTGAGCTCGATATTCTGGTGGTACAGGATATCTTCCTGACCGAAACCGCCTATCTGGCAGATGTTATTTTGCCTGCATCAGGCTTCCCGGAAAAAACCGGTACCTTTACCAATACGGATCGATTGGTACAAATGGGACGTAAAGCGATTCCAATGCCGGGAGATGCCCGTCAGGATTTATGGATCATTCAGCAGATTGCCCAGAGAATGGGGCTGGATTGGCATTATGATGGCCCGAGAGAAGTCTTTGACGAAATACGTAAAGCGGTTCCATCCATGGGGGGAATCACCTGGGAACGTCTGGAACGTGAACATGGCGTGGTTTATCCCTGTGAACAGGAAGGTGATCCGGGTGAACCGATTATTTTCACCGATCGTTTCCCGACAACGGATGGGCGCGGTCTGTTTGTACCAGCGGATATTGTCGAACCGGATGAACGTCCTGACGAAGAATATCCGTACATCTTAATCACTGGCCGTATGCTGGAACATTGGCATACCGGTTCAATGACCCGTCGTTCCAATGTGCTGGATGCACTGGAACCTGAAGCCGTCGCCACCATCCATCCGCTGACTCTGGAAGAGATGAATGTCAGACCGGGTGAAATGGTGACCTTGTCTACACGTCGCGGTGAAGTTTCTGTAGTCGCACGGGTCGATGAAGCGGTGCCAACTGGGGCGATATTTATGGCCTTCTGTTATTACGAAGCGGCGGTAAACAAACTATCCAACGCAGCTTTGGATCCGGCGGCAAAAATTCCGGAGTTCAAATATTGCGCGGTTAAAGTCACGCCAGGTGGACAACCACTGCAATTCCACAGTTATGGTGGTGGTCAAGCAGTAAATAAACTCAGGCAGTGATTGAGGGTGGTATCACAAAAGGGCATGTTTTCATGCCCTTTTTTATGTCATAAGCGCGCATTCTTGCTAAGATAGCGGCGAATAATCTCTTGACGCAACAGGTCAAAAAAATAAATGAAAATCCTCATAAGTAACGACGACGGCTACATGGCAAAGGGTATCCGTACGCTGGCACGCTCGCTTGCCGGTCTGGGGGAAATCACAGTGGTTGCGCCAGATCGTAACCGCAGTGGTGCCAGTAACTCGCTGACATTGGAAAATCCCTTACGACTGGACCGGATGGAAGACGGTGTTTATCGCGTAGAAGGTACGCCGACAGACTGTGTACATCTGGCCATTACCGGTTTACTGGAAGATGAACCCGACATGGTGGTTTCAGGCATTAATGCGGGAGCCAATCTGGGTGATGATGTGCTGTATTCAGGCACCGTGGCTGCCGCGATGGAAGGACGCTTTCTGGGATTGCCCGCGATTGCTATTTCGCTGGCGAGCTTCGAAGGCAAACATTACGAAACAGCAGGCTGGGTAGCCCAACAGTTAGTCGAAAGACTTAAATCTGTAGCATTACCCGCTGATACTATTCTGAATGTGAATGTGCCCGATCTGCCAATTGAAGAAATTATTGGTTTTGAAAGCACCCGTCTTGGTCATCGGCATAAAGCCGAACCCGTGATCAAAGAAATAGATCCGCGTGGCAGACCCATGTATTGGATTGGTCCCGCCGGAGCAGAGCAGGATGCGGGGCCCGGAACCGATTTTGATGCGATTCGCCGTGGTGCGGTATCGGTTACACCGTTACAAATTGATTTAACCCGATATGATGCAATTGATGGCGTCTCAAGATGGTTGGAAAGCACTTTGCCATGATCGCCGATCCACGTGGAATAGGGATGACATCGCAAAGGACTCGGGATCGACTGATCCAGCGTCTGCAGGAGCGTGGTATCCAGAATATTCAACTGTTAACGGTGATGCGGCAGTGCCCCCGGCATTTATTTGTCGACGAGGCTTTAGCCAGCAGAGCGTATGAAGACACGGCATTGCCAATCGGCCTGGGCCAGACCATTTCGCAACCCTACATTGTGGCGCGAATGACCGAAATTCTGTTGCAGGGTGGCCCGAGAAACAAAGTATTGGAAATCGGCACTGGCTCTGGCTATCAGACGGCAGTGCTTTCTGCATTAGTGCCAAGAGTCTTCAGCGTTGAGCGTATTGCACCATTACTCAAGCAGGCCAGAGAACGTTTTTATCTGTTAAAGCTTAATAATATTCGCCTCAAACACAGTGATGGCAATTGGGGTTGGCCGGAAAATGGCCCCTATGACGGCATTATTGTCACCTGTGGTGCAGAACACATACCTCCCACGTTGTTGGAACAACTTGCACCCGGTGGACGATTGATAATTCCAGTCGGTGGCAGCAAGGGACAGATCCTGAAGGTGATAGATCGGGTCGGTGGTAAATTTGAAGAGACGGAATGGGACGCCGTCAGTTTTGTCCCGCTTTTAACTGGACAGATTGGATGAAATTATTTTCAGGGCTTTACGCAAAAGTCATGCAATGGGCCAGGCATAAACACGCCACCTATTGGCTGGCATTAGTCAGCTTTACCGAATCATCCTTTTTCCTGATACCACCCGATGTGATGCTGGCGCCAATGTCGCTGGCAAGACCTGATAAAGCCTGGTTTTATGCCGGATTAACCACGATAGCTTCCGTTTTAGGCGGTTTATTGGGCTACATTATTGGGGTGTTTGCTTTACAGATGGTTGAGCCCTTGATTGTTCAGTTTGGCTATACTGAAGCCTATGAAACTGCCCAGCAATGGTTTGCCGATTATGGTTTCTGGGCCATCTTTTTAGCGGGCTTTACACCGATACCTTACAAGATATTTACCATTGCTTCCGGTGCGGTGGGGATGTTGTTATTACCCTTTATTCTGGGTTCTTTGATTGGTCGTGGTATGCGGTTTTTCCTGGTCGCCGGTTTAATGAAATGGGGTGGTCAGCCGTTTGAAGAAAAATTACATCTGTGGGTGGATCGACTCGGCTGGATCACGGTCGGTCTGTTGGTTTTGGCTTATTTGATATTTGTCTGATATGAAACGGCTGTTCATTGTGCTGATGGTTACGTTGACTGCTTGCAGCGGTAACAATGCGTTAGCGCCGATCGGCAGGGAAGATTCGGGTAGATATCAGCAACGTCCTGCCCCGGCGCCAGCACCTAACAGCTATACCGTCAGAAAAGGCGATACGCTGTATTCCATCAGCTTCCGCTATGGCATGGATTATCGTGATGTTGCACGTATCAACGGCATTCGGCCGCCTTATACCATTTATGTCGGACAAAAAATCAAATTCGATGGTCAGCGTGTTACTACCGCATCCACCACCCGTCCGGGAACTGTAACACCAAGCCCTAGTAGACCTTCATCACCTTCGGTCACGCGTCCTTCAACCACGACTCAACCGTCACGGCCTTCAACCGCCACTCAAACACCGCAGGTGAAACCATCCACGCCTAAACCAACGTCATCACCAGCGTTGACCTCAGGCAGTGAAAGCCTTATCTGGCGTTGGCCGACTGAGGGCCGGGTAGTGTCGACATTTTCAGAATCTGCCGCGGGTCGCAAAGGAATTAACATTATCGGCAAACCCGGACAGCCGATTTTGGCAGCAGCGGATGGCAAGGTGGTCTACAGCGGTGATGGCTTGCCGCGCTACGGCAATCTGCTGATCATCAAACATAATGATGTCTATCTAAGTGCATATGCCCACAATGATACGTTGCTGGTGAAAGAGGGCGATACAGTGAAAAGTGGTCAGCGTATTGCCACACTGGGTCGGTCCGGCACCCAGGTCGAACAATTGCATTTCGAAATTCGTCGAAACGGTAAACCCGTCGATCCAATCCGCTTTCTGCCTAAACAATAAGCGGCATTATCCGTTACAATAACGGGTTTGCTGCGGCAGCTTTATCAACTAATTTCAATGAGGTACTAGCGTGGAACTCGGCGCGACGATGCAACGAATTAAAACTCTCCGTGATCGCAGTGACGATCTCAGGGGGTATCTTTGACTTCGATACTAAAGCAGAACGCTTAGTCGAAGTCACCCGTGAGCTGGAAGATCCCAATGTCTGGAATGATCCGGAAAACGCCCAAAAATTAGGCCAGGAACGCTCAAGCCTGGAGCGTATTGTCAAAACCCTGTCATCGCACAGTGAAGTTTTAGACGATGCCAAAGACCTGCTCGAACTTGCTGTTGAAGAAAACGACGAAGACACCTTTAATGCCGTCAACAATGATTTAGACGAGCTGGAAAAAGGTCTGGAAAAACTCGAATTCCAGCGCATGTTCTCCGGCAAGCTCGACGCCAACAGCGCCTATCTGGATATCCAGTCCGGCTCTGGCGGTACTGAAGCACAGGATTGGGCCAATATTATTCTGCGCATGTATCTGCGTTGGGGTGAAGCCCAGGGCTACAAAGTCACGCTGATGGAAGTCTCCGAAGGTGAGGTTGCTGGTATCAAGAGCGCCACCGTGCGTTTTGAAGGCGAATACGCCTTTGGCATGTTGCGTACCGAAACCGGTGTACATCGTCTGGTACGTAAATCGCCATTTGATTCCGGTGCTCGTCGTCATACCTCATTTGCTTCGGTATTTGTGTATCCGGAAGTGGATGACACCATCGAAATCGATATTAATCCGTCTGATTTACGTATTGATACCTACCGCTCAAGCGGTGCCGGTGGTCAGCACGTGAACACCACCGACTCAGCGGTACGTATTACCCACGTACCGACCAACACCGTGGTGCAATGTCAGATGGAACGCTCACAGCATAAAAACCGTGACCAGGCGATGAGCCAGTTACGCGCCAAACTGTATGAGCTGGAATTACAAAAGCAAAACGAAGTCAAACAAGCCGCCGAAGAATCCAAATCGGATATCGGCTGGGGCAGTCAAATCCGCTCCTATGTACTCGATCAATCACGCATCAAAGATTTACGTACCGGTGTCGAAACCGGAAACACGCAGGCGGTTCTGGATGGCGATCTGGATCAATTCATTGAAGCCTCACTCAAATCAGGTTTATAAGCGAATCCAACATGACCCAAGAAACAGAATTTGACGAAAACCGACTGATTGCCCAACGTCGTGAAAAACTGGCGACCATTCGCGAACAAGGCAATGCCTTCCCCAATGATTTCCGTCGCAATGTAATGAACGGCGAGTTGCAAACCGAATATGCCGAATGGGATGGCGATCAACTCAAAGCCACACCACGCCGCGTTGCCATTGCCGGTCGGATGATGACCAAACGGGTGATGGGTAAAGCCAGCTTTGCTACTGTGCGTGATATGTCCGGTGATATCCAGCTGTATGTCGCGCGTGATGAATTACCCGAAGGCGTCTACCCACAATTCAAAACCTGGGATAACGGCGATATCATCGCTGCCGAAGGTACCTTGTTTCGTACCCAAAAGGGTGAATTGTCGATACATGTCGAAACCATCAAATTACTGACCAAATCACTGCGTCCATTACCAGAAAAATTCCACGGTCTGTCCGATATGGAAACACGCTATCGCCAGCGTTATGTCGATCTGATCATGAACGAAGCCAGCCGTGAAACCTTCCGTATTCGGACTAAAGTCATTGATGGTGTGCGTCGTTACCTAATGGACAAAGACTACCTCGAAGTCGAAACGCCAATGATGCAAGCCATTCCCGGTGGTGCCACAGCCAGACCGTTCACCACTTATCACAATGCGTTAGATATGGATCTGTTTCTGCGTATCGCACCAGAACTGTATTTGAAACGACTGATTGTCGGTGGCTTTGAACGGGTGTTTGAAATCAACCGTAATTTCCGTAACGAAGGTCTGTCCACCCGTCATAATCCTGAATTCACCATGGTCGAGTTTTATCAGGCCTATGCTGATTTTAATGATCTGATGGATCTCACCGAAGACATGCTGCGTACTGTGACCCAGAATGTACTCGGCAGCAGCAAAGTACATTACCAAGGTCTGGATATTGATTTTGCCAAACCATTTGATCGCATGACCGTTAAAGATTCTATCCTGCACTTCAACCCCGATCTGAAAGCCGAACAACTCGACAGCATCGAAGCGGCCAGAGAAGTTGCTCAAGGCTTGGGCATTCCATTAAAAGACAGCTACGGCCTTGGCAAAGTCCAAATCGAAATCTTCGAGAAAACCGTCGAACATCAACTGATGCAACCAACCTTTATCACTGCCTACCCAACTGAAGTTTCCCCGTTGGCAAGACGCAGTGATAACGACTCGTTTGTCACAGACCGCTTTGAATTCTTCGTCGGTGGCCGTGAAATCGCCAATGGCTTCTCGGAATTAAACGATGCCGAAGACCAGGCCGAACGCTTCAAAGCCCAGGTGGCTGAAAAAGATGCCGGTGATATCGAAGCCATGCACTACGACGCTGACTATATCCGTGCTCTGGAATACGGTATGCCGCCAACAGCGGGTGAGGGGATTGGTATTGATCGCTTAGTGATGTTGTTGACTGACTCACCGTCAATTAGAGACGTGTTGCTGTTTCCGCATATGCGGCCTGAGTAATTAAACACTGCCATTCTCGCGAATGCGGGACAAAAGTGCGGAGCGCGTTGAACAGCCGATAGGGTGGCCCTAAGTGTGTGCGAAGCGAATAATCCAGAAAACGGGCTTAACAGCCCGTTTTTTTATGTGACATAGCAAGGGAAGTGGAGACACTTTTATATTGTCACTTATTTGAAAGAGAGCTATGGTGAATCAAAAACACATGGAAGTTATGCTGCAATGATAATAATCCTAAAATCAATCAACTTTGACCATTACGATTATTTTGTTTATGAGTAATTGTCTTAAATCGTTAATGCCCGAGTTTATGGGAGTTATTTGTGGGTTCTTGGCAATATCCTTGGTCGGATATCTTGGCTATCTGATGTCTATAGAGCCACTTATGGAAGTCGGTGATTATATTCAGCTACTTGTCTTAATAATAATTGCTAGCACCTTAGTATTTTCGCTTCATGTGCATCGTCAAAAGGAAAAGTTAGACGAATCTCAAATATATCTTGAGAGCTCAATCAATTTGATAAACAAAGCATATGATGTATTAAATTCCCAAGGTAACGGTCTAACTTCTGATCGAATCTCTTGGGTCACTGCGGCTCGTTTGCTGACAAGATCCGGCTTCATTGCATCAAAAATATCATTGCCTTCGCATAAAATAATTTTCGAATCAGAGCATGATTTTCAGCGCCACAAATTTGGGAATCTATTGAAACTAGACGGAAAGCCTCTGCCAGTTGAATTCTTTTTTGGAACTGATCATTTGGCTGGTGATATAGGACGGAGCGCTTTGTCGACTATCTCGGTTAGTGGGACACAATGGATTCCTGTTCGAATATTAGCCACTGTATACAGGTTTAAATCGTTTCCAGGTGGGTATGAAGATCCTTTGGAGACTTCAAGTGAGTTCAACAATAATGAGCTAGAAAGACTTTGGTTATTCGATGATAAAGGTGCTTACGATTACATATTGTTTAGGAAAATGTTTATCCCTGCGGGTAAAGACATTTTCTATAGCGATGGAGAAGACAAACCAAGGAAAGTCTCGCAAGAAGAAATCAACACACTAGTCCCAAATCTCTCTGGATTAGACTTTGAATGAATCTAAATCAATGAGAATCAAGGGGGCAGTGGCTGACCCCTTGATTATTGGTGGATCGCTATAAACAAGATCACGGCTTTGTATGCAGCCCCTAACAAGTCGCTCAAATCGCTCACTTCGTTCGCTGGGACGGGCTAACCTGCCCCTTAGCTTAATCATTAGCAAAACAAAGGACTAAACATGTACTCATTGGACGACCTTGAAAAAGCCAAGGCAGAACTCCAAAAATGGGATGATAGCTTTGCCAATGACAGCAGCAACAATCCAAACAAGCATGAATCGCAACGGAAATCAGCACGCGCTAAAGTCAGGCTTATCACTGAATCACTAAAAAGTAGTGGACTTATAAAGCTATCGCCCAAAGAGCAGACAGAAAAAGAACTAGATGCTGCATTTCCAAACGCTAAAAGCAACGAAATTGTTGATCTCAATGGTGTTAAGTATCAGCGAAAATTCTTCCCCCTAGAAAAAAGTCGATCCCGTAAATCAGTAACCGTATGGGGTAAAACCTGGAAGAATTTAGTTGATTGCTAACAATGCGCTCAAATCGCTCGCTTCGCTCACTGGGACAGGCTAAAGCCTGCCCCTTAGCTTAATCGTTATAAGACAAGGTAGGTTTCGTGCACGAATTCATCAAATTGATAAAATCACGTTCAGATGAACACGAGATCGCGTTCTCACGTATACACGACCTGCCCAGCTCAATGATGTCGATTCTTAAATATCAAGGGGTCAGCCAACTTGATTTGGTTTAATTCCGTAAACTGATGTTATAAAGTAACCAAAATCTTATCGCTACAAGGATGTAACGACATGGCAAGACTCCCTCGATTGGTTCTACCCAGTCAGCCTCTACACATCATGCATCGAGGCAATAATCGTCAAAATATATTTGAAAATGAAGAGGACATGACCCGGATCCTCAGTGATATTGCAGAATCGCTTCATAAAGCAGATTGTCATCTCCATGCGTACGTCATCATGACAAATCACCTGCACTTACTCCTTACTCCCAAAGATAAACATGAACTTGCTGTATTTATGCAGTCTATGACGAATCGTTATGTGAGATATTTTAATGCCGGCCGAAAACGCACTGGCACCATTTGGGAAGGGCGTTTCAAATCCTTTCTGATAGACAGCGATGGTTATCTTTTTAGGCTATACAACTATATTGAAATGAATCCAGTAAAAGCCGAAATGGTAAAAGAAATCCATGAATACCCTTGGTCCAGTTATCATCACAATGCACTTTGCGAAAAAGATCAGCTTATAACAGAGCACCCACTTTATCTTGAATTGGCAGCTACCAAAGAAGAAAGAGCTACCCGATATAAATTAATGATGGACAAAATGGCGTTAGGGAAAGAGAATCAAAAAATTACTGATGCTACTCTTAGGGGAGAGGCACTGGGCAATGAAAACTTTCAATATTGGGTCTGCAAACAAACTGGAAGACCAGCGACGTTAACATCTCACGGAGGGGATAGGAAAAGTGCGAAATATCAAAATCAAGTTGGCTGACCCCTTGATTTCTTTGATTTCTATTGAAGATTGTTCGCTCTTATTCACTGGGACGTCACTATCGCGGCGCTTTTTATAAGCAATCGGTTATTTTCAGCGGATGACTCATTAAACCATGTCAATTACAAAAGTACAGAAATGGAAATTTCATATGAATAAGTCCCAAAAGATCGATCTATATTTACAGCGACTAAGCCATATAACTCAGTTTTTCCTTTTTCTATTCACGGTTCTTGGTTTTTACTTTGTTGTTTTACCAATTTACCAAAAGGATGTATTACAGGAATCAATCGCAAAAAAAGAATTAGAACTTGAAAAAGTAAATGAATCTCTTCTTCAAAGTTATTCGACAATACGAAATTATACTGTAAGACGTTTTATTACCTCAGCAGGGGCAAAATGTTCTGGGTTATTAATACCCATTCCCATTCTATCGAGTTATCGGGAATCTAAAGGTGAGCTGATTAATCTCACGGAAAAAATTCTCAATATTGAATCAACGAAATGTTTAACAGAATCATTTGATGCGGTAGATGATATGCAACTATTAAATACAATTGATTATTTGTATTTTCAAGATAAAGTCGCAGTCATATCGCGAAAACTTGATAAAGAGCGATTAATTCTACTAAATGAATATAATGAACTAGAGAAATTATCCATCGACAAGATGGAACGGAGTTTATCTAAGTATGATAGAGAGACGCTTCTTGATCTTGAGGGTATGGGAGCTTCGAAAGATGAACTTAATCATTATGAAAACCAAATGATTCGTAGGAATGCGAGTGATGGTTTATCAGATAAATTTTCAGAATTAGTAAGAAATGAAATCGACGGTCTTAAAGATTTATCTTGGCCTTAAGTAATTCATTTAACAAGTAAGTGTAATCAGTCGGAAAAATTAATTGCTCAAGCTCTCTATTTTCCGCTTTTGCGTGCATTATCAATCCAAGAAGCTTTAGGGAGTTAGTTTTGGAACCAATTAAAATTTACGTCGAGCTCCTTAGTCAGGTAGCCAAGGATGTCCATCCCCTTAAAAAATATTTTGAGAATGAAAATACAGGTTCAGAAGAGTGCCATAAGGAGGCTGCATTGATAAGAATAATGGCAGAAGATGGTCTGATAAATCTCGAAGACGATAAGGTAAATACGAACAATAAAATAACGATAACCCCAAAAGGCGCTCTTGCACTTTTTGAGTGGAAAGATGGGCTGCAGAAGAAAAGCTTTTTACATAGACTTCAGGAGGCCTCTTTCAATCTTTTCTGGTTGGTGGTTGGTGCGGTTCTCACGTTTCTAGTACGACTGAATTCGTAACCAGGGAATCAAGGGTTCAGCCACTGGCTGATCCTGAATCAATGGGGTCAGACTCTGACCCCATTGATTTCATTTTTCCGTATAGTTTAGGACTGACATGGAACTAAAAGCTATAGACGAAGCGTATCGACCTTATATTGATCGGATTATAAAGGAGTCATGCGGTATCAAGTATGAGGCTATGTTTCTTGAACCGAATCCTGCTGTATTAAATCCTCATAATGCTCTTGAACTATTTCAGAACATGCATTCGGTATATGTTCTCGGGATACTTGAGCGATCACACTTATCATGCATCACTTCATTGGTAAGAACGTCTCGGTGGCTTTCATCAACTCTCAGTTCAGTTGATGATGGCAATGCGCTCTCATTTTCTAGCTCTTTGCGCGGATTGCTGGAATCATCTTCTGATTCCTTTCATCTAATGCAGAATCTTTTCCCGACTTTAAAATCTACATATAAGTATGTGTACATTGCCCTCAATTATCCCAACGATATTGAGCAGAACTTCCTAACCTTTGAGAGTCTAGAGAATCTTCTGATTCATTATGCTTATGCCAAGCATTGGAAGAGAGACGAAGAACCGCTTCCGCACCATCGGAATAAGTCCAATTCAGAGTATATTCAATGCTTAGAAAATTTTGGTGTCTCTGGACTATCTGATCTTTATGCTGAGTTATGCCAGTTAACGCATCCGGCTTCTCCTTCAGTTTTTTGTTTTGTAGAAGAGAGAGAAAAGGACCTTACCTTTAACCCAAACCAGGACTCACTATTAATTAATGATATTTTGCACCGATATCAAAGTACGATTGCTGGTCTTATACAGTATCCATTAAATTCGGCGCTAATGGCGCTTGCACTACTGCACCGTCTAATACCCGACTGGCCGTCAATGTCTGACGAAGGTATGAGTACTATCGGTAATACTGCTGAGACCCTCAAGGATTTCGATGATTTTTGTAATAAATATCATCCAGGTAAAGGACTTTCACATTCGGAATTCAGATCGGCGAGTGGTCATTGATCTCTGGAATATCAAGGGTTCAGCCAACTTGATTTAGTTTGATTCCCTAAACGTTTTTACAGCAATGCAAGAAAGTTTACTTTGCAGACGATAATACCTATACATTTCTAACCAATAGCTCAAGCACGGAGTTTGTAAGGCGCTAGGCTTACTTTAAGCCGTGGAGGACACACATGAAAAAAGTTTTATTGTTAGCGTTTATTTCGATCCTGTTCAGCACCAACGTCTACTCTGAAGACTTGTGTGAAACACACGAAAGAGTTTCCTTTGCTTGTGACTTTAAATCCAAAAGTGTTTCGGTGTGTCGTAATGATAAAGAAACCTTAATTTATCGGTTTGGTTCACAGCAAAAAATCGAGCTTGAGTTAACGTCAGACATTCACTTTAGTCGTGTTGCATATAGTGGTGGTGGAGAAGGTAATTTAACTTTCTTTAATGGCAATTACCGGTATGTGGTTTATTCCAGTATCAGTAATGGGGCTTGGCTTGATGATGGATCCAGAGAGAAAGTTGAGCGTGCTGGTATATATGTGGTTAAAGGCGATAAGTTACTTAAAGATATTGAATGTCAAAGCTACCCAGGCAAGTCCTTTATTCATGACTTACCAGCATTTGAAGAGAAAGAGTTTCGATACTATAAGTGATTCTCAACCACAAAGCATTTAAGGGTGATTACAAACTCTTGAGGAAATCAAATGGTCAGCCAATTTGATTTTAAAGTTATGTAGCTTTTAGCAACCGATAAAATTTTAGGGGGCACACTCAATTTATTCTTCGATTTCGGTCGCTTATAAGCAAACGCCAGAGATAACGCATCAGGTTTCTGTGTCGGCGTTTTCTGAATTAACGTTTTCACTACCCCGTGCAGAAAGAAAAGTACCAAATGCCTGCAATCTGGGGATATGCTCACAAAAGGTGCGAACAGCAACCAATAACGGCACCGCTACCAACATGCCCACAATCGACCACAGCCAGGCCCACAGTGCGACCGAGAGAAAAATCACGACGGGGTTCATTTCTAACCGCCGACCTACGAAATATGGCGTGGCAAACTGTCCTTCAATAATAGTTAAGGTCAAGTAAGCTAGGGCCGGCAGCAGCGCGGCACCGGTATGGTCAAAGGTCAGCAAACCCACGAGGGCCGCTATCGCAACGCCGACAATAGCGCCGAGATACGGCACAAAATTAAAGGCGAACGCTAACACACCAAATAAGATGGGGTTTGGCATGCCCAGCAGCCACATCGATACACCAATCGCTATACCAAGCACAGCGTTAATAAGGGTAATAGCGAACAAATAATTCGACAACTTGCGTTCGATGTCATAGCTAATTCTGATCGCGTTTCGTTTATCTTTGAACGTTGGCATGATGTGAACAAGCTTTTCGTAAAACATATCACCGGAGGCCAGCAGAAAGAACAGCAACACTAGGGTAAACAACATTTGCGCCAGAATTTCAGGCACCGAGGTGGCAAGTTTTACAAGCACACCAGGCTCGCGTGCTGAGACCTTCTGAACTTGCTCCCCATCGTTTTCTACGGAGGCGAGCTGATCGATCTGTTTTCCGGCGTCTATTACCGCTTTCGCCGATTCGTTGGCACCGCGGAGTTTTTGCTCTAATTTAGAGCCGATTGTGGGCGCTTCTTTAATCCAACTCTGCACGGGATCAGCCAGCGAGCTTACCCCTAAGCCTATAAGCGTGATCAGTCCTCCCACAATAATCAGCGCAGAGACGACAGGTGGTAGCTTGCGGCGCTCAAGGAAACGCCGTACAGGACTGAACACCAGTGCCAACAACACGCCAAGCGCCACAGGCACGAGAAAAGAACGAGCGTAGGCAATACTGGCCAGTAAGAGCAGTAAAAATATACCGATTACTGCCCAGTGCGAATTCGCCTTAGAAAGGGCGCTGGTAGGCGTATCGTTTGGCACTAACACGGGGCTGGCATCTGGCTTAGTGTGGTTATTTTGTATATCTTCTGACATATAAGCTTTGCCTCTAGTAAATTACTCTTTTATTGTTTTGATTCACTATATAGACAAAATCTTATAATCGATATTTTAATGCCAGCTGAAACCGCTCAGAAAGTATTTAGGATGTGAGTTTATTTACGATCGTGTCATGTTAATCTTGAATTCCATACTATTCTCATCAGGTCTTACTGTGAATCGAATAAACCCAGCTAAGTTACACCACAGTAAATGGACAGCAGTGAATCCGATAAAGCGAGAAAAGCATTTCCTGGTATCGGACATCGAGTTTGACGAAGATGGCTCGGTTACTTCATGTAAATTGGAAGCGATTATCTCTAAGCAGCTCTATTCAATCGACTGGACGGAATTAAAAAACCAAGAAAAATGGATTCAGGGTTGGAAATAGCTATTAGCAGTGGAGGGACCAAAAGGGGCAGAGTATTTGGTTTTGAGATACTTTACCCCTTGATCCCTTGAAAGCCGAGAATAAAACTGGCTTAAAAAATCAACGCAAAAAGGCCGATCACGACAAGCAATCCGATAATAAAAATAATCCCTGCTACACTGCCTAAAAATTTAAACATGAATCTCTCCTCGTTATTTTCAATGGATGTGGGCCGATTTTTTCTGGCTCACTAACAACTCATACTTGCATGCTTCTCAAATAGTGAGCGATAACATCAGTTAACTTGTACCTTCCACAACGAGTAAGGTTCTACTACTTTTTTACGGGCTGTTTGGCTAGATGTAATCAAAAGAAATTAGTAGGGCCAGTTTCTTATTAATAGTAATTTTTTAATTAGTAAAAATTACTTTTTCATGCTGTGAAAACGCCTGGACGACCAAGACTGAATATCTGCATACATGATTGTTTCTAGATATAAACATACAGATTATGTTTGTGGCAGAAGATAGTTATTTTTTTAGCTTGGGCTTCTTTATGAAGCGCCATCAAAATATAGTTGTAGTCTACATTCATAGTGGGGAGTAAATGTGATGAACGATATTGGTTCTAACTCTGATTACGCAGAAGAATCCTTTACACCTGAACAAATTAGCGAGTTGTCCGGTGACACGTTACTGGAGTTTGGCGCACCCTGGTGTGGTCACTGTCAGGCGGCAAGTTCGGCGATAAACGAAGTCGTATCTGAACATTCAGAACTGCGTCATCTAAAAATATATGATGGAAAGGGCAAACGATTGGGCCGTGCGTTCAAGGTAAAGCTTTGGCCGACGTTGATACTGCTGCACGATGGTCATGAAGTGGATCGTCTGGTGAGGCCATTACGTTCGGATGAAGTTCGCGAATTAATGTCGAAACTCAACTAAAAGTGGCTAATAGGTTAAGGCATCTGACGCACTCAACGTTGTCGCTTCTAAGAACATCCCCTTTCGCTGCTCTTAAACGCAAAACCTTCGAAATCCCTTTTTGGAATAATCTTAAAGACCTGGAACAGCCGAATTGAAATGGCTGGATATCGCGAAAAACTGACTTCAAATTTGATGAGCGACGGCAGCCTGGCAACGCCATTAGCCTTGATGACCGATCCTTGCAATTCATAACACTTGTCAAAAAAGATCGGCATAATATTGCAGGCCATTATTAGGCTCGGGTCCCTGACCCGGAATCACGTCGCTTTAACCTTTGGAACATCGCATGAAACATATTGGATGGCTGCTTTTCGTCTTGTACAGTTCGAACGCGCTGTCTGCGGGCGAAGTTGAAATCCCTTTGCTGGCTGAAACTGCGCATCTCCAGACAGCGATCAGTCGCGTCCTTGAATTCGATGAGAATGGCCAGAGCACCATTAGCAACGACCCATGCAATCGGGTTGAATTGTCCGATATGGTTGTGGTGACCGAAGATGCCCAATTGTCTGTCGGCATGGCCTTGACTGCCACGACAGGTGCTTATGTGCTCGGTGCTTGTCGGGGCCCAAAACCGTGGCAGGGTCGTCTTGCGTTGAAACTGACCCCACAGGTAATGGCTTCGGGACTGGGCATAGAGTTTCTGCCTGATTCGATCGAGTTATCTCGCCCGGATAGCACCCCCGGCCTTTTGAGTAAACCGGTTCAGCTCATTGCCGATAAACTGGTACTGCCGCGCATGAAGCGGGTGCAAATTGACCTGGCCGGGCCGCTGAACAGCCTTGATGGATTGATCGTGCAAATGATGGGGGCGGGGAGTGAGCAAGGTGGTGAGCAGTCCCTGCTTCAGCGAACTCATATTACCCGCCTCCAAACGGAAGAAACAGGCGTCAGAGCCTGGCTGGCGTTTCAGGTTCGCCCCCCTGAACCAGCCGAACAAGCATTTGAGCCAACGTTTGACGACAGTGAGTTGGCACAATGGCAAACGCTTGAAGATGAGTTAGATGGCTTTCTGACCACTATTATTTCGGCGCTGGCCTACTCGACGGAGTCTCGTGCCTTACGTCTGGAATTACTCGCCGTGCTGCTGGACGCGCGACACGCGATTGCTGAAGCGCTGACGGTCGATGATCCTGCATATGATCCGGTTCGAGAACTTTTCCTGACGACATGGGAGCGGTTGCGGCCACTGATGAGCGAACTGGAAGGCCTGAAGACTCCGGGACTGGAAGTGGATTTCAAGCTTGCCGCGTTTATAGCGGGTGGTGACGCGCTGCGAGCACTTGACGCCCTCGGGCCGGAGTATGGTTTTGAAATTACCCGTGACGGACTGCGCCGGCTTGCCCGCTTGCTGCTCGCCGAAGCGGTGCCTCCGAGTTTTACACCTTTGCCGTTGGAGGTTGATCCAGAGTTTCGCGATTTGTTTGGATTTAATGCCAAAGACGAGGCCGTATTTACACCAGCAGAATTGACGGGACAAATCTCCGGTGGTTTTGGCTGGATAGGGTCTTGGCTGATGTCGAACGCTCATGCTGAAAGTATCCAACCAGCCGAGGCTCTAAAGGGGGTGGTCCCGCGACCGGATAACCTTAATGATTACCTTGAGCTGGTCGACAGCTTACTGGAGGAAGAAGCCAGTGCCTGGCTGGCTAAAAATGATAGCGTACCTGAGATGATGGCGGAGCGACTGGATCCTTTGGTTCGTGCCACAGCATGGAAAGAGTCCTGCTGGCGCCACCTCGTAATTTCGAGTGGCGAGCCTCAAGTGTTGCGTTCAGCCGGAGGGGCGGTGGGCATGATGCAGATCAACGGTCGGGTCTGGCGCAAGGTCTACGATCTGGACCGTCTCGTGGATGAGGTTGATTACAATGTGAACGCCGGTATCGATATTTTGACCCATTACATGCTTGATTATGCGATCCGTAAAGGCGAGCACGAACAGCCCGGCGGTGCTGACAATTTGGTAAAGGCAACCTACGCCGCTTATAACGGCGGTCCTGGGCAGTTGGCACGATACCGTCGCGAAGACACCTCAGCCCAATTGAAGGCCATCGACAATGCATTCTGGCAACATTACACGACCATCAAGGCCCATAAATGGCCGGACATCTCAAGCTGCTACTCGGTCGGTGGTTGACACCAGAGTTCAAGGTTTCAGTCAGATTGATTTTGCTTTTCTCAGAGCGGTGCCTTTACTGCAGTAAACTCTGAGCACCTTCAATCAAAATAAAGCCCTGTTTACAGAGAACAGGGCTTTATGTCCTAGCATTTTATTGATTGATTATTTCTGTCTAAAGCTATCAAAACGTGCAATATGTTCTTCCAGATTTTGGTTGAGCATTTCTGCGTAGCGTTGAGTGAAGTATTCAATGGCGGCTTGTTTTTCGGCTTGTAGATTTTCTGCACTTTCAACCGAACGGGCGACACTGAAGGCATTAAAGCGTGCAGCTGAAAATAGAATAGATGTATTGGCGTCGTCTACACTGCTGTCTGATGCTTGTTGATTAGCAAGGGCAATGAATTCATCGACACGTTGTTGAAATGTTTTTGTTGGTGAATTTTCACTCATTCTTTCTCTCTCATTAATGTTATGGGTTTGAAATTTGATAGCAGTCGTGATGAGGTTGTTATTGGCTATGTAAGCCAATTGAACGCAACACATAATATCAGATAGAAAAACCTGAGCAGTTTTAGGTTCACTAAAGACAGTAAAACGCGACAGAGTTTTTGGACTAGCACTCATCAATTAACTCGATCTGTCTTCCTTATGAGTCCTCTATTAAATCATTAGACTGAATATGAACTATGCGTAAAACTGATAAAAAAATTGATAACGAACTTCGACTGAAATTGACCGATGTATGTGAACAAGGATTAAAAAATATCGCTGGTTTCCAGTGGCTAACGCACTTGGTGAACTATGATGATTATCCAAATAGCTTAATGGTTGTTTGTGTATTTGATACCAACGAGAATTTGAAAAATTACCTCCAATCAGATGACAGCCAAGCATTGATATCTCTAATTGAAGCTGAATTTAAAACGATGGATATCAAGCTCAAACGCCTTGGTGATCATATCGCATACGATTCTGAAGATAACTGTAATCAATACCACAATGGTAATTGGGCACTTAGGTTGGGTTAACCAATATCAATCAACTCTTACCTCTATTTATTAGACAAACAAGCAAGCATCAGTCACCAACTAATTTAAACAAGCGGCTGTAGTTTATACTACACGGTATCTTTTACTGGATACGTTTGAGCGATAAAAACCGAATAATGAAAATACCAAAACAAATTCAGCCGCTTGTTGATGATGGCCTTGTGGATGAAGTGATTAGTCGCTTAATGAGCGGCAAAGAAGCCGATGTCTATGTAGTGAGATGTGGTGATGAAATACGCTGTGCCAAGGTCTATAAAGATGCGGTCAAGCGTAGCTTTAAAAAAGCCGTTCAATACCAGGAAGGACGAAAAGTACGCAATAGTCGCCGGGGCCGGGCGATGGAAAAAGGCTCTAAATTTGGTCGTCAGCAGCAGGAAGAAACCTGGCAGAATGCCGAAGTCGATGCACTGTATTTGCTTGCCAGTGCCGGTGTGAGAGTGCCTCAGCCCTATGACTGCCTGAATGGCGTGTTATTGATGGAGTTGATTACGGATGAGGAGGGTAATGTCGCGCCGCGCCTCAACGATGTCTCCATGTCTGCCGAGCAAGCCATCGAAGACCACATGATGGTCATGCATTCGGTGAAAAAAATGCTTTGTGCTGGCTTAGTTCATGGCGATTTGTCAGAGTTTAATGTTCTGGTCGATGCGCATGGCCCGGTGATTATCGATCTGCCACAAGCGGTGAATGCGGTGGCGAATAATAATGCACAAGCTATGTTAACTCGTGATGTGCAAAATATGACCCGTTACTATGCTCAATTCGCACCCGAACTTCGTAAAACGCATTTCGACAAAGAAATATGGTCGCTCTTCGAAAATGGGGAATTACTACCTGATACAGAACTCACTGGTCTGTTTGAAGAAGATACTCAAGCCGCTGATGTGGATGGGGTTATGCTTGAAATTAAAGCGATCCTGGAAGAAGAACAAGAAAGGCAATTGTGGTTACGTGATAAGGATGATTAAGGTTTAACCGTATTATTTTTAGAAAAAATCAAGTTGGCTGATCCTCTGACTGCTTCCCATGCCGCTGAAAATAGTCCCGCGCAGCGCGGTTGACCTTAGGGGCGAGCAGCAGTGCGGAAATCATGGTCGGTATCGCCATGGTCGCATAGAGTCCGTCAATGAGGCCGATGATGGCCGGCAGACTGGTCACGCTGCCAAAAACCACCAGTGCGGCGTAAATCCAGACGTAATGGTGCTGATGTCGCGCCCCAATCAGAAAGCCCAGACACTTGCTGCCGTAATACCAGAAGGTAAAAATGGTGCTCAGTGACAGCAGCGCCACGACAACGGTAAGCAGATAGGCACCGATACCGGGGAAGGCGGTTTCAAATGCTTGTGATGTCAGGGTCACACCATCGATGTCGCCATCAACTTGCCAGCTACCGGTCACCAGAATGGCCAGAGCAGTACAGGTACATACCAACAGGGTATCGATAACTGGCCCCATCATAGCAACCAGACCCTCACGAATGGGTTCATTGGTACGTGCCGCACCATGGGCCATTGCCTCGGTACCAATTCCGGCTTCGTTGGAAAAAGCCCCGCGGCGCACGCCCATCAGAATGACGGTGCCAATAGCGCCCCCCGCGACGGCGTCACCGGAAAAGGCATCGGTAATAATCAGCTGAAAAGCGGCCGGAATTTCGCTGGCGAAACGCATCAACAGCAGGGCGGTCATCCCCAGATAAAGCAATACCATAACCGGTACCATACGTAACGTAACGCGGCCAACGCGTTGGATATGGCCTGTCGTCACCAACAATACCAGGGCGGCAATGAGTACCCCCATCACCAGATCAAATGTGAAATGACTTTGTGACGTGGCCCAGCCGGCAGGTTCAGCCACCACTTCACGGACAATTTGTACCAACTGGTTAACCTGAAAGGCGGGCATGGTTCCCATCAGCCCGGCGACTGCAAACAGCGCGGCCAGTGGCCACCAGCGCTTGCCCAGACCTTCGCGTACGACATACATGGGACCACCCTGAAGGTTGCCCTCACTGTCTTTGCCGCGAAACATTACACTCAGGGAGCAGGTATAAAACTTGGTGGCGACACCGATGATGGCTGTCACCCACATCCAGAATATGGCGCCTGGGCCGCCCATGGTAATTGCCAACGCTACACCGGCAATATTGCCCAGTCCCAGCGTCCCGGACAGGGCAGTGCTCAGTGCCTGAGTATGGGGTATATCACCTTCATCGCCTTCACGATCAAAGCGTCCTGTCAGGATTTGTAAGGCATGTCTGAAATGGCGATAGGGCAGGCCACCCGAATACACCACAAAAAACAGCCCACCTCCTACCAGCAATATAACCAGCGGCAGGCCCCACATAAAATTGGCGAAGGCGGTAAAAAGCGCTTCCATGTTGTTATCCTGATTGTGTTCAGGCTTTTACCCTAGCGCTTTGCCGGTACAGATTCAAAAGACATTCGACAAGAGTGGGGAGGCTTCCCTTCAATTGGTTAATATTCTAGTCTATTGCTATGCTCGAAATAGCCGACATATATTTCAAAATTCCATACCTCATTACCCAGTTAGATAATTGACGTGATGATGTATTTTTTCTTGATGATGACAAGCAACGCTATTTAGAGTGCAACACTTACTCTTGTTAAAACATCAGGTAACGTTTTTTGGCATATTCCTTGATGGATAATAAAAGGGAATCTTCCCTTTTTCGACTGAGAATGAATATAAACAATGCTCTTAGATTATTCATTATGTATGCCTTAATTTCAGCGCATGTTATTTGAATGGCCAGAATATCTACAGGATAAAAATTATTATGGCGAGTTTGGATACTCAGCAGGGGATTATTGAAAACAGCAAGGTCACAATTGGACCATGTACCTATGGTTATGAGTACTTGCAAGTATTCGGCTCGGAAGGCGTTTCGTTGACAATAGGCAGTTTCTGTTCAATTGCAATGAAAACCACTATATTTCTTGGCTCAAACCATCGAACTGATTGGATCACTACCTTTCCATTTGGTCATCAAATGGCTGATGAGTTAGGAGGCCGGGAAATAAAAGGCCATCCGGCTAGTAATGGTGACGTCGTGATCGGCCATGATGTTTGGATTGGCTATGGCTCAACTATTGTATCTGGCGTAACAATTGGAAGCGGAGCTGTTATTGCTGCCAACGCTCACGTTGTTAAGGATGTTGCTCCCTATGAAATTGTCGGTGGAAACCCTGCAAAACACATTCGATATAGGTTCGATGAGGAAATAAGAGCGTTACTTTTGGAGTTAAGATGGTGGGATTTGCCTATCAGCGTAATTAAAGAGCTGAGCCAAACCTTATCTTCAGAGCCGACGGTTGATTTACTGAAGTCACTAGTTGCTTCGTTTAGAGCCTGATTATGTTTGATGTGCATTGCAATTTAAAACCTACTGTTCTGATATAAGGATGCTTTGGTTTGGCGAGAAATTAAGTGGCAGACATCTAACTTACTGGTTATGCGGGGGAAGTTTCTTTCTTTATCAACTTCATCTATTGTTTACTTTGCTTTATAAACGGGGTGAGGTCACTGGACGTCTAGTGGATTCCTTCATCCGAATAAATGCAACAAAACGCGTCAAAGGCGACGCTCATAACTCGCACGCTTTAATGCGAGTGTTATCAACCTCTATTAATGGAAGAGAGACCATGAGCATCATTGAAGCCTTTCCCAACGGAACGCCAATAGATAATCAAAACATCTTTGAAAGTATTTCCAGCCGCATGTCTGGCTTTTTGTATCGTTGCCGCATGGACAATGACTACACCATGCTGAACATGTTCGGCAATGTCCAGGAGCTGACCGGTTATAAACATCAGGAGTTAATTGGCAACAAACTTACTTCCTACGTGAATCTGATCCACGAGGAGGATGCACAGGCTGTCGATGATGCAGTGGCGGCAGCTATTGAAGAGCGTAAGAACTGGGATGTGGATTACCGCTTAAAATGCAAAACGGGTGACCCCATTTGGGTGAATGAAAAGGGCGGCCCGGTATTTGACGACAATAATCAAGTGGCGTTTCTTGAGGGGGTGGTGACCACGATACAAGCCAGGAAATTGCAGGAACTGGAGCGTCAATCCAGAATGGATGAAGTGGAAAGCCATAGCGAGGACATCATCAAGCAAACCCATACCATTTTGGATATGTTGAAAACCCTCCGCCTGCTTAGCTTGAATGCCAGTATTGAGGCCGCACGTGCTGGAGACGCGGGTCGAGGTTTTGCTGTAGTTGCATCCGAGGTAAAAAAACTGGCCGAGAATACGGGGCATGCCACTACCGAAATCACCCGATTAACCAAAGAGCTCGACGCACTGCTTAAGTAATTATTTATCCAGGCGATCAGATAAAGGCAATGCCATAACATGCAACCCGAAGAAATTAAGGACATTTTCGATCAGCAAGCTTCAGGCTACGATCAGCAATGGGCCAGAATGGCGTCCATCAATAATGGTTTATATTTTTTGCTGGAATCTGTTTTTGCGGGGTTAGCTGAAGATGCTCACATTCTTTGTGTGGGAGCTGGCACAGGCAAAGAGTTGATTCATCTTGCCAGGAAATTTCCCAATTGGCAGTTTACGGCGGTAGAGCCTTCAGGTGCCATGCTTGCTGTCTGTCGTCAAAAGGTTGAAGAGGAAGGGATGACGAGTCGCTGTCATTTTCATGAAGGCTATCTTGACTCTTTACCTGACAAACAGCTTTATGACGCAGCAACCTGCTTTCTGGTTTCCCAGTTTATTCTGGATCAACAGCTGCGCACAAAGCTGTTTGGTGAAATTGCTCAAAGACTGAAACAGGGTGGAATATTGGCAAGTGCCGATTTAGCTTCACAATTAGGATCGGATGAATATGAAGCCTTATTGCATACATGGATGACAATGATGGCGGGGGCTGGCATTACAGCTGAAAAACAAACCCAGATAAGAGATGCCTATGCCAAAGATGTAGCGGTTCTGCCTCCCACCAAGGTCGCTGACATCATTAAATCAGCAGGTTTTTGTATGCCTGTGCAATTCTTTCAAGCAGGATTGATTCATGCCTGGTTTGCCAAATTGCAAACGTAAAAATAACTAAAATAGCAGCGTCCTCTTATACAAAAGTCTGAGTAGAAACAGCTTCAGTCGGTAAGTAAATAAACTCAAGTTGCTTAACCATTCTGTTATCACATCTTCAGTTTTCATTTAGCGTCCTGGTTCACATTAATTGCAACATTCATAGAGTTGTCACAATAAATCACTATCTTCAGTCCCGATGTTCATTATCTGACTTGGAGGTAACGTGAAAAATACGCAAAAATTAGTACTCGCTTCAATACTGGCAGCTCTGTATAACGTGCCAGCAATGGCGGCAACCTGTATTCCTGGTGGCACGAGTGATTCACCGACGCTGATCTGCACCCCAACAGACAGCGGCAGTATCAATGACAACAGAGACAACCTATCAGTGACCGTTGAAAGCGGAGCACAGATTGTCCGTGCAACTGGACGTCCGGTGCAATTGGAAGGATCCAACCAGACGCTGAATAATCAGGGCCTGATTGAAAGTGGCGATGATGATGCGATTCGTGGCAAGGGTGTAAACCTCACAATCGACAATTCCGGCACTATACGTGGCGGTGACCGGGGTATCCGTCTTCAGGATGACGCCGATAATTTCACACTGATCAACCGTGAAACTGGAAAAATCTTCGCGGAAAACCAGGCCGTCAGATTGGACAATGATGCCGAACTGGAAAACGCACATATTACCAATTATGGCCTGATTCAAAGTACTGATGGTCGCGCCATTCAGAGCCGTGGACCAGGTGGCACTGTGATTAACTACGGTACGTTGCTTGGCGGTGAGGAAGTGATTGAAGCGAGAGAGAATTTCACGCTTGAAAACCACGGCACTATCGCGTTGAACGGGTTGTCATGGGATGCTGGCACGCAGACTTGGATGAATACAGGTGCCACTGACGATGAAGACGGTGTTCAATTTGCCAGCGGGGAAGCCAATAACTACGGCGTGATCCTCGGTAGCGATGATGGAATCGACATCGACGAGGGTAAGGTGCACAACCACGCCTCGGGCGTCATTGTCTCCACCGGATCGGCGAGTAATCCATTGGAAGGCGGTAATGGCATCGACGTAGATTCATTGTACGAGCCTACGCAAGGTGAGGTTCGCACTGCAGGTCCACTGACCATCGTAAACGAAGGCTATATCGAAGGCGTCCACGCGATTGGTACAGATGTGGCCAGCACTTCTGAGATCACGATTGAGAACAGCGGTACCTTGGTTGGCCGGTCAGGTACTGCAATCCAGTTTGCACCCAATCAGGGTAATAGTAGCTTGCAACTAAGTGGCAACAGCGAGATTATCGGTGATGTTATCTTTGGCGCTGGCGATGACAAGCTGATTGTGGATGGGCTTACTTCAACTTCAGGTATGCTGAGCACCGGCATTTTTGATGGCGGCTTGGGAGAGAATAGTGTTTTCTTCAATGATTTTTCACTGTCTAATATTTTGTCATTTGATATCACCGACACGTTGATATACATGTCCTTCGGTATTGCGAGTGATGAACTGTTCTCAGGAAAATTCACTAACTTTTCATCATGGACATTTGGCACTGATGGCTCTTTCTCGACAGAAGCGCTTGCAAGACAGTTTATGAATCCGAGTGCGGTGCCACTACCTGCGGCATTACCGCTTTTCGCTTTCGGCCTTTTCGGACTTTGGGCTGGCCGAGCACGTCTTTTGAAATAATCATCGACGTAGGGGCAACCCTCATTGCGTCGAGCCAATGTCTTTTGGATCAAAAGGGTCAGAGTCTGACTCTGGCCCTTTTGATTCAGCTGTTTTACACTCGATTTAAGCTATATTTTGCATTAGGATTTTATTGTCCTAGAAGTATCTGAACATCCACAGCCCCATCGCGATCATCATCAGGTTTTCGGTGAGCGATACAAATCCCAGTGGTACATTGCTGCCACCACCTACGCAGGCGCATTTGAGTTCGCGTTTGTCTATATACACTGCCTTGAGCACTGATACCGCGCCGACCGTGCCGATAAATAATGCGACAGGGATAGCCAACCACAGCATTGCTCCTGCCACCATGAGAACGCCTGCCAGCAATTCACCAAAAGGATACACATAGGAGTAGGGCACCACCCGACGTGCCAACAGGTCATAGTTGAGAAACATGGTTGAGAAGCTTTCAACATCCTGTAATTTGAGCAGCGCCAAAATGCTCATGCTAATGGCGATAAACAGCTCGGCAGTACGGATGCTCAGCAGACCTTCGCCCAACATCCAGCTTATCGCCAGAGCCAACAGGGCGGCAACGCCGAATACTGCCAATACAGGCTGATAACTGGTTTCGTCCTTGGCTTTTACCTTCTTGCCGAAGTGCTGCCGCAACGCGTCATATCCACCAATACGGGTTTCGTTGATAAATGTCTGGGGTGTCGTTTCCACATCATGCTGCTCTTTGAACGCATCGGTTTGTTCGCGTGAAGTCAGCCATTTATCTTCCACTTCATAACCTTCACGTTTAAGCAGATCCAGGGATTTCAGGCCAAACGGACAAACATGCTTGTCCATGACCATACGATAGAGCGTTGCTTGTTTTGTTGGATCAGATGACATCGAATTCTTCTCCTTGTTTTTATAAATGGCTTTATCTTTTGGGGGGCTTGCAGAGCGAAGAAGTTCCTTTCGCTACTTGCCCTTTACTATACGGTAAGACTTCTTTGATTGTTTTTTCAAAATAATACCATCCTGTCGGCTCTGATTTTATTAGCGATATTCACTGGAGGGATTAACGGATATCTGTTTCAGGATAGTTGGTTATTGTTTCAAAAGGGTATAGGTTAACTTTTACACAAGAATACTATTTGCGTATTTGGTCGTTAGCCAGGAGCTTTATTTTATATGTTGGCATTCTCAAATCCGGTTGGCTCAGGAACCCTTTGGTTCCACAATCTGACCACTGCCGAAGGTACACCCGTAGCCTATGATCCCCAGGCGCGGGCATTCCTGCCCATGCCGCCATTCTGTGCAAACCGTGAGATTATTGGTTGCAACTGGATAGCACCCGAAGAAGGTGCTTTTTGCCGGTCATGTGCGATGACTGCGTTGGCGCCGGATCCGGAAATTCCCAACGCTATCTCAAATTGGGCAGAAACCGAAGCAGCAAAACGCTGGGTACTCGATAACCTTGGCCGCTGGCACTGGTTCCGGCCGGAAGATCCCGGAACGCGGCCGGTTTTTCATATGCTTGCTGATGGACATACGCTTGCTGCTATGGGGCATGGCAATGGCGTCGTAACCATTAGCGTATCCGAGGCCGATCCAGTAGTGCGGGTTACCCGCAGAGAAGCCCTGGACGAGCCTTACCGAACGATGATCGGCCACATGCGCCATGAAATTGCACACATGCTTTGGTGGCGACTGAGCCTGCGTGAAGACTTTCTGCAGGCGTTTCGGGTGATGTTTGGTGATGAGCGAGAGGACTACACAGCGGCACTTCAGCGACATTACCAGCAAGGTGCACCACAAGACTGGGAGCTGTTTTACCTGACCAGCTACGCCTCGGCGCATCCTCACGAAGACTGGGCTGAAACGACGGCACATTTGTTACATCTGACAGATATTACCGACAGTTTTGTGGCAACTGGCCTAAGTTCTCCAGAACTGCCTCACCATAGCTGGGATCCCTATTCAGAGCCTGACTCTGTTTTGCTAATCAACGTTGCTACCGCCCTCGCGACACGCGTCAATCACATTAACCGCTCAATGGGGTTATCAGACGTCTATCCCTTTGTTCTATCGGAAACTGGCCGGCGCAAGCTTGCATTCGTACACGACTGGTTGCGACGCGGGGCTCAGGGGCGCTGATCTGCTGCTTTTTTGTCACGAATGGCAGGGATACCACCAAACCCTTTTGTCTTTTTGTGTTATGTTTGAACTGACAGTTAGTGGTCAGTTGTAATGAAGCCGACTAGCTCAATTCTGAAATTAGGAAGCTGATAAAGCCTCCCTATCAATGATTTATTCAATCTCCTCTAAACAATACTGACAAGCTCAGTTCATTTTGTGTGCTTTTTCCAGTAAGGCTTCTCTGAGGAGGCTCAACAGGAGAATGTTCTATGTCGATTACCAGTGAAACTGAATTATCTGAAGAAGTATTATCCTGGCGCGATCCCAATATGGACTCCGTTCGCGGAACAGAAACCCCCAAAGATCCGAACAAAGGCTACATCGCACTGCTTGGCTGGAGTGTCAATGCAATAAAAGCTGCGCAGCAGTTTGACCGCCGCTATATCGTTGTTGCGCCTGAATGGGCTGCAGATTTTTGTACCGCTAACAACATACCTTTCATCTCATGGGATTTTATCCGTCTCAATGATAGGTCCCTGGAAATTGCCGAAAAACTGAAGGCGGAAGGAGTCGATGTAGCTATACCGTTATTCGAGGAAACCGTTGAGTGGTCCGGTGCCATCAATTCTGTTCTGCTGAATAATCCGCGCATGTACGGTCAGTCTATTCTGTTCCGTGACAAGGCGTTGATGAAGCGTCGTGCTCAGCTTGGTGGTATTCGCGTGGGGATTTTCGAAGAAGCGCATGAGAAAGAAGATATTGTTCGCTTTATGAAACGCGTTAATCAGACGCTGCTCAAACTTGATGGTGATCCGGATGATCCGATTCACGTTAAGGCATTCGACAAGGCCGGTTGCCTCGGTCACCGAATGATCCGCACGATAGATGAAATCGATAACATTCCGGCCGAAGAGTACCCGTTGCTGATGGAAAGTCACTTGGATGGCTGGGAGTTTGCGGTTGAGGCCTGGATCCACGATGGCAAAATCCAATTCCTCAACATTTCTGAATATGTCACCTTGGGTTACTCTGTATTTGTACCGGCTACCGCGGAACTTGAAAGCTGGCGGAATGCGATCACCAAACAGATCGAATTGCTGATCAAAACCTTCGACATCCAGTTTGGCCTGATTCACCCTGAGTACTTCGTTACGGCTGATGGCGAAATGTACTTTGGCGAAGTTGCCTATCGTCCGCCCGGCTTTAAAGCTTTTGAGCTGATCGAGAGAGCCTACGGATTCAATGCTTATCAGGCTTCGATGCTGGTATTCGATCCGAAAAGCACCAAACAGGAAGTGGCTGCATTCTTCCCCAAAGAAGTGGTCGATGCCAAGGGGTACGCTGGCTGCTTCGGCGTCTACCCACGCCGTCGTGTGGTCAGCAAGCTGGAAATGCCCAAAGAAACCATTGAGCATCCTTATTTTGAGTCACATGAACTGGTGGCACCGGCAGAAGAAACCGTTCCTGACCGGGCGGCTTTTGGTACGCATTGGGGCCTGATCTTCTTCTTTGGTGATGATCCCATCAAAATGCGCGATTTGCTAAAAGCGCAGGAGGAGTTGGACTTCTACGTCTAATTTCATATGCATAGCGACCTGCCTGCGAGGGTAGGTCGCTATGACTTTTTAGGGTTTGACGGTAAGTTGGGCTCTCCATTACAAAATAGCTGCTTTTCTAAGCAGAGGATAATTGTTTAAACTCAGGATTAACCTATAACAAACTTCACGGACGATATACGGTGCCTGCCACTCAGTAAGCCGTTAGGCCTTTGATGGCAGTCAGATTCGATTAATCTACGCAGATCAAAACTGTGAGGAAGATTATGAATGAATCAACTAATCGTAAGACCGTTTCTCTTTCATCGATCAAATATTTGTTGACGCAGATCCATATGGACCTCCGAGGTTTAATTTGGTGTGCGCTGCTGATATTTTCGTACCTTCCCACCGTTGCTTTTGCTCAAACTCCATGTCCTGGAATTCATGTGAAGATTCTCGATATCAGAAATAGCAAAGGAGCTGTCGCGTGCGCGCTTTTCGAGGCGCCAAATGGTTTCCCTACTGAGTTTCTGCGCTATGCAACCAATATTATGATGATAAAAATTCGGGATACAAAGGCACGTTGTGACTTTTTAGATATTCCGCCTGGAACGTATGCCTTGGCTGTTATTCATGATGAAAATATGGACGGCGAGCTTCGTACTAACTGGCTGGGGGTGCCCAAAGAAGGCTACGGTTTTTCAAACGATGCAAAAGCCTCAATGAGTGCGCCTTCATTTGAGGCTGCCAGTTTTACTTACGATGGCCAAAAACTGGATTTGACGATCAAGTTGAATTATTGAGCGATCGTTGAATAAATTCGACCAGAAAATGGATTGAGTTTAATCCTGTGAAAAACCAAGCTTCAGTAGCTGGTATCTTGATGCAGCCTTTGGCCGAAAACCTCAGGAAAGCAGTCGTTCGTTTCAGCAAACGACTGCTTTTGTTTTAAAACTGCAATGTAGGAGTTACCGGGTAGGTGTCGAATCTATTCGTCATTTCCCCAGAATTTCCACCACCTTCTCCGATGCTCTTCTTGTGATTTCTGGCCCTGCTCCGAACCTTTGCCTTGCTGCTTCGGTTCTTGTTCCATTGTACGTTGCCGATCCATGTCTTCCGGATCGTGTTCCCGCTTGCGTTCACGTGTTTGTTCACCTTCGCCGCCATATTGCTGCATCTGTTCTTGCTGCTTTTTGCCTTTACCGTCACCTTGCCCTTGCCCACCGGCAAAGTTAGTTGTCGAGAAAGCTGTTAAGGTCATCAGGGATAGAATTAAAATTAACTTTTTCATGACTTCATACCTCATAAAGATGGAATATGTATGACAGTTAACTTCCTGTTTACTGGATATTTAGTATATGGCTTGGAAATAAACTTACATTGAGCCAGATCAAAGATACGGTTTACAAAATTCTGTCCTAGGGCTAAAAAAAGTAAAAGGGGCGGAGTCAATTGAAAATTTAAGCAAAAAGCACAGATTATTTATGGATTAAAAGGTTTGTCTCCAGTTGCCACGTGCTTTATTCCATTTTGAGAGCTAGTATGCTCTGGTGTCATAAATTTTTATTTAATACTAGTTTGTTATGAAATTCATTCTGTTCTGTTGATTAACTGTTGTTCCTCATTTTGCTATTAATAGCTCAAAGTGCTTTGTAATCGGAGATTTGGATGGATACAGTCGATAAATTGTTTAATGGCAGCTTTATGCCCCATGGCCATTGTTTGCAATGGCTACCGGATCTCCTGTTCCTTCACGTCAGTGGTGATCTATTAACCTCTATTGCTTATTTTGTTATTCCTATTGCCCTTGTCTATTTAGTTAAAAAAAGAACTGATCTCGCTTTTAACTGGATATTTATTATGTTTGCCGCCTTTATTTTTCTGTGTGGTGTTACCCATCTCACTGGTTTAATAAATATCTGGCAGGGTTTTTATTACATTGAGGGGCTTGCTAAGTTTGCAACAGGTTTAGTCTCTATCCTGACCGCAGTTATGATTTGGCGATTAATACCAAAAGCCTTGGCTATTCCAAGCAATGATGAATTTCGAAATAAAAATGCAGCCTTACAGCAAGCTCAACGAGAGTTATTGGAATCCAACCAGTTACTCGAACGACGAGTGTTAGAACGTACCAAAGAGCTTGAACGCTTAACGACAACGGATCCGCTCACGGGTGTGATGAATCGTCGTGGGCTTATAGACAATTTGACAGCAGAAATTGATCGGGCAGAGCGTTACCATCACCACTTAAGTTTATTAATGGTCGACATGGATCACTTTAAAGACGTGAATGATAAATTTGGTCACCTTTCTGGCGATGCCGTTTTAATAGAAGTGGCCAATATTTTGTCTGATACCTGCAGAACCAGTGACTTTCTGGGCCGCTATGGTGGGGAAGAGTTTCTTTTGTTACTTCCCGAAACCGGTACTGAAGAAGCCAGTCAGCTTGCAGAACGTATCAGGGCCGCCATTGAACAGCATCGTTTTTGCCAGGATGATGGCGTCGATATCTCTCTGACATGCAGTATTGGCGTTACAGAGTTTCGAGTTAACCAAACCCAAACCAGCTTGCTTCAAAGCGTTGATCGCATGTTGTATAGCGCCAAAGAGTCCGGTAGAAACAGAGTAGTGGTAAATGATAACTCAGAAAGTTAACCGATAAATGAGCAGCTCTCTCAATCTGCCCAGACGTTCAATATTATTTCCGTCGGAAATAATATTGAGACGAAAACTGAATATAAATATTAAAAGTTTATTTACTTGATACCACTTATCTTATTGCCACATACTCAGTTCTTATCATGACAATAAAACCTTCAGAAAGAGTACTGAATCGCATTTGCCGCATTGCGCTAGCCTTGTTTTCGTTAGCGTTGGTTTGTAGTACCGCAATTCCTTTAATACATACCGATCAATGGTGGATACGAATATTCGATTTTCCTCGCGTACAAATTTCCGTATTGATGGGTTTGGCTTTAGCCGCCTATGTGGCTCTGAGTTTTTGGCGTCGGATGCGGATATGGGAATATGCGCTTGCTGCGATGGTCGTCCTGTCATTGATCTGGCAGCTTATAGCCATTGCTCCATACACCGCGTTTTATCCCAAGGAAATGTCTGAAAGCCGACAGGATAATGATTCCAATCGGATATCGTTACTGATTTATAACGTGCGTTACGATAATCGTGAAGTGAAAGCGCTGCTGAAACTGATACGTGATAACGATCCCGATATAATTTTATTAAGCGAAACGACCAAATGGTGGTTAGAACAACTGGAGGGTCTGGAAGACGACTATCCTTTTACATTATTCCAGCCGCAAGATAATCATTACGGTATGTTGCTTTTCTCCCGACAAGAGCTGGTGAATCCAGAGATCCGCTTTTTAATTGAGTCAGAAATTCCATCAATTCGCACCCAGGTTCGGCTTCCATCGGGAAAACTTGTAACCCTTTATGGTGTGCATCCACGACCTCCTGGTCTTGATCTTTCTGAAGAAGAGGAGGCTGAAGCGGATGGAGATGAACGCGCAGACTCCGATATGCGGGATGCCGAATTGATGTTGGTTGCCAAAGAGGTTAAAGAGTTAGGAGAGGTTCCGGTCATCGTGGCTGGCGATTTTAATGATGTGGCTTGGTCACATACCACACATCTTTTTCAGCGAACGGGTGGTTTACTCGATCCGCGTGTAGGGCGTGGCTTAATGAATACTTTTGATACCAGAAGTCGCCTGTTACGCTATCCACTGGATCATGCTTTCGCCTCAGAACATTTCCTTCTCGTTGAGCTACGACGTCTTCCCGATATCGGATCTGATCACTTTCCCCTATTTGTTGTGCTCGATTACGATCCTGATGCGTCCATTGAAAACGAAGAGCCCCAGTCTGATGCGGATGATGAACAAGAAGCTGAGGAGGCCATCGATAAAGGCAAGAATAGTGAATGAAAGAGTAGCCTTAAGACGTTCTTGAAAAGTTCAGTAACAGCAGATTTGATAGCTATCGTAGTCAGTCATACCAAAATCTGTGGGGATAGATGATGAAGCATGCAACTGCAATTGTTTTAGGGGCGACAGGCGCTGTGGGTAAGCAGTTAGTCAATCAATTAAGCCGACGAGAAGATGTCGTTAATATCATTTTGATTTCGCGTCGCGAATTAGACATATTGAGAGATTTTCCCGATGCGATTGCTTCAAAAATAAACAATCAGGTTGTGGACTTTGAACAGTTGGAACAACAGGTAACTCCCCTGATTCCGCCAAAATCTGTTGCTTTTATTGCATTGGGAACAACGCAAAAACAGGCGGGTAGTAAGGCGGCCTTTCGTCATATTGATCATGATTTGGTGATCGCGTTTGCACGAGCATGTAAATCTGCTGATGTTTGCAGACTCGGTGTTGTCACTGCACATGGGGCCAATGTGGATTCTGCTAGTTTTTATAATCATGTCAAAGGTGAGGTTGAGCGGGATATTAAATTACTGGGTTTACCTAGTGTGTTTTTTGCCCGTCCTTCACTACTGTTAGGCCGACCGGATGATGGTCGTTTTGCCGAGAAACTGGGTGAAAGTTTGCTCGCCCCCATATCCTCATTTATTCCCAAAGCTGTGCGTCCAATTTCAACAAAATGCGTGGCAGCGGCGATGATTAAAGCAGCCTACGATGCTGAAAATAAAAGCTCGTCTTTTGTGCTGTCGAATGCTGATATGCATCAGCTTCAGATTATTGAGTAATGGTTCGATCCTGCCAAAGATTGACCATTCAAAGGCGATCCTTATTTTAGAAACCCCTTCAATTTCGTGGTTGCTACATTAATAGTCAGAATATATGATCTGTATACGTTTCGTATATTAGGATCTGTTATGGGTATTGTGAAAATAAATGATGATTTGCATGAGGAAATTCGAAAGTCCAGCTCGGTTATGGTTCGTTCGATCAATGCTCAGGCTGAGTATTGGATAAAAATAGGTATGCTGGCCGAGGCCAACCCGAGTATGTCTTTTTCGGAAATTATCAGTGCCCAGATGAAACATGCCGACGTTGAAATAAAGAAAATTGTCGGTGGCTAGGGTAACACTCAAAACCACGGACGAATTGCAGGTGATGCGTGAAGCCGGCAGACTGCTCGCATCCGTTTTCAGCTATCTTGATAAGTATGTAACAGTTGGCATATCCACGATGGATATCAACAATTTGGCTGAACGATATATTGTTGATCAACTGGGTGCCCACCCTGCAAGTAAAGGGCAATATGGTTACCAGTATGTGCTCAATACCTCAGTCAATCATGTGGTTTGTCATGGTGTTCCTGCAGACAATCAGAAACTGAAGTCGGGTGATATCATCAATGTGGATATCACGCTGGAGAAAGGTGGCTATATCGCTGATTCCAGCAAAATGTATCTGATCGGTGAAGTCACACCACTGGCAAAACGTTTAGTCGATAAAACCTACGAAGCGATGTGGCAAGGGATTCGAGCCGTGAAGCCAGGTGCCACTCTGGGCGATATCGGTTACGCGATTCAACATTATGCTGAGAAACATGGGTATTCTGTGGTTCGTGAATACTGTGGTCACGGCATTGGTCGAGAAATGCACGAAGAACCTGCAGTTTTACATTTTGGCCAGCCAAAAAAAGGACTGGTTTTACAGGAAGGAATGACCTTCACCATCGAGCCGATGATCAATCAGGGAAAGGCCAAGGTGAAACAAAAGAAAGATGGATGGACCGTGGTAACCAGTGATAAAAAGTTATCTGCACAATGGGAACACACCATTGCGGTTACTTCGAATGGTTACGAGGTGCTTACGCTCCGGGAAGAGGAATGTAACTGACCTGCAGATCACCTGAACAACTCTCTAAAGGCTATTTAGAATGTTGCACAAATCGCTAATGTCATCCAACAAACATGTAAGTCCGGGCACGTTATTTGTGGTGCTGGCGGCAATGTGTTGGGGACTTGCAGGTGGGATAGGTGGCATCCTCACGGCAGAAGGCTGGAGCTCGTTAGTGGTGTCTTTCTATCGAGGTATTATAGGACTTCTGTTCGTTTTCTTATGGCTGATATTACGTCCGAACAACAGCGGATTGGCAAATTGGCGATTATGGTTTTGGTCGGTTATTGCTGGGGTGGGCGTCGCTGGTAACTTCGCTTTTTATTTCAGGAGTATTGCCGAGGGAAGCGTTGCGGTTGCTGTAACGCTGATGTATTGCGCACCTGTGTTCGTTTTTCTAATTTCTTTTGCATTCAAACTTGAAAGAGCTTCTTTATTTAAATGGTGCGCCATGGCAATGGTCATTATGGGGGTGATGTTACTAACGGGGCTATATGATATTGATACCGATGATGTCACACCTGTCGCCGCTGGAGCCGGCCTGCTCTCCGGCCTTTCCTATGCGATATTCATTTTTGGTTTCAAATATGCAGTTCCACACGGTAGCCCGCAGGCGATTCTGTTTATAGCCTTTGGGGTTCTGGTCAGTATACTAATCGGGTTTGTAGATATTGAACAGACAGTGTCAGTATTGAGCTCACCAAATTGGTTTCTGTTTGTGCTGTTGGGAGTGCTTGGCGCAGGGATCTCATTCATTCTCTATATCGTCGGACTGAAATACACCGCGCCAACATTGGTCGCTATTGTGGCTATGGTCGAACCGGTAACAGCATCTCTATTCGGGATAGTGGTTTTAGATGAAAACTTATCGGCACTACAGTTTTTCGGTATGGGACTGATAATTGTGACTGTTACAGTACTGAGCAGATATACAAGCTCGCAGAATGAGCCATCTGAAACAGGCGATCAGCCAACTTAATTTAAACTCACATTTACGTTAAAACAGAAAAGAGAAGACGGGTTTCTTAAGGACATTGAATTTGCCCGGGCCTTTGAAATTAGCGGTGATAACGGCAGGCCGTTACCAGCATCGTCGTCAGGACATCTCTACTTTCCATGCTTCACCTCCGGTTGGGGAATGGTTTGCTCGCTGGAATTTAATAGGGATATTAGTTGTGCATTGGGGCGTTCTGAATGAGAGAAACTAGCTATCCCACAAACGTTAAAGGGATAGATTGTTGTAATCTGAAGTTAACACTACACGTCTTTTGGGTGAGGAATGAATCGACGGCTTGGCAAAAAAGCGATTATTTGGCTGGTCCTATTGTGTATTGCTGTAGCTAGCATTGGTTGGTATTTAGCTTTATCCAATCAAACCTTGTGCGGTGCCAGCACTGAAGACGCTATGGTGATGCTTTCCATTGGTTTGGGGCTGGGGTGTGTGCCGTTTATTCCCGGTACAGCAGGTGCTCTTGGGGGCGTTATACTCAGTTTATTGATTAGTCGACTTAGCACCATAAAACAGTTGGTGGTCATCGCTTTGCTGATTCTTGTCGCTATTCCAATAAGTGAACATGGTGAAAGATTTTTTGCTAGCAAAGATGCTTCAGTTATCGTAGCGGATGAACTGCTTACCTTTCCACTGGCAACTATTGGTCTTCCCGTTCATCAACATCCAGTAATGCTGGCCGGTATTTTTATGACTAACCGCATTGTTGACTGGACCAAGCCACCACCGGCTCGGGCGGCTGAATCCATACCTGGAGGCGTGGGGATAGTGCTTGATGATGTGGTGGCAAGCTTGTGGACATTGCTTATATTCACTATTGGTTGGCGGTGGTATCGTCGACAATAAAAGACGGTTTTAGTAAGGTTGAAAATAAAAACAGCCTATTTATTAAATTGTTTTTATATAATCAGAAAACAACATAAACATTAAAACGTTTAGCTTTACGCTATAAGGAAATTCAAAAGTGTTGAAGAATCGCTCTAATTATTCGCTTGCCGCTGTTGGCCTTATGGTGGCCTTAGGTACAATTACTGCCGCACATGCTCAGCCACAGGACTATGATTGGTCTGGAACATATATAGGTGTAAGTCTTGGGGCGGCTCATAGTCGTGCCTCATTTGATGCTTCAACTTCTGATGGTTTTCCGGGGTCTTATTTTACGACGCCCGATCCTGAGCAAATTGCCGAAGCGGCTGATAAAAGTGCTTCGCAATCCGAGCTAAGTGCGGGTTTGTTCGGGGGCTATGGTCAGCAATTTGATCGTTTATATCTCGGGGTGGAGGCTGGCGTGAACAGTTTAAGCTTTGATGACTCCTCTTCATCAGGCGGCATTTATGAGTCGGCTCCAATAGCGACCTATAACAATAAAATCTCCGTGAAGGCTGACTGGCAAGCATCACTTCGTGCTCGTGTAGGTTGGGCCGAGAAACGCTGGCTTGCCTACCTTACCGGTGGTGTAGCAGCGACTAAAATCAGAATGGATGCAACATTTTCTGATGACTTGTCCGGGACAGGCGCTTTTGGTCGTGATTCAGATAATGAAACCAAACTAGGATGGGTTATCGGTCTGGGTGGGGAATATGCTCTTAGCGAAAGTTGGACAATTCGAGGAGAGTATCTCTACGCGGATTATGGAAAAGCTGATACAACAGCATTGGTCACCAATCCAGCTTTTCCGACGCTTGCGAATGACTTGAAAAGCTCTGTCGAACTTAAAACCCAGATTCTTTCAGTGGGTGTTTCTTATCGTTTCTAATGGTTTGGTAGCTCAGCCTTTGACAGCATAGAATGCCTTGAGGACTCTTTAACAAGCGCTAAGCCCATTATTTCGGTTAGTTATTTACAGGAATGCGTCGGATTCAAACTGTAAATATCGGATGCTATGGCACAAAATGTGAGAAACTCCTTTTATTGCCCGAAGTAAATTGTTGGCATCTTCCTCCCTATTTTCCTACCCGAACGTGAGCCCAAATATGCAGATGAATAATGCGATTAGCTGATTTTATCCGAGCAGAAATAGAGCCGATTCTGCAGGATTGGGAAGCGTTTGCCAAAACACTGCTGAGTGGCAAACATATGAGCAAATCTGGGCTGCGTGATCATGCCAGAGATATGCTGTTGGCGATTGCAGACGATCTTGATACCCCACAGAGCGAAACAGAACAGACTGCCAAATCGAAAGGGCATGAACCTGAAGATGAAGGAGAATCTTGGGCAGAAGTGCATGGTGGTGACCGCCATATCAGCGGTTTCAGCGTGATGGAGACGGTTTCAGAGTTCAGGGCGCTTCGGGCCAGTGTGGTTTCACAGTGGACTAAAGCATATAAAACTACTCAAAACCATGATCTCGAAGATCTCACCCGGTTTCATGAAGCGATTGACCAGGCCGTTGCTGAGTCCCTCGAACATTATGCTACTGCAAAAGAGATGGAAACCCGATTATTTGGTGCCATTCTGTTAGCATCGCCTGATCCGATTTATGTGCTCGATCTCGGAGGCAAATTTATCTATGCAAACAAAGCCACCGCGGATCTTTTCGCGTTGGCACCAAAGGAGATCATTGGCAAATCTACTTTTGATCTTGGGTTTCCGTTTGCATCTGATTTTCAGCACAATTTGGAAAAGGTGATAGCGGATCAGTCAACCTATCGTGGAAAGTTTGTGCATAGGTTTAGCTCTGGTCATGGTGAAAGATTTGAGTATCTTCTGGCACCCGTACTGGATGAACAACAAAATACTGAAGCCACTGTATGCATTGCCCGGGATATCACCGAACAAGCGCTGGCTGAAGAAAAAATATGGCACAACGCTCATCATGACTTACTAACCGGGTTGCCCAATCGACGTCTTTTTCTGGATCGTCTGGAACAAGAGGTCAAACATGCAAAGCGTAGCAAAATTCCCTTAGCTGTACTGTTTATGGATCTTGATGGCTTTAAAGAGGTAAACGACACACTTGGTCACGAAGCGGGAGACCGCGTATTAGAGCTTGTTGCAGAGCGGCTGATTAAATGTGTCCGAGAGGAAGATACCGTGGCCCGGCTGGGTGGAGATGAATTTACCGTCATTCTCACCGGTGCTCAGCAGCAAAAAGATATTGAGCTGGTGGCGCAATCGATAATTGACGCGATTGCTGTGCCGTTTAGTCTTGTGCAAATGCCCGTTCAGATTTCTGCCAGCATAGGGATCTCAACATTTACTGATACGACGATTTCTTCGATTGCTATGCTGGAAGCCGCCGACCATGCCATGTATAAAGCCAAAAAATCCGGTTCAAACCGTATTTATTTTCACGAATAATTAGATTAAACAGACATATAATTGGACTAGATTTGTTGAGCTTATATGGCGACCACTGCTGATTTTGTATGAGTAAAAAACGCAAGAAAATAAAAAATGAATCGATAGTCGATAGCGATAATGTCTTGCTAAAACCAGCGGGAAAGGTGCTGGCAGAGCTGATTCTGGAAAAAGAAGCGGCGTTTCTTGCTTCCTGGATGCATTTTAAAACGGCAGAAAATGATCTGGATGCATTACATAATATGCGTGTTGATCTGCGACGATTACGGGTGTGGGTAAAACTGACACGCGATGAAGTTAAAACCAATCAAAAAGCTAATAAACAGCTCAAGGCCCTGGCAAAGGCGAGTAACCCCTTACGAGATCATGAAGTGATGCTTAGTTGGTTAGCTTTGGCAAAAAATCAGATTGGAGGGGTGTCCGCCCTCGATAACCTGATTGAATATGGCAAACAGGCTTATAAACAACAGTCAACGCAACTGATTTTTTCTACTAAGCAGTCACTTGCACCACAACCCAAACAAAAAATCAGTGTCGGTTTAGAGCAATGGCTTGAAAAAACCGTGGAGCAGCGTATTAAGTTGATTGATCAACTTTTACATACGGGGATGGGGGACGCTCACCTCGCGCGAATTGAAATCAAATATTTACGCTATCTGCTCGAACCCTTCAGTAGTAGCGTTAAAAACTCAAAAGAGCTGGTAAGCTGGTGCAAAGAGGTACAAGAAATATTGGGTGATTTTCACGATTTGCAGGTTTTTCGAAGCCACCTGCCGGATTTTGCTCGATGGGTCATCGACCATGAGTTGGTAGAAGTTACTTTATCATCTGGAAAACAGAGCAGAGCTATTACAAAGGTTTTTGCGAATGCTCGCGAATCAATAATTGCTCTATCCGGCTGGCAGGATCAGGAACTCTCTCGTCAATGGTTTAAATGGCTGGACCGGCGGGATAATTATCTACTTCTGCTACAAACGCTTCGAAAAAATCAAAATTCAACCCACTTGGTTTGAGCTTTAAAAATGTGTCCAATAAAGTTTTTACTGTAACCCATCAAGTGTAGCCTGGATCTGAGTTCAGGCAATTTCCGATAAAAATAGTAATTCACTTGATTATCAAAATAGATTTGCTAGGAGAAAACCATGGATCCCTTACCTGAAAATAGCGGCAGTTGCCTTTGCGGTTCTGTAAAAATCAGTGCAAAACCAAAAAGTAATCATGTTGGGGCCTGTCATTGTGATATGTGTCGGAAGTGGGGTGGCGGACCATTTTTAGTGGTTGAATGTGAAGACGATGTGCATTTTGAAAGTGACAGGGATATCGGTGTTTACAGTTCATCCGATTGGGCCGAGCGGGGCTTTTGTCAGCAATGTGGCACACACCTGTTTTACCGCTTCAAGCAAGGTGGTTTTTATGCCATTCCAGTAGGATTGTTTGATGAAAAGGAAAAATGGCAATTGGCTGAACAAGTTTTTATTGATAATAAACCCAGTTATTACTCGTTTGCCGAAAAGACCAGAAACTTCACCGAAGCAGAGATTATTGCTCAATTCAGTGACAAGTGACTGAGCAATAAATCCTCTGCTTTTAAGAAATAACCATTTGTTCTGACGTTTGTAAAATGCACGTCCAGCTTTTCCACAGACATTGCATTTTGCTTTAGGAATACTATATTTCGTCTACAGCTTCGACACACTCCGGTAAGGTTTGTCCACCATCCACTACCATTTGCTGGCCAGTGATATAGGCCGCTTCATCTGAAGCAAAAAACAATGCAGCATTGGCGATATCTTCTACGGCACCGAGTCGTTTTAATGGAATCGCTGCAGCCATGCTGTTGAGATAATCTTCTCCCAGACTGGCTAAACCTTCAGTAACAATATTGCCGGGCATAACGGCATTAATGGTGGTGTTGTAACGGGCCAGTTCCATTGCTGCAGTTTTCATAAAGCCTAGTTGACCCGCTTTGGTCGCGCCATAATGTGCCCAACCCGGGTAACCGGTAATGGGGCCTGTTATCGATGAGGTGACCACAACGCGACCTTTACCCAGTTTTTCAAAGTGTGAGATACAGGCTTTGACACACAGAAAGGTGCTTTTCAGATTGGTCGACATGATGTCATCCCACTCTTCGGGGGAGAGGTCGACAATTTTCTTTTGCGGGAAGGTGCCGGCATTGGCGCAGAGAATATCGACAAGTCCAAACGTGTTTGCTGTGTGTTCAACCAGTGCCTGAACCTGATCCCAGTTTGAGACATCACATAAATAATATTCAGCGCTGCCACCCGCAGCTTTGATTTCTTCGACGGCCTCTTTTGCTGCGCTCTCGCCACGGGCGGCAATCATCACGTTGGCTCCCTGCTTAGCAAATACACTGGCAATCCCTTTACCAATCCCTTTTGAGCCACCAGTAACAATAACCGTCTTGTCTTGAATGGATGTGAGCATGTAATACCTCCAGAAGTTGATTGAATCAATTAAAGGTATTTTTAGCATAAATCTTTTTCTTTGCAACAAAAATATTGCAAGTCGGACATTTTGGCGTTATAAATAATTTCACCACTGTTTATCTGGGTTTGAGTTATGACCGGTTTATATAACAACGATTATCTGCAGCAATTGTCTGGGGAGGTCGAAAAATTACTGGGGCATTGGAATATCAATGAAACTGCTAATATCTCGCTGCTGACGGTTTCTGAAAATGCCACCTTTATGGTGACCGATGAAAAAAACAATCAACGTTTTATTATTCGTGTACATCGCCCTGAATATCATTCCAAAAATGAAATTCTTTCCGAATTACGCTGGATTCAATCGCTACGCGAGCAAGCATTGCTTAATACCCCAGAACCGTTAACCCGTCGTGATGGTTCAATGGTGGCTTCATTCAGTGATGATGGAGTGGAACGTTATGTGGTGGCTTTCGAGTTTATGCCCGGTACACAGCCGAATGAAGATGAATCACTGATCGAGGGTTTCGAGATATTGGGGGCAACCTCGGCCAGATTGCATCAACATGCAAGACAATGGTCTTTACCGGAAGGTTTTACCCGTAAAAAATGGAATTTTGACAGTGCTTTTGGTGCAAATCCTTTATGGGGAGACTGGCGTGATGCACCGGGGCTAAACAAAGAAGGGCAAGCGGTATTAGAACAGTTATGCGAAGTGCTGGAAGCAAAATTACAGCACTATGGTGAAAGCCCGGATCGCTTTGGTCTGGTGCACGCCGATCTACGATTAGCGAATTTGCTGGTCGATGATAAACAGCTAAGTGTGATTGATTTTGATGATTGCGGGTTTAGCTGGTTTATTTATGATTATGCTTCAGCCGTTTCTTTTCTGGAAACCTCACCTTTATTGCCAGAGTTGGAACGTGCCTGGGTACGTGGTTATAAATCGATAGCGCCGTTATCTGCCGAAGATGAAGCGATGATTTCAACCTTTGTGATGTTTCGGAGATTGTTGCTGACCGCCTGGGTGGCAAGTCACCCTGAAACAGAAACAGCTGCTGAAGCCGGTTATGAACAATTCACCTTCGGCACCATTGAACTGGCAAAAAAATATCTGCAGCAACAGACTGAAGATCGTAATGGATTAACTGAAAAACGTATTCTGGATATGAATGCCTTTGAAGCCAATCAGGGCAAACATCAGCAAAATGTGACGCGGCGTTTGAATAATCTGGGTGCGGCATCGGTGTTGTTTTACCAGGAGCCTATTGAAATGGTTTCGGCTCAGGGAGCCTGGATGCAGGCTTCTGATGGCAAAAATTACCTCGATTTTTACAATAATGTGCCATGTCTGGGTCATTGTCATCCCAGGGTGGTTGAGGCGGTCTCAAAGCAAATTGCTACGCTAAATGTGCATACCCGCTACCTGATTTCGGTAGTGGATGATTATCTTGAATCGTTAAAGGCCACTTTGCCTGACTCTATTACCAATATTGTAATGACCTGCTCGGGCAGTGAGGCCAATGATCTGGCGATGCGTCTGGCAAAACAGGCTTCAGGTGGTGAAGGTTTTATTGTCACTGAAGATGCCTATCACGGTAATACCAGTTTGGTCACCGAGGTGTCACCGTCAATTATCAAACAGGGTAAGTTGCCGGATCATGTTGTGGCAATACCGGCCCCATCTGTTGAGGTATATGGTGACGATATTGAAGCCGGCTTTGCTGCAAAAGTCACTGAATCCATTGAGCTTTTATGGGAACGAGGATATAGAGTCGCGGCTTTATTAGTCGATACCATTTTTTCATCAGACGGTATCTATACCGAGCCCAGAGGTTTTTTAAAAAAAGCTGTGGATGTGGTGCATAACGCTGGTGGCGTATTTATCGCCGATGAAGTGCAGCCTGGCTTTGCCAGATTAGGTGAGACCTTCTGGGGCTTTGAATTCCACGGGGTAACACCGGATATTGTGACGATGGGAAAGCCGATGGGTAATGGTTTTCCAATGGCGGCGGTTGCCACTAGATCAGAATATCTTGATTGTTTTTGTGCTGATGTCGGTTACTTTAATACCTTTGGGGGGAATCCGGTTGCCGCTGCTGCCGGACAGGCTGTTCTCGATACAATCAAACAAGAGAACCTGCAGGAAAATGCCCGGAAAATGGGGCTTTATTTAAAAACGCAGTTGAGCTCTATCATTAAACAATCCGCTTACGTTAATGAAGTGAGAGGGCAGGGACTGTTTCTGGGAATCGATATCGGCAAACGAGATAATAAACACGTTCCCGATCCTGTTAAAACCAAACAGGTAATTAATGATTTAAAAACGGCAGGTGTTTTGATTGGAGCGGCAGGACGATTTGGTGCCACCTTGAAATTAAGACCATTGTTAACCCTGAGGCAATCAGAAGCCGATTTCTTTTTGGAGGCGTTTTCCCAGCAGGTTTAATATGCATCGGCAACAAGCATTATTGGAGCGGCGCCTCAATAATTTTAACCTGTTCGCTGGATAATGCTTTTTTCAATGGCCCACTGGGTTTTTGATCAGTGATTAAATGGTCAATTTCATTCCACTTTGCATACCTTGCCGTTGCCATGCGATCGAATTTGCTGTGATCAGCGACAACCATGTTGTGACTGCTTTGCCGAATCATCTGTCGATAGACATCTGCCGCATCAACTAACGCATCAGTTGGGCCGGTAGGTGCTAGACCACTAGCCCCCAAAATCGCCCAGTCAGCAGTGTAATTTGCCAGAAACTGACAAGTCACCGAACCATGGGTAGCGCCTTCTTCTGCATGATAAACACCTGGCGCCATGATCACCTTAATGGTCGGATTAAATGACAACACCGTGGCGACGCCAAAAGAATGGGTAATAACCGTAATATTGCTCATTTCATAAGCGATACGTTTGGCAACTTCAACCGTGGTTACCCCTGAACCTATCATGAGTACTTTGGCATCTTTTAAGAGTGGAGCCGCTTTTTTTCCAATCGCTGCCCGTTCAGCCAGGTTGGCTTTATGCCGTTCATTGAGTACCGGCTCAACCGCCTGACGCAATAAGGCTCCACCATAAGTGCGGCTGATCAGGTTTTGTTCGGCCAGTTCTTCTAGGTCACGCCGAATGGTTTCTGTGGTCACGTGTAATGCCGAAGCTAATTCACTAACGCGCATTGATGGATGAATTGTCAGTTCATCAATAATTGATTTATGGCGGGCAGCTTTTTTTCGTGACATGACTGGTACTCATTGTTGATGGCTGAAAGGTACCATATTCGTCAGTGATTTCGTACATTCACCGCTGCGGCAATAGCTGTTATTTACGAAGATCTCTCGCACAATAAATGCCCTTATCTAATGCGAGGCATTAGCAACAAAAAACTGACCTGTGATCATTAGAATACAAAGTGTGGCACCAACATAAGGTACCCATAATGGAACACTGAAACCGCTATGGGCTGGTGTCTGCTTTTTAAGGCGGATCAGCGCGAAATTTGATAAGGCAAATACTATCAGGATAATGAATGATGTGGCTTGTGCTAATTTTTCGGTTGGCAGAAACGTTACTAGTAAAATGATAATAAAAACAATGAGTAATGTGGCCATTAATGGTGTATGGGTATGATGGTTGATGCGTGACAGCCACTTTGGAACCCCATTGAGATGCCTGCCCATATCATGAAACACTCTTGAAGCCATCACAATCTGAGCCAGTGCACCATTAACAATAATAAATAACGAAAGTGCGCCCAAGATATTTCCTGAATAACCTTCTGCTTTCATGACATCAACCAATGGTGCTTTAGAGTCAGCAAGTGCTTCAGCAGATAGGGTCAGTACTGCGCCCATCGAGACAGTAATATAAAAGAATAAAGAGACAATCAAAGCAAACAAAATGGCCAAAGGCATGGCTTTACTGACATTTTTAGCTTCTTCGGAGACGTGAACAATATCTTCAAAACCAATATAGGCATAAAAAGCGAGAAAAGCCCCCAGAACAATGCCACTCAAAGCAGTGGTGCTGGATAAAGGTTGTGCTTCAGAAAGTCGACCCGGCAATTCCGAAAAATTACCAGCGGTTACCACGAGTATGATGATTAACCCCGACAGGCCTGCAACAGTGGTGATCCCCATAAACCATGCCGTCCCCTTCATGCCAACAGCGGCAATAGCACCGAGTAACAGAACCAGGCCAATCATCAATGGAAGCTCCGGCCATGATAGAAAAATCTGGAAATATCCCGCAAAACCTGTAGTGATAGTGGCCGCTGAAACAATGCCGGTAGCGGCAATCATCCAACCCGTGGTTATTGAAAGCCATCTGGAGCCAAAAGCGGTACTTACATAGGCAACCGGACCACCACTTCTGGGCACTCGAACAGCCAGTTCAGCAAAAGAAAAGGCAGTAAACGCCGCCACTATGGATGCAACTAAAAAAGTGAGCGGGGCATAGATTCCGGCTTTACCAGCAATCTCGCCTATCAATACATAAATTCCAGCGCCCAATATGGTTCCCAGACCATATAAAGCAAGAAGCGGTGCGGGGACGTTTCGCTTTAATTCTGCATCAGTAGTTTTGTTCATCTAATAGTTTTCCAACAAGAAATGAGTTGAGTCTGGGGGGATAGGCAGATCTCAGCTAAGCGTTTATGGATGTTCAAGAACCTATCATGAGTAAAACCGGTTAGCAAAATGGCTAAAAAGCAATAAATGATATTTTCCTGTTATTTATTATGTTTTATTCCGTATTCATATGTAGTGATGGAGGTTTATTCTGCAAGACCTTTACTGGCTGATTGCCCAACTTGAAATAAAAAAGCGAAACCTTTATGAGTGAGAGAGATAAGGCCTTTTTTGATAGAGCGGATGCTTTTATTAAACTGGCTAATGAACAAATGGAGAAAAGCGTAGAGGCCGGTGAAGTAAGTGCATCGTTTATGTATGGATTAGCCAGGTACAGTGCGTGGTTTAGCGCATCTGGCTGGACCAATGCCAGGGATATGGCGGATGCACGTGATGAAACTGTCGATTTTTTTGTGAATGAATATCGGCGGATGTTGGAATTGAATATGGATGATTATATTCAGAATTTCAACAATTACGTTCAGGCCTCTGAACAATTGCAAAACAAAGGGTAAGTGTTCGCTTACCCTTTTTATTATGACCCAGCTGAGGTCAGTTTTTACCATGGCTTTGACCGCCCTTTACGGTCTGCACTCATAACTGAGTTTTACTCCAGCTCGTTATTTTTATACGTTAATCAGCGATATACCGTGTTCGGGAAAACCGGGCAGAGTTCGGTTAATTTAAAACCTTGAGTTCATCGCCTCAGACTTTTCAGATGAATTCTCATCATCGACCAAATCGTTGTAGTATTCAGTTTCATCCACGCGATCATTTCATAGATGATTTACCTTGTTTTGGGCGAATAACGTAAGGTCTGACCATGAGAATATATTTATCTTTTTGCACTGCATTGGTTTTACTTAGTGGTTGTGATGCTGCTGAGCCGGTAATGGTTTATGAGAGTCGAAATGCGCTGCAATGTGAAACCACAGGAATCTCACCCGCCGACAGTGCAGCGAAATTAGCGGCCGAAAACATTGAGGTGACTGAAACATATTGTGGACGGAGAACCGGTGTTGTCTATCCAGCAGCTTGTGGGATGGGAACAGGCACTATCTTGATTCATCAGATAGCTGAGGCAGAACTGGTTACGGCGAGAAATATTGGCTTTCAGGAAGTATCGGAACTGGTAGATCTCGACGCAGGTACTGGCTATGAATTCGTGGATTGTGAAGATGAATAAAGGCCCGCTGGAAATTCGTTAACAGTTTTTGTCAGCAACTAAAAAGTTAATCGATGCCAAACCGAATTACACCTATATTTTATCTTTTATTGATACTGCTGTTACTGGTGGCAGGTATCGTAATGCTGACGAAGATCGAAGAGGTGCCGGATTCAGCACCATCTGTTGCTGATACCAGCACCACAGAGGTAATTGAGCAGTCGAGATCGATGCCGAATATTTACATCGATCAGATTATTGCGCCTGCTAACGCTGAAAACCGCAAGGAGTTGTATGCCGATTTACTGACTATCTGCCAGGAAGAGGGCGTTTCAATCAAGGCACTGACGGATACTGAAATGTCACAACTGGGTACGATTCGTTTGCAACGCTGGATAGATGAAAACAGAACAGCCTATCGTCTGGAATCATGGGATTATCAGCTGGAAGAACCACAACAGCAACCGCATTGCCACTTTCAGCTGATCAGTAGTGGTCGTCATGTCATGATAGATGCGGAGGGACTGACAGGGATCAATCTGAATGATAATCAGCCTTATGAGATTGCGCCACTAACCAATATGGATGCCAGTTTGTTGTTACGTTCTCCAGCGCGACAAGACAAAATATCGACTGGTCAACTGAGAGAAGTCGCTGGTCAGCCATGTGTTGAATCCACTATTGCCGATTATGAAGAAGCGATAACATGTACATGGACTGGAGGTGTTGCATGGGGCTTTGAACCGGAATCAGATGGTATCGAGTCGGTTTCAGATACGCATCACTATGCCTTATTCAGATCGATTGTTCTGCAGCAGGATCCGGCCGGAAATGTGTTGGATAAAATCAGTACGGTGACTTTCAACATTGGTGACAAACTTGATGAGGCAGCGATGCAACCTGCCCCTGCCACAGCGTCTCCTGCTGAGCAGCCGTAACCCTGAATCTTCCTGCTGTTAACACTTTTTTAACGTGGCACTGTCAAGATGAGACTATTTTGACATATTGGGCGATTCAGTTATTTCGCTGTCGTTTTATGTTTAAATGCATTCGGTTTCAAACCTTGTCGAAAAATGACACTCTATAACGACTATGTCTTTACAAAACGTAGTGAAGGAAACGCAAGTGATGGAAAATCACATCATTGATGTGCGCAATCTGAGTAAAAAATATCCTTCCGGATTTCACGCTTTAAAGCAGGTCAATCTGCAAATCAAACGTGGTGAAATATTTGCCCTGTTAGGTCCTAATGGCGCAGGTAAAACCACGCTGATTAGTATTATCTGTGGCCTGGTCAATGTGGACGAAGGCCAGGTAGTGGTAGGTGGCTTTGATGTGGTTAAACAATATCGGCAGGCGCGTAAACAAATTGGTCTGGTGCCACAGGAATTAGCGATTGATGTGTTTGCCTTTGTCTGGAATACCATGGTGTTCAGCCGTGGTGTGTTTGGTAAGCCGCGTGATGACGCCTATCTGGAAGAAATTTTAAAGGCATTGTCGTTATGGGATAAACGCCATGCCAAAATTCAATTTCTGTCCGGTGGAATGAAACGTCGTGTGTTAATTGCCAAGGCCTTGGCACATGAGCCGGAAGTTTTATTTCTCGATGAACCGACCGCTGGTGTCGATGTGGAGTTACGCCGTGATATGTGGCGTTTGGTGGAAAAGCTACGCCAGCGAGGCACCACTATTATCCTTACTACCCATTACATTGAAGAAGCCGAAGAAATTGCTGATCGGATTGGCATTATTAATCATGGTGAAATTCTGCTGGTGGAAAACAAGCAGGATTTAATGAAAAAACTGGGACGCAAGCAACTTATCCTGCAATTACAGCACCCGATTACACAGCTCCCAGATGAGCTTAACGGGTTTGTTCTGCAACTCGGTGAGAATGGAAAAACGCTCACTTATGACTATGTCGATAATCAACCGACCAATCATGTGACGGAGGTGCTGGCGGCGATCCATCGCTCAGGCATCGAGCTAAGTGATGTGCAAACCAAACAAAGTACACTGGAACAGATTTTTGTCAGCTTGGTGGAGGATACAAAATGAATTGGTATGCCATTAAAGCCATTTATTTATCCGAGCTTCATCGCAGCTGGCGTACCCCGCTACAAAGTATTGCCTCACCGGTTTTGTCTACCTCGCTTTATTTTATTGTGTTTGGTTCAGCAATAGGTTCGGCGATGACTGAAATTAATGGCGTCAGTTATGGTGCCTTTATTATTCCGGGTTTAATCATGCTGATGGTATTAACTGAATCCACTTCCAATGCTTCATTTGGTATTTATATGCCCAAGTGGTCTGGTGCTATCTATGAAGTTTTATCCGCCCCGGTGTCAGCTTTTGAGATTGTAGTGGGATATGTCGGTGCGGCAGCCACCAAATCGATTATTCTGGCAATGTTGATTTTGCTCACCGCCAAATTATTTGTGGATTACTCGATTCTGCATCCGTTATGGATGCTGCTGTTTCTGGTATTGACCTGCATTACCTTCAGTATGCTGGGCTTTATCCTGGGTGTGGTGGCGGATGGTTTTGAAAAATTACAGGTCATTCCATTGATGGTCGTTACCCCGCTGGCGTTTTTGGGCGGTACATTTTATTCAATCAGTATGTTGCCGGAGTTCTGGCAGAAAGTGACCCTGTTTAATCCTGTGGTCTATCTGGTAAGCGGATTTCGCTGGAGTTTTTATGGCACGGCAGATGTCAGCATGACATTGAGCCTGGTGATGATTTCCACTTTTCTGATTATGTTTATGGTGTTTATCTGGTGGATATTTAAAACCGGTTATAAGGTAAAAGTCTGATAAATGGTTTAAATTCATTTCTTTACAGCTAATTGAATTAGTCTATAGCGCCTTAACCTTCACTGCCATAGCTGGTCCAGATGTTTGAAATGCCATTTTGAGGGATCTTCTGGGCCCTCAATGGTCTCCTTACAACTGGGCAAAGCGAGATCGATGACCTGTATTTGAATGGGCGCTTTTGAACGTAATGAAAAAAAGACTTTCACTTTGGGTTTTACCAGTGATGTCACGCCAGGTTCAATCACCACGGCCAACCTCTTGGAGGCGAGACGTACTAATGAGCCAACGGGATAAATGCCCACCATCTTTACAAAAATATTAAAAATTTGTTTATCAAAATGACCTTCCCATTTTGCCATTTCCCGAATGGTTCCAGCAGGATCCCAGGCTTGTTTATAAGCGCGTTCAGACGTAACCGCATCATAGACATCACAAATGGCTGCCATTCGGGAAAACAATGAAATTTCCTCACCTAACAGTCTATTCGGGTAGCCCAAACCGTTGATTTTCTCGTGATGATGTAAAGCGATATCGATGACCTCTGGTGCGGCACCTGAGTTTTCTAATAGCTTGGCTCCGGCAGCTGGATGCTTTTTCATGATGTTGTATTCTGCGTCAGAAAGCTTTCCAGGTTTGTTCAGTATTTCCAATGGCATCAGGGATTTCCCCAGATCGTGCATTAAGCCGCCTACACCAGCCAGCTTAACCTGATCTTCCTCCAAGTTGAGTTGGCGAGACAACGATATCATCAATGCACAAACAGCTAATGAATGCATGTAGGTATAGTCATCGTGGGTTTTCAGGCGAGCGACACTGAGTATGGCCGCTGAATTTTTTTGTACCATCAAATCAATTTCATTCACTAGCGGTAAAGTTGTCTGCGGATCAATTGCTTTGCCGAGCCGGGCATCTTTATACATTGCCATAACCTGTGGTTTAGCATCATTAAAGAGTCGACGTGCGCGATTAATATCGTCTTCCATTGATGATTCAACGACGCTTTGATTTTCAATGGCTTGGGATGTTTCTAAAGCATTCTCTGGGGATTCTTGCGTAGGTGATGGCGTTAAGGTAACTGTATTGTGTAAAGCTTCACCTTTTTCCTCATCGATCCAGACATCTGTAATGCCTGCTTCAAGAATGCTTTTAATATCTTCGGGATTGGTTAATAAAAAACTGCTGCGAAAAAACGGATGCTTTAACCATGAACCACCCAGTTTTTGTATATACATGCCCAGTCGGAGATCAGTTGAGGCAATGCGTCTATTCAAAATTTAATACCTTTCTTGTGTTCATTTTTGAGCGCATTGTATATAGCTTATATGTGAAAAAAATGTGTTTTATCACCAATTTTTTTGTTTTAGCGGTACTTTCAGGAAAATCCCTGGCACCATGATTCGGTATCCTGGATCAAGGATTACCATCAGGGGTGTTAGTGGTATTTCTCTGAACGTTTTTGAACACATTCTGAATGACTATTTGAGATGCTGTCGTTGTAAGACTGAATTCAGCAGTTTACAACGTTAGAATAGACGCAGAGAAATGATGGTGCTACTTTGGGAATGCAATACAAGGCAGGTTTTATCTAGGTCGCCAGGACTCTGGCAAATATTTATTGCTAAGCAGTCTGAATGATGAAAAGTTGTATTAATACAAACATAACAATAGATATTAATTACCGATGGATAGAGAGATGCAAAAAGATAGTCAACACAGCGAAACGGAATTGGAAAATCTCTTAAAGCAATCAATCGCGGAAGGATTTGTAGAGGTTCCTATCCTGCCGGAAATTGCGAATAAAGCTTTTATGCTGGCCAATAATAAAGAGTCAGATGCTAGTCAGATGGCCCAGTTAATTCAAACTGATCCCTCACTGGCCGGTCATGTGATGCGTATTGCCAATTCCGCAGCTTATACGCCGATGGCCAATCTGACTTCGCTGCAACAGGCCATTGCCCGACTGGGCATGACAACTATCAGTGAAATCGCCATTAGCGCCGTCATCAATGCAAAATTATTTAATACCCCGGGCTATGAGGACTATGCAGACCTTATTTGGCAACAGTCACTGGCGACATCACTGTGGGCTAAGGAGGTTGCCAGCCATTGCAACGTGAATGTTGAAGTGGCTTTTCTTGCGGGATTGATTCATTCAATTGGTCGCCCAGCCGTACTCCAAACGCTGATTGATCTTGCCGAGCAACGCAATTTGCCTTTGAACGATGAAATTGTTCATCAGCTGGAAGATAACTATTGGCTGATAGTTTCGCAGATGATCGTTATTCGCTGGCGTATGCCGGCTTTGGTCATTGAGACAATTCAGCATATTGAAACACCATCGACTGACAAAGAGGCAGGTCAATTGGCAGCAGTAGTAAACATGGCCAGATATGCTGCTGATGCTATGCTGAATGATGAGTTGGCGGATAATTTTCCTCAGGCAGCCATCGATATTGTTGAATTTGAGTCAGCAGATATTCAGAAATTATTAACCAAGAAGGAACAGATCAGCGAACGACTCACACAGCTGATGGCTTAATCATGGTGATTTCGGTATTCGTTTTTTAACGCCACATAATTCTGGCAAGCATAGTGAAAATAGTTCAGTTCGTCTTCAGTTAGCGGTCGAATTTGTTTAACCGGCGAGCCCAGATAAAGATATCCGGATTCAAGTTTTTTCCCCGGTGGCACTAAGGAGCCGGCACCGATAACCACTTTGTCTTCCACGACAACACCATCCAAAATGGTCGACGACATACCCACCAATACCTGATCACCGATTGTGCAGCCATGCAGCATCACCATATGACCGATGGTGACATCATTGCCAATGATAAGTGGATGGCCTTCGGGATTAAACTCACTGGCATGTGTAATATGCAGACAGGAATTATCCTGAATACTGGTGCGAGCACCTATTCTGATACGATGCATATCGCCACGAATCGACACCAGTGGCCAGACGGAGCTGTCATCGCCAATTTCAATATCGCCAATCAGTGAGGCCGTATCATCAATCCAGACCCGTTGACCCAGTTTGGGGCTGTTGCCTCGAAACGCTTTGATGACCATCAGACTAACTCAGCAGAGTTATACCGCATAACACTAGTAACGCGACATTCGCCAACAGGCCAATCATGAAAAACCAGGTTCTGGGACTGGGGTTTTGTTCTGTGGCAATCGCGTAATAAAGGACCATGTGAAGAATACGGGCGATGGCAAAGACCCAGACGAAAATACCCGTCCAAAAGCTATTGGCTCCGATAAGAACCGCCATAAAAGTCGTACCGAGCATCAGTGGAAGATTTTCCAGTGAGTTCATAAACGTACGATGTGCTCTGAACACAAAGGATTCATGGCTGAGGTTTTCCGGAATTTTGCCTGGAATAGCACCAGCTTGGGAAGCTTTGGTTTTACTGGCAACAAACCATTGAATCAGCAACGTGAGCAAAATGATAAACAAGCCAAGAAAAGTCAGATAATAAATAACCCCCATAGTCATTCTTTGCCTCGTAAGTTAGTTTTGAGATTATCGGCTTCAGTTGGAATTTATTTTCCCTGACAATCGCCGACCCGTTCCGCTTTATAATCTGTTTTCATGATCATCGGACCTATCGGCGTATTCATTTCACTGGTCATCTTGCCTTCCAGGTGGGTGCCATGAAACGTAGCGTAACCTTTAAATACTGTCGTCATGCCTTCAACATTACAATTTGCGGCGAAATCCACTCTCTCCCGGGTGATATCTGTTTGCGTCACATCACAGCTCTTCGGAATATTCAGTACATTAATACCTTTATCTAACTGTGATTGGGTTAAACACTCCTGATTGTTACTGGTTTGAGGCGGGACATTCATTGGTCCTTCCATTGTCGAAGTACTTTTGTATGACCATAAACCGGGTTTTAAATTTGGGGTTTCAGCCAAAGCGGGCAAAGCCAGGGCTGCAGTGATACATAAAGTTGAAAAATAAATGAAATAACGCACAGTGGTGTTCCCCTGATGTTTTGCTATGGTGGTCGTCATAAACTATGCCGATATTAAAGAATCTTGCCTGTGTGTGAGGGAGAGCGCAATAGCCTTAACAGGATCCAGATACTTATCCGTCTATTGGGATCAGTAGAATAATGCTGCAGAGTGAAAATTATGCGTTTTACTGAAAGTAGTGTTGGTGTATTTTTTTAATTATGTGTATACGCTTTTTTATACTTTCGAATATGCTGACGTCATTGAAAATAAGTCTTCCAGCTTGATAATGACTAAAGCTAAAAACAAGCGTCGCTAATATCGATTCGATTTTACATTGCTCAGGATTTGTTCTCGTATGATTGCATGATGATCTAAAACACAGAAGGGAGATAATTATTATGTCTTCGAAATATGTTTTAACTGATTTTCAACATTTACGTGATGAAATGGTTCGCAAGCAATTAATTAATCGAGATATAAGTTCTTCAAAAGTTCTTGAGGCCATGAGCGCTGTACCCCGCGAGCAATTTTTACCACTTGAAATGCGGGGATTTGCCTACGAGGATTCCCCTTTACCTATCGCTGAAGGCCAGACTATTTCCCAACCGTATATCGTGGCGCTAATGATAGACGCACTCAATTTGCAAGGTGGTGAACGGGTGCTGGAGATAGGTGTCGGCAGTGGCTATGCTTCGGCCGTCCTCGCTGAAATTGCCGATCAGGTTATCGGCATTGAGCGAATACCAACCTTGTCTGACCAGGCCAAAACAGTGCTTAATCAGTTGGGTTATAACAATATTAAGATTATCAATGCGAACGGCACTATCGGCTATGTTGAAGCAGCTCCTTATGATGCGATTCTGGTCTCTGCTGGAGGGCCGGAAATCCCCACAACATTAAAAAAACAATTAAAAATCGGTGGTCGACTGGTCATTCCGATAGGAAACCGTCTGTATCAGCGGTTATTGCGAGTGACACGTATTGATGAAAACCAGTTTGATGAAGAGGTGATTAGTCAGGTTCACTTTGTGCCGCTGATCGGGCAGGAAGGCTGGAGTGATGATCTGAATACTTCCTCAACAAAGCGCAGCTCCAGCGCTAGTCTGTCTGCGGGCAAGGATCAGTCGGAAAATGCTGTTCGTCATAAAACGCAAACAATTGAAGCCTTAATTGCTGAGGCAGCACAACCAATCGATACAATCGAAACGGTGGATCTCAGTCCACTACTCGATCGAATTGGTGAGTCTCGTCTGGTGTTATTAGGGGAAGCCACCCATGGGACATCTGAATTCTATCGGTTCCGTGCCCGCCTTACCCAACAATTGATAGAGCAAAAAGGCTTTAATATGGTGGCAGTTGAGGCCGATTGGCCAGATGCTGCCCGTATCGATCATTATGTTCGTGAACATTCGACACCTCCTTCAGAATGGCGGGCATTTGCGCGTTTTCCGACGTGGATGTGGCGCAATACGGATATGCAGGAATTTGTCGAATGGCTGCGTCGACATAATGCCATGCAAGCTAAACCAAATTTAAAAGTGGGTTTTTACGGACTCGATCTGTACAGCATGTTTTCATCAATTGATGAGGTGATTAACTATCTTGAAGCAGTGGATCCCCAGGCTGCAGAAATTGCTCGTGAACGTTATGGTTGTTTAACACCATGGCAATCGGATCCAGCCACTTATGGCCGAGCAGCTGCTTCGGGAGAATATAACAAGTGTGAAGATTCCGTGGTGGATATGCTGGTGAGCATAATGGAAAAACAGGCCGAATATATGGCAAACGATGGGGAGAGCTTTCTGGATGCGATGCAGAATGCCCGATTGGTGGCCAATGCCGAAGCTTACTATCGCAGCATGTATAAAGGTTATACCTCTTCCTGGAATATGCGCGACAGCCACATGTTTGACACCATCTGCTCCCTGTTGGATTTCAAACAGCAACATGATGAGAAGCCGGCGAAAATAGTGATCTGGGAACATAATTCTCATATTGGCGATGCCCGTGCTACCTCAATGTCAGCGAGAGGCGAGCATAATGTGGGGCAGTTATGCCGCAGTAAATTTGGCGACGACGCTTACCTGATCGGTTTTGGTACGCACGGGGGAACTGTGGCGGCTGCTGATAACTGGGGTGAATCAATGCAAGTAAAAACCATTCGTCCATCAATGGAAGGCAGTTGGGAACGTGTTTGCCATGACACCGACATTCCAGCCTTTATGCTCGGTCTGCGTAAACCTGAATCCAAGGAATTGAAAAAACACCTGCTTGAAGAGCGACCAGAGCGGGCTATTGGAGTGATTTACCGCCCACAAACCGAATTAACCAGCCATTATTTTCAAGCACGTCTCAGAAAACAGTTTGACGAATATATTTGGTTTGATCAGACTGAGGCCGTTACTCCACTGGATTATGAAGCGATGCAGGGTATGCCTGATACCTATCCTTTCGGTTTATAAAACATCTGCTCATACTGACAGATCGGGGTGGAGCCAAGGTGCCAGTGCATTGCTTCATGTAGACGACGACTTACAGACAGGCCACCTTTACAGGAGTACCCGTTTGCAATTGTAGGGATTCAGGTTCTAAAAAAACCAATTAATGGAGGGGGCAATGAGTGAGTTTGTTAAACCCGCAGCTGAATGGATAGCAGCGATTATCGAATTGTTGGGCGTGAGCATAATACTCGTTCTCGCTGTTTATGCTCTGACATCAGCCATTTATCAGCTGACACGGAAAAAAAATGAAATTGAATTCATCTACCGTCAAACACGACAGCGTCTTGGACGAGGTATTCTGCTGGGACTCGAGTTTCTAGTAGCTGCCGATATTATTCATACCGTGGCGGTTGAGCTAACCTTTAAAACAGTAGGAGTTTTAGCCATTATCGTCGTTATTCGGACATTTTTAAGCTTTACGTTAGAAGTTGAGCTTACGGGAAAATGGCCGTGGCAGGAAAACGGTAACAAATAACTTTACGGTATTAATGTCGAATGCTTAAAGCTTGCCAATAATGCCGTGACCAATAGGTATTTTTAAGGCTGGAAATCATTACGCCCCGGGTAGTCGATGCATGTAAAAATTTATGGTCTTCCAGATAAATACCGACATGACGACCATTACGGAAAAATACCAGATCACCAGAACGTAGTTCAGCCCTGGGTATCTTTCGCCCGCTACGAATTTGCTGGTCGGTACTTCTGGGTAAATCGATACCAAACAGATCACGAAAAGTGATTTGTACAAAGGCAGAGCAATCGATCCCTGAGCGACTTATGCCTCCCATGCGATATGGTGTGCCATGCCATTCGTTATGCTGTTGATATAGCAGCAACATCGCCTGAATTTCATCATAATATTGAGCATCAGTCTCAGTTTGAAAAATGTGAGCTCTGTCTGGTGATTTGCTCGAAAATTTGGGGGCCGTTCCACAGCCCGAAAGCATGACAAACATTGGCAAAAAAACTATGCAAAATCGCCAATGTAACGTCATAAAAAATTTGTAATGTATTCTGATCATTAAGTGTATGGCTTCAAATTCTTAACTATTCACATAGATTAAAAACCATATAGTTCTATATTTACAGGATATTTTCATGTTTTTTGGCTAAATAACGGAAAAAGGGGGAGGATGTCTATTGAAAATATGATTAATTCTCTTCTAACACAATGTTAATCTCTCAAAATGAATGGCTGTTGTGTCGGCTTCACAAGACAAATTTGACTATGTTTAGGCAGAAATTTTAGCGCTGTCATAATTTTGCCATGAACTATCAGTAGGTTTTAACTACCAACACTCTATTTGCTGCACAGACAAATCTGTTTATATTTAGTGACTTGAAAAAGGTAATTGAATGACGGATAAATTTGCTGAATTAACGCTGCTAATCCTCATAGTTGGAGCAGCTCTTGCCTTATTTTCCAACATGAGTAAGCGATCTTTTTTAAATGATAATCATTGGAATGGTGAAATTGTTGCACTGACAATTATTACGCTGATCAGTATGGTGAGTTTTCCACTGATTGATGCCACGTTGCCCTGGCTGGAATTTGCAGATCTGCGATATTATAATGGAATAGCATGGCTAGGCCTTATAAAGGGCATTTTAGGATTATGGCTACTACATAGAGCTGTTCGTGATTACAGTGATATAGGCGAACCGCAGAAAAAATTTGTGGCTAAAGGAATTTATCGATTTATACGCTATCCGTTTTATTCTGCGCTTTTAGCCTTGGTTCTTGCCCAGCTTCTGTTAACACAGAATTGGCTGGCCGGCTTGGCCGGTTTAATCACATTCGCTTTGGTTTATTGCTTAAGAGTGCCACGTCAAGAAGAAGATGGGCTTGAGAAATATGGACATCATTATCTTGAATATATGTCGCAAACGGGGGATATCTGGCCAAGGCTCCCTTTTAAACACTAAAGTTGGGATAATATTTTCTTCAGCCTGGATGGCTATAGAAACCAATGAATTTAAAAACTGTTATGGAAAACAGTAATGCTTAATATTCGTCCGCTCTCTAGGGAGCGTTTAGCTTCCCTGATGGAAAATGCGACTGTCATTGAAGCGGACAAAAAAGGTATTAAAGTGGCAGTTTTGCCTGATGGGCAATACTTAAAATTTTTTTACCGCAAACGCTTTCTAAGTAGAGAGCTACTTGCACCAGCAGCAGTTAAGTTTGCCCGCAATGCTTATCATCTGACACAACTCGACATTCCTACATTGCAAGTAAAGGCTTTGCATCGCATTATCGGCGAAGCCCACACTGTAGCTATATACTCTCCCTTACCCGGACGTACCTTACGAGACATTGTTAACTCCAATGAAGCGGATGCAAATTTGATGTATCGCCTGGGAGTGTTTTTGGCGAGGGTACAGCGTCAAGGGATATATTTTCGTTCAATTCATCCGGGAAATATTATTGTAAACGGGATGGATTTTGGGCTTATCGATATTCTTGATATGCGTGTCCATTGGTGGTCTTTAAGTCGCTGGGCGAGACGTCGAAACTGGCGACATTTTTTCCGCTATCCTCATGAGTGGGAAAATCATGGAGACTTGATCCAAGCGCTTATCAAGGGCTATCGGCATTCTGCCGATCTGCCTTTGCGCGAGCTGAATTGGTTAGAACGAATTATTGGTAAACTTATTTCTATCTGATTTTTAGCCCTAACCAACTTATCGGTCAGATAAGGCATTTTTGCGTAAAATGCCCACACATGACGATCCTAAATAAAGCTTCCAACGAATATGATGTAATCATCATCGGTGCCGGTGCGGCTGGATTGATGTGCGCTATTGCTGCTGGTCAGCGTGGCCGGCGTGTGCTGGTAATTGATCATGCCAATAAAGTCGGCAAGAAGATCCTGATGTCTGGTGGCGGACGCTGTAACTTCACCAATATGTACTCCGCTCCGGAAAACTTTATTTGCAGCAACCCTCACTTCGTTAAATCGGCATTGAGTCGGTATACACCCTGGCATTTTATTGAATTGGTCGAGAAACATCAGATTGCCTATCACGAGAAAAAACTGGGGCAGTTATTTTGTGATGAGTCATCGAAAGAAATCGTACAGATGTTGCTGGCAGAGTGTGCATCGGCTGGGGTGAAAATTATGACTGATACGCCGGTTAAGGTGGTTGAAACCGGTGGTCAAAAATTGCTAGAAACCCCTCAGGGTAAATTACAGTGTGTATCGCTGGTGATTGCAACCGGAGGATTGTCGATTCCCAAAATGGGAGCAACCGGTTTCGGTTTTGAATTAGCCAGAAAACTTGATATCCCGGTGTTGCCCACACGAGCAGGGCTGGTACCAGTGGTGTTGGATGATCATAAACTCAAACCGCTTGCGGAGCTTAGTGGTATTTCATTGGATACCATCACAGAGGCTAATCAAAATTCATTTCACGAGAATATTCTGTTTACTCATCGTGGTTTGAGCGGTCCTGCCATATTACAGGCATCAAGCTATTGGCAGCCTGGCGAGACACTGAAAATCGATATGTTTCCTGGAATTGAATTGGCCGGTTATTTAGCTGAAATGCGTGTTGAAAAATCCAAAACAGCCCTGAAAACCATTCTTGCCGAAAAACTGACCCGCCGGGTAGCCCAGCTTTGGTGTGATCAGTGGCTTGAAGATAAACCGGTCGGTCAGCTTTCCGATGCAGATATCGAACATGTTGTATCACAGTGCCAGCCCTGGATATTGAAGCCATCCGGTACAGAAGGTTATCGAACGGCTGAAGTGACATTGGGCGGTATTGATACTGATGCATTATCTTCCAAAACGATGGAGTGCCGTAATCATCCGGGACTATATTTTATTGGGGAAGTGGTCGATGTTACCGGTCATTTGGGAGGGCACAATTTTCAATGGGCCTGGGCTTCAGGCTATGCCGCTGGACAGTTTGTCTGAAGAATATTGTCAGAAGTTTGAGACCCTATCTAAAAAAAGTTAATGTTCTATAACGAAAAGTTGCTTTCAACAGTGATTGAAATCGTTTATCACTATCACACTTATTCAATTGCAGGAGAGCACCATTGCTGGAATTTCTGACAGACGCTCAGGTTGTTACCGTGTTAGTGACCGCACTGGTGGTGGGACTGGTTGTGGTTTTTCATTATGAAGTGATTCAGCAATTGAATCGTTGGTGTCCGAATCATCCTTCCAGGACTGCAAAGCACCGTCACCGGCCGATTATATTGGCTACTATGTTTGTTTTGTTATTTGCACATATCATTGAAATCTGGTTATTTGGCGTGGCCTTTTGGGGTTTACTGAGTCAAACGGGGTATGGGTACATCAGTGGCTATGAGCATATTAGCCTGTTAGATAGCGTGTATTTCTCTGCCGCCACCTATACCACGGTTGGTTGGGGCGATTTGGCCGCTACCGGTCATATTCGATTTCTCGCCGGTACAGAAGCCTTAGTGGGCTTTATGATGATTACCTGGTCAGCTTCTTTCAGCTATCTTATTATGGCGCGGGCCTGGGGGAGTGAAAACGATTAAAATTAGCTAGAAAAATTAAGTATGTTATTTCAACTGTTCTGAAGAATAGTAATTTTTAAGGTGGTCGCTTTCTTTTCCTGCATAATTCTATTTGCTTACGTAGAAAGCTTCAGGAAGCTGATTTATTTTCACCTAAAACAAGCAAGGCTGTTTTGTCTGGATAATGATGGGTGGCCTTAGATAAGATTCTGTTCAGATTGATAATTTAGAATACGACAAAGATAAATTAAGGCTTGCGATACGCTTAAAACTGTGAAATATTTCACAAAAAAGTTTTAAGGATGCGACTGATGCGTATCGAACTTTTCCTTTCAGATGTTGCTGGACCCTGATGGTTCATAACACATCATTTTGGCTGAACAGCCTGCTTTCAACGCATTGGCTATGCCTTTACATACCCATTTCCCCCGATTGTCTGTCAGGACAATTCATCTCTTGCGGTTTTTCCCTGTTCTTTGAAAAGGAGTTCTATAAATGAATCCTAGAAAGCTCTGCGTGATTCTGATGCTGGCGGGTATGGCATTGCTGTTGTTATCACTGGTGTGGTTTTTTGTAGCCTATGCTTCCACTTTGGATACCATGAGCCGTTATGGTGATAGGGATGTCACTTTACAGTTGATGGCTTGCATCTATTCCACACCGCCGATTTGTCAGGGAGCAGCATCTTTAGGTGATGGTCCATCTTATAGTCCTATGTTGTTTTGGTTGGGTCTGCTTTTGTTTATTGCTGGTGTGATTGTATTTTTTGCGTTGAATAAACAGATAAACCAAACGTCTTTTGATCCTAAAACTGGGCAAAACATTACCAGTGACAAACTCTTGGGATTTATCGCGAGAGAAAAATACACCTACTACACTTATATTCTTTTTCTGGTTGGGGCCGGTGGTGGATTGTTATTACCGCCTCTGGCCATAGCGGCACTGCTGGGCTTTGTATTGGCAGTATTAGGTTATTTTCTCTATCCACAACAGTTAACCAGTTTGGATAAAAATCATCTAGCCGCGCTAAGTGTGGTGTATCTCGCATCGACCCTGTTGCTTTTGCTGACTATTGGCAGTGCTTTATTTATTCTGATTGCACTCGCTCAACTTATTTTGTATTACATCGGTTTTAACAGTTATCGGCTTGGCCACATTATCAATGCTAATAACATTAAAGAAGAAGCCATCCTTGCATTTAAACCGATACGAGAGCGTTTTTCCTCTGGGGAGAAAGGCTAATTTTGTCGTTTTTAATGATCGAGTATTAGAGGTAGCTTTATGAAAACTTTAAAAAGCGTATTGCAACCATTCAATTCCACACGTCTAATCCCTTTGCTATTGGCGATAACACTCACGGCCTGTGGTTCTGATTTTCAAGAAGGCGCCTATGTTGATCCACAATATGGCACAGGCTATGAATTTAATGCGGAAGGTCAGGGCCAGTTGATTGGTGGCGTTCCGGGCTCATATAGCTTTACTTATAAAGTGGATAGCGATGAAGTAGTAACGTCTGGTGATATCAATCTCACCTTTAAACGCATTGATACTAAAACCCTGGAACGACCTGATGGCACCCGGCTAATCCTAAAAGAAGATTAAGTCTCATGGAGGTCAGCATGGAAGCTGTTATTCAAATCACAGGTTTGCTGATTTGAGCTGGGTTTTTTCTTCAAATCGTTGGATCCGCCAGACGAAGAAAATGCCAGTGACCATGACCGCTGCTGCCATCCATAATGCTGAAAGATAATTACCGGTCAGCGTGGATAAATACCCCGCCAAAGCGGGGGCGATAAGTTGAGCGATGCCATAACTTATCGTCAGTTTGGCCATGGCTTTAGCGGGGTTATGTGGAAATTTATGCCCGACATAGACCAGCATCAGGCTGACAATTCCAGCAAAGGTGGCACCAAATAACAACGCGCCAATCACATTGAATAGCAGCGATTCACTGAATAAGGGAATCAGGATAGAAAGCAATATAATCGAATAAGCGGCGATGATGGCACTTGTCTCACCAATGCGCTCAGCCACTTTGTCCCAGATTATGCAGGATGGAATGGCGGCTACCCCCAGCATTACCCAGATAAGATTGCCATGTCCCGACAAACTGGGCATCTCTTCCAGAATCGCAACAATAAATGTCGCACTGATAACATACCCCACGCCAGCACAGGCATAAGCTGCGATCATTAATCGCATCCATTTATTGTTGGGCGCTGCAAAATCAGCAGTGGGAGCCTGTTGCGTTGCAGGTGCCGGCATCAGAAACCAGGCGGGCAGGAAAAATAAAATACCGAAAAGCCCCATGATCAGCCATTGCTCAGCCCAATTGAAATAGGGCGTTATCAGAACAATAACGATCCCAGGTATCGCAATACCGAACCCTAAACCGGAAAAATGAATACCTAATGCTGATTTGTAACCATTTTGTTTGAGCCAGCCCATCACAAATCCTGCTGCCAGAATTATTCCCGCAGTACTGGTCAGGCCACCAATAAAGCGCAAAATACTCCATAAAACAATATCCGTGGTAACAGCCATTAAGACCGTGCTTAACACCGCCAGAATCAGGTTGATTCGGTAGAACAGGAACTTGATTTTGAGGCTGGTTAAAAATGAGATCAACACCACGCCTGACAGGTAACCAATGTAATTAAATGTGGCCAGCCAACCTCCGCTTAATGTGTCCAGTGAGGTTTCATTTAACATGATAGGCAAAAAAGGCGTGTAGGCAAAACGGGCAATGCCGACGGTTAAAATCAAAGCACAGATCCCAGCCAGAATGACCTGATGTCGGGGGGAGAGTGGAAATCGATTTGTGCTCATAACCAGAATATTACCTGCGGTAAGTTAATGCCCTACCTTTTACCATAAGTCTTTATTGGATGTGTTGTCGTGATAATTTCAAATAGCGATGTATAAATAAATACAGAGCATTTTTAATTGAAAGATTGTCATCTGCACTATTAATCCCCACTTAATCCTTCTGAGTTACAGTTTCAACGCAAATGCCTTCCGGAGTTATGAATGAAGAAAATTATCGTCCCTGTAGTCTTATTGGTTATCGGATTTGGCAGTTATTTTGCCTTGGCAGAACAACAGGAACCCGAGGTCATCAGCTACATCAAACAGCAGGGAGTGACCATCATTGACAGTTTTGAAACTCCTGCAGGATTGACTGGGTATGCCGCCAGTGTAGAAGGGCAGCCGCTGAGTATTTATCTGACAGAAGATAAAAAATATGCGGTGATTGGAAACCTGATTAACGCTCAAGGAGACGATTTGGGTCAGGAAGCACTTTATGAACTAGTCAGTGCTCCTCAGAATGAAAAGATTTGGCAGCAACTCGACACGGCTAAGTGGGTATTGGATGGTGATAAAGATGCAAAACGAATTATTTATACCTTTACCGATCCCTATTGCCCGTATTGCCAGAAATTACGTGAAATCGCTGATCCTTACATTGCCAAGGGTGAGGTGCAGTTGCGCCACATTATGGTGGGAATTCTGCAGGAGGACAGTATCAAAAAAGCGGCTGCTATTTTAGGGGCTGATTCACCTGAAAAGGCTTTGCAACAACATATCCAACCTGCCGATAACCCTACAGAAAATATAAATGAAGAGGCGTTAGCAAACGGATCATTGCTGGTAGAGGAAAATAACCTGCTGATGGAACAGCTTGGGTTTATGGCAACACCGACCAGCATTTACAAGGATGAAAAAGGTCATGTGCGGCTGATTGAAGGTATGCCGATGCGTGATGATATCGACAAGCTGTTTGAACAGTGATGTCGATTAATCTCGGACCCTTCGCTTTACCTCTCGAGCCGTTATTGTTATTTGGCTGTGCTCTTTTGGGGATATTGGTGGCATCTGTTCTGGCCAGAAAAAAAGCAGGCTCGGTCACCGATCCATTATTGATGATGCTGTTATTCGGTCTGGTTATCGGACGCATCGTGTTTGTCATTAAATTTGCCGATCAATACGACTCTTTCTGGCAGATGCTCGATTTTCGCGATCGTGGGGTGGACTGGGTGTCCGGCACGATAGCAATGGCACTGTTTCTGTTATGGCAAATCAAACGCCTGCCACAGCAACGTGTTGCCTTGTTCGGGGGAGCCTTATCGATTTTGCTGTTTTTTTCGCTAACGTCCTTATTAATGAATGCAGGTCGGGAACAGGTTTCAATACCCGATATTGCCTTAGAGCAATTGGACGGCGAGCAGATTTCACTGGTTCAAGTGGCTGAAAATAACATTACCGTGGTGAATTTATGGGCAAGTTGGTGCCCACCTTGTCAACGTGAAATGCCTGCCTTTGAAAAGTCAGCACAACAGTATCCTGATATTCGTTTTGTCATGATCAATCAACAAGAGTCAGCTGTAAAAGTGAATGACTTTCTGGCTGAGAATAAGCTGACATTTGAACACGTGCTGCTTGATAAAACCGGCAAAGTTGCCGATAAATTTGATGCCTATGGCTTGCCGGTGACGCTGTATTTTGATCAACAGGGCTCCTTGGTTGAGAGCCATATGGGAGAAGTCTCCGCGGCATCGTTAAGCGCTACATTAGAACGGCTTTCACAGTAATCAGCAAGCAATGAATATCTTGTTTAATTAACGATCTTAGGGGAGTTTTTATGGATCTGCAACTGAAAAATAAAACGGCTTTTATAAGTGGCAGCACGGCGGGCATTGGTTTTTCCATTGCCAAATCACTGGCCGATGAAGGAGCGAATGTTATCGTCAATGGGCGTTCTGAAGCTTCAGTTAAACAGGCTATTGAATCCCTTAAATCGACAGCTAAAGGCAACGTAGATGGATTTGCAGGGGATCTTTCGATAGCGGCTGAAGCCGAGAAACTGACAAAGCAGTTCCCCGAAGTCGATATTCTGATTAATAATCTGGGTATCTTCGAGCCAGTGCCGTTTGAAGAGATAGCGGATGAAGACTGGCGACGTTTTTTTGATGTAAATGTGCTCAGTGGCGTGCGTTTGACGCGAGCCTATCTGCCAGCGATGAAACAACAAAACTGGGGTCGGGTGATTTTCATCTCCAGTGAAAGCGGGGTGCAGATCCCCCATGAGATGATTCATTACGGCATGACCAAGGCGGCTCAGATTGCTATTGCTCGTGGTCTGGCTGAGCAGGTTGCCGGTACCAATATTACGGTCAATTCAGTCTTGCCAGGCCCAACCAGCTCAAGAGGTGTTGAAACTTTCGTCAGTGATCTGGCAGAAAAAGAAGGCCAAAGCATCGAAGCGTTTGAAAAAGACTTTTTTGAACACGTCAGACCGACTTCTTTGATTAAACGTTTTGCCACCACCGATGAAGTTGCCTCAATGGTCTGTTATCTCTCCAGCCCATTGGCTTCAGCGACAACCGGTGCGGCAGTTAGAGTGGATGGCGGGGTTATCAAAAGCGCTTTTTAAAAATTTATCCGATTTCTAACCGTTTCAATATCCAGCCCTAGAAATATTTTTGAATTTTATTCTTTAACAAGAGATTTTTATGACAGCATTGTTTACTGAGTTTTCACTGAAAGATATAACGTTACGCAATCGTATTGCGGTTCCACCGATGTGCCAATACAGTGCCGATGACGGCCATACCAATGATTGGCATCTGGCGCATTACACTCAATTAGCACGCGGTGGAGCGGGTCTGGTGATTGTTGAAGCCACCGCAGTCAGCCCCGAAGGAAGAATTACTCCAGGATGCACTGGCATATGGAATGACGAGCAGGCTGAAGGCATGGCAAAAATTGCTTCGGCTATTAAAAAAGCCGGTGCTTGTGCTGGTATTCAGATTGCACATGCTGGTCGTAAAGCCAGCGCCAATCGTCCTTGGGAAGGCGATGATCATCTTGCTGACAGTGATCCACAAAGTTGGCAAACCATAGCGCCTTCTGCTGTGGCATTTGGTGCTAATTTGCCGAAAGTACCTCAGGCAATGACGCTGGAAGATATAGAACGGGTTAAAGCTGACTTTGTCGCTGCTGCCAAACGTGCCAAAAAAGCCGGATTTGAATGGCTGGAACTGCATTTTGCTCATGGCTATCTGGCACAAAGCTTTTTTTCAATCCACTCTAATAAACGTGATGATCAATACGGTGGCGATTTGGCTGGTCGTAGCCGATTTTTACTGGAAACTTTACAAGCCGTGCGCGAAGTCTGGCCGGAAAATCTGCCCTTAACAGCCCGCTTTGGCGTGATTGAATATGATGGTCGTGATGAAGAAACATTAAGTGAGTCAATTCATCTAACCCGGCAATTCAAACAATCCGGTCTGGATATGCTTAGCGTTAGTATAGGGTTTTCAACTCCTGATGCGGATATTCCGTGGGGACCAGCTTTATTAGCACCGATTGCTGAACGTGTGCGTCGTGAAGCTGACATTCCAGTTGCTTCTGCCTGGGGAATTGATGAACCTAACACGGTGAACCAGGTAATTACGGATAAACAAATGGATTTGGTCATGGTGGGACGTGCGCATTTAGCTAATCCTCACTGGCCGTACCATGCAGCTAAAACCTTAAAAATTGAAGATCCAGCCTGGGTGTTACCTGCACCTTATGCACATTGGTTATCGCGTTATCATGCTCCAGATAGTTAAACATTAAACAAGCGCCAGCAATGCAATGATCACTAAAATAGCAAACACCCAAATTCAGCCTCACCATAAAGGCAGTTGCCATTGTGGGGAGGTTGAGTTTGTTGTGCATTTGCCAAACGGAATAAATGATCCTCGTCGCTGTGATTGTTCCATGTGCCGGAGAAAGGGCGCCATCGCAGCCTATGTTCCATTGTCGGCTCTACAAATTACCAAAGGAACCGATAAACTATCGATTTATCAGTTCAATACGATGACGGCAAAGCACTATTTTTGTTCAATTTGCGGGATTCATACTCATCATCAAACCAGAGCAAATCCTGAACTCTATGGCTTTAATCTGGCCTGTCTGGAAGGTGTAAACCCTTTTGATTTAGGTGAGGTGAGAGTGAATGATGGAATCAATCACATTTCGGATCAGCAGACTGAATTAAACCCTTAAGAAAATTGTTTTGCCAAAGTGGCTAGCTAAGCGTAATTTGCTGCTACTTAATTTACTCTCTCCACTAATCAGGATTTATCTTGTTAAGCTACCGCCACTCATTTCATGCCGGCAATTTTGCCGATGTGCTTAAACATATTGTGCTGATTGAGATTTTGCAGCATCTGGCTAAAAAAGATAAAGCCTTTGATTACATAGACACCCATGCTGGTGCGGGGCTTTATCATCTGGCTTCGGCTCATGCAGAAAAACTGCAGGAATATCAAAATGGTATTGCTAAATTAAACCGTTCTGACTGGCCGGAACTGGCTGCATATTTTGCGGTAATTGAGGCGGTGAATAGCGGAAAACCGCTGGAATATTATCCGGGTTCCCCATTTATTGCCATGCACTGTATGCGGCGTCAGGATCGAGCCTGGTTATATGAGTTACATCCGGATGATGCGGGTCTGTTACTGCAAAATACCCAGAAGGTTAAGCGGGTTCGGGTTATGCGTGAGGATGGTTTAAAAGGCCTATTGTCGTTATTACCGCCTGTATCAAGACGTGGACTGGTGTTGATTGATCCATCTTACGAAATCAAATCGGATTACGATTTAGTATTTCAGACCATTGAAAAAGCCTATGCCAAATTTCCTACCGGTACTTATGCCATCTGGTATCCGGTAGTGGAACGCAGCAGAATTAGCCGATTGGAAAAACACTTTATCAAGAGTGGTATCAAAAATATTCAACGCTTTGAGTTAGCGATAACAGCTGATTCGGATGAGCGTGGTATGACCTCCTCCGGCATGATAGTGATTAATCCGCCCTGGCAACTAATCGATACCATGAGCCAGTTACTGCCTAAATTGGTTAATGCATTAGCGGTTGATAGTGGGGCTTTTTATAAAAGTGAAGTATTGGTAGCCCAATAAGTTATAGCCGCTGACCAGGCTGACATAATCTGCATTAAAGTCATAAGTCATCATCTCATGCCATGATAGCGCCGAATTTCGTCTTACGGATGTGGAGTTATTATGAGCAATCCGGTCATTTACAGAAAACCCCATGGCAAAACGTTCAGTTATTGTTATGCCAATGGCAAAACTGTTAAAAATGCTGCTTTAAAACGCTGGATAAAAAGTCTGGCCATTCCGCCGGCATGGCGGGAAGTGGAAATCCAGCAGGATCGTGATGCCAAGGTACTGGTGACCGGCCGGGATAAAGAAGGTCGCAAACAATATATCTACAACCCGGACTGGGTTGAAACTGCCAGTGAGCAAAAATTCAAACGCATTTTACGTTTTGCTGAACAGCTGGAAACCATGCGGCGGGTAACCGGCCAACATATTCAACGAAGACCAATTGATCAGACTTCTGTTTTAGCCTGCATGACACGTATGTTGGATGACGCTTTTTTTCGTCCCGGCAGTGCCAGCTATACCCGACAGAATCAGACATACGGTTTGACGACGTTACGGGCCAAGCATATGACCATTAAGGATGATCGTGTGGAGTTCGACTATGAAGGTAAAAGTCATCAGCAGCAGTTTCGCACAGTGACTGATGAACAGGTACGTGAGGTGCTGATAGCGCTGGAGAATATGTCCGGTTATGAATTATTTGATATTACCCTGCCCGATAAAAGCCGTAAAAAAATAACGGCACAGGATTTGAACCAGTACATCTCCGATGTGATGGGGGAGGATTTTAGTGCTAAGGATTTTCGTACCTGGGCAGGAACAGTTTTGATGGCGGTAGCTCTGGATAAATTGGGGCCAGCTGAAAATGAAAAGCTCAGCAAAAGTAATATTGTCGAAGCAGTGAAAAACGTTGCTGAGAGGCTTGGCAATACACCCGCCGTATGTCGCAGTAATTACATCCATCCGCAAGTGATTTTGCAGTATGAGAGTGGTCGTACACTGGATTATTTTCGCCGTCAGTTCAAACGCTATCGAGGCAAATATCTCAGCCTGGATGAAAAAGCCACGATGAAGCTGTTAACAGTGTTGATTAAACATTAAAACCGCTAAGCCAGTCGATTAAAAGGCTGTTTATAGACTTCGGCTCGCTGTGTATTTTGTCAGAATTACTGCTAACATCCTCTGAGTTCTGTCGAAGAACTATTAAACGTTTTATACCTATAATCAATAATTTAACTATTAATTCAGTCTAAGGAGAGAGAGCAATGGAAAACTTTTTTATAACGTGGCAACCACGTGTGTTGAGCATCTTACGCATCGTCACAGCTTTTATGTTTATGCAGCATGGTGGTCAAAAGTTATTTGGTTACCCAGCCCCACAGCGGAATGAGTTTGATTTATTTACCCTGTCTGGTGTGGCCGGCGTGCTTGAACTTGTCGGTGGTTTTTTAATCCTTATTGGCTTGTTCACCAGACCGGTAGCCTTTATTTTGTCAGGCCAGATGGCGGTAGCGTATTTTATCGCTCATTCCCCTCAGGGATTTTGGCCTTTATTAAATAATGGTGAATTAGCCGCTTTGTTCAGCTTTATCTTTTTATATCTGTTTGTTGCGGGTGGCGGTGCATGGAGTGTTGATAATCTCGTCAAGCGTAACCCTTAACATCCATTATTATCGCGATAACAACATTTTCACATTCATCGGCTTGAAAAGCCGATGGTTGTGAAGATGGCTATGTAGAAAATGCATGTCTGAACTGGATGAAATAATTTGGCAAGTGGTTGCTGCCATCCCCATAGGCAAAGTGATGACCTATGGACAGATAGCCAAACAATGTGGTTATCCTGGTTATGCGCGCTATGTGGGCAGTAGCTTAAAAAAATTACCAGAGGATTCCTCTTTACCATGGCACCGGGTAATCAATGCGCAAGGGGAAATTTCTTTTCCGCCGGACAGCGAAGCTTATCAGCAGCAGAAAGCTTTACTGCAATATGAAGGTGTTCAGTTTCAGGGAAAACGAATCAGATTATCGGTTTATGGTTGGAAATGATTAAGCGCCAAAGGAGCAGATAGATGAAGCCCTATATTTCAATGATTACACTGGGAGTTGATGATTTACACCGATCCATCAGGTTTTACCAGGACGGCATGGGGCTGCATACCGAAGGCATTATTGGGGAAGAGTTTGCCCAGGGTACGGTGGCATTTTTTGATTTGCAGCCAGGTTTGAAACTTGCTTTATGGCCGCGACAAAGTCTGGCGGCAGATGCCGGATTACCGTTAACTGCAACAGCGACAGCGATGAGTCTTGCTCACAATGTTCTTAATGAAACTGATGTGGATGCCATCATGCAGCAGGCATCTATGGCGGGTGCCACGATAGTAAAGTCCCCACAAAAAACATTTTGGGGTGGTTATGCCGGTTATTTTCAGGATCCGGATAGCCATTTATGGGAAATTGTATGGAATCCAGATTTTTTGCCTTAAAAAAAGCTATCCGAAGATAGCCTTTTTAATAATCTGCTGCAGATTTGTTTTTACATATTCTGGAAAAGTGCCAGAGCAGCGGCATATTCTTCACTGTTTTCATCCAGTTCAACCACACTGATACCCGTATCAATATTCAGTTTACGGAAAGCGAGAACCTTGTCGCGCGTGTTGGGATCCAAAGCTTTGCTGGTATTAAAGTAGCTTTGTAAATTGGCTACCTGAACTACGTCAGTCAGATCGGGGCCGTTTTGACTATTACGATTAAGGTTTGCATGTTCAGCGGCGACGGTTATCAGATTTTCCGGAAAATCCCAGCTGCGCAAAATAGCTTCGCCGATTTTTGGATAAAGGTTGTCAATGAGTGTGTCCAGACGACGGGTATCTTCCAACAACTCAGGAGTGTCGGCGGCTTTCATCAGAATAGGCAGCGCACCTATCTCATGTATTAACCCCGCCAGCATTGCTTCATCATTCGCAATATTAGGCTGCTTGGAAGCAATGACCTGACTTGCGGCAGCGACCTCGATACTATGCTGCCAGAGGTCTCGCATACGTTTTTCCAGCTTTTTATTGGTCGGACGGAACATCTGTTCCATCACCAGACTGGTCACCAGGTTACGAACCATTGGAATACCCAGTCGAGAGACCGCCGTCTGCACCGATTCGACCTCAACCCTGCCTCTATATAGAGGACTGTTGGCGACTTTTATCAAACGGGTTGATAAGGCCGCATCGGTCGTAATGACCTCAGCAAGCTGCGCTGCAGAGACATCCGGATTGTTGGCAACTTCACGAACCTTGAGGGCAACCTCAGGCAATGTGGGCAGTACCAGTTTTCCTTTTTGGAGATCATTAATGATCGTCGTGTACAATTGGTCTTGTTGACTCATATTAATCCACTATATTAAATCAATTTGAAGTGTGAATGATTTTCAGTTATTTTGCTTGGTTTGCCAACCGTTTTAGCTAATAGCAGGTGCTCAGTTGAACGACGAATTTCCCAGAATCAAGCGTCTTCCGCCATACGTTTTCAACATTGTAAATGATTTGAAGGCAAAAGCGCGTGCGCGCGGCGAAGATATTATCGACTTTGGCATGGGGAATCCGGATAAACCGGCACCAGCGCACATTGTGGAAAAACTCGTCGAAGCGGCACAGCGTCCTGATACCCACCGATATTCTGTTTCCAGAGGTATTCCACGTCTGCGAAAAGCGATTTGTGACTGGTATCAGCGTAAATATGATGTGACATTGGATCCTGACTCAGAAACGATAGTCACTATTGGTTCAAAAGAGGGCCTGGCGCATTTGGCACTGGCAACGGTGGGCCCGGGCGATGCGGTTTTAGTGCCAAACCCGGCTTATCCGATTCATCCTTATGGTTTTGTGATTGCCGGTGCGGATATTCGTCATGTACCGCTAACCCCGGATGTTGATTTTTTTGCCGAGCTGGAAAAGTCGGTTAAAGATTCATGGCCAAAACCTAAAATGCTGGTGTTGAATTTCCCAGGCAATCCAACCACCCAGTGCGTTGATCTGGATTTCTTCCAGCGGGTTGTTGATTTTGCCAAAGAGCATCAGATTTGGGTTATTCATGATTTGGCGTATGGTGAGATCACCTTTGATGGTTATAAAGCGCCTTCCATTTTGCAAATCCCTGGCGCAAAAGACGTTGCGGTTGAGTTTTATACCTTATCCAAAACCTACAATATGCCAGGCTGGCGCGTAGGCTTTATGTCAGGCAATCCGACATTAGTTGCGGCATTGGCCCGAATGAAATCCTATCTGGATTACGGCATGTTTACCCCGATTCAGGTAGCCGCCATTACGGCTCTGGATGGTCCACAGGAATGTGTGGCAGAAATTGTCGAAACCTATAAACAACGTCGTGACGTGTTGTGTGACGGGCTAAATGCGATTGGCTGGCCAGTGGAAAAACCTAAAGCGACCATGTTCGTCTGGGCCAGAATTCCTGAGCAATTCCGTGAAATGGGTTCGCTGGAGTTCAGTAAGAAATTGCTTAAAGAAGCTAAAGTAGCTGTATCGCCAGGCATTGGTTTTGGTGAATATGGCGATGACTATGTGCGTTTCGGACTGATTGAGAATCAGCACCGTACCCGGCAGGCAATCCGTGGTATCCGTGACATGATGAAAAAAGGGTAGGGGGCAAAAAGTGCAATCAGTCAAAATTGGTATTCTTGGCTTAGGCACTGTTGGTAGTGGTACTGTCAGTGTTTTAAAGCGAAACTCAAAAGAAATAAGCCGCCGTGCAGGCCGTGGAATTGAAATTTTGCGTGCCGCGGATAAAAATCTGGATTCAGCTAAAAGCTGTGATTTGAACGGCATTGATTTAACGGATGATGCGTTTTCAGTGGTCAATGACCCGGAAATTCAAATCATTGTTGAGTTAATTGGTGGTACCGGTATCGCCCGAGATTTAGTGATGCAGGCAATTGAAAACGGTAAACACGTCGTCACTGCCAACAAAGCCTTAATCGCAATGCATGGCAACGAATTATTTGCCAAGGCGCAGGAAAAAGGCATCACGATTGCTTTTGAAGCCGCCGTTGCTGGTGGCATCCCGATTATCAAGGCTATCCGTGAAGGTCTGGCCGCTAACCGTATTGAGTGGCTGGCAGGCATTATTAACGGAACTGGTAACTTTATCCTGACGGAAATGCGTGATAAAGGCCGTAACTTTGCCGATGTTCTGGCTGAAGCTCAGGCTTTGGGCTATGCCGAAGCCGATCCGACATTTGATGTGGAAGGCATTGATGCAGCACACAAGCTGACCATCATGGCGTCGATTGCATTTGGTATTCCTTTACAGTTTTATAAAGCCTATACCGAAGGCATCAGCAAAATTTCCCAGGAAGATGTGCAGTACGCAGAAGAATTGGGATACCACATCAAACATCTGGGGATTGCCCGGAAAACACCTCAAGGTGTTGAACTACGAGTTCATCCGACATTAATTCCAAAACGTCGTCTGATTGCCAACGTCAATGGGGTAATGAATGCCATCGTCGTGAAAGGCGATGCAGTTGGGCCAACCTTGTATTATGGTGCTGGAGCAGGAGCTGAACCAACTGCTTCTGCGGTAGTAGCAGATATTGTTGATATTGTTCGTGCGCTGACTACTGACCCGGAAAATCGGGTGCCACATCTGGCCTTCCAGCCTGATTCATTGAAAGATACACCGATTTTACCGATGTCTGAGGTCATTACCTCTTATTATTTGCGGATTAACACAGAAGATAAGCCGGGTGTGTTAGCCGACATTACTCGTATTTTCAGTGAGCAGGACATCAATATTGAAGCGATCCTGCAAAAACAACCGGAAGAAGAAGAGGGCACAGTGCCCATCATTATGCTGACCCAGCCGGTGGTTGAAAAAAATATGGATGAAGCGATTGCCCAAATCGAAGCATTGGATACTGTCAAACACGCGATCATGCGTATCCGCATGGAATCGCTGGGCTGAAAAAACGCCCGTTAAAGAATTAAAGAGGAACTACTTATGCCATTTCGTCCACGTTATACCGGCCTGATTGACCGTTATCGTGACCGTTTGCCGGTCAATGATGACACCAGACTGATCAGCCTTGGTGAAGGTAATACACCATTATTGAAATTGAACAATATCCCTAAGTTAATTGGCAAAGATGTTGATATCTACGTCAAATATGAGGGATTGAATCCGACGGGGTCTTTCAAAGATCGCGGTATGACCATGGCCGTGACCAAAGCTGTTGAAGAGGGTAGTAAAGCCATTATTTGTGCTTCTACCGGTAATACGTCAGCAGCAGCGGCTGCTTATGCTGCACGTGCTGGTATCACTGCTTTTGTTATTATTCCTGATGGCAAAATTGCCCAGGGTAAACTCGCTCAGGCTATGATGCATAACGCAGTGGTTATCCAAATCAAAGGTAACTTTGATGAGGGGATGCAACTGGTTAAAGACGTTGCAGAGCATGCTCCGGTCACCATTGTAAATTCAATTAATCCTTATCGTTTGCAAGGTCAGAAAACTGCTGCGTTTGAGATCATTGAAGAGTTAGGTCGTGCTCCGGATTATCACTGCCTGCCAGTCGGTAACGCCGGTAATATCACCGCCCATTGGATTGGCTACTGTGAGTATTCATCAGCCAGTGGCGATCATGTCACTGAAGCCTGCGCTTACTGTCATGGCAATTGTAAATATGCAGGTGGCGCGATTGTTGGTAACCGTCCGAAAATGGTGGGTTATCAGGCGAATGGCAGTGCACCGTTTATGCGTGGTGCGATGGTAGATGATCCTGAAACAGTCGCTACCGCGATCCGTATTGGTCATCCGCAAAGCTGGGATATGGCCTGGAAAGTGAAAGAAGAGTCACAGGGCTGGTTTGATGAGTGCTCTGATGACGAAATATTGGCTGCCCAGAAATTATTGGCCGAAAAGGAAGGGATTTTCTGCGAACCCGCTTCCGCAACTTCAGTCGCCGGCGCATTGCGGGATATTCAATCTGGCAAGATTCCTGAAGGCAGTACCGTTGTTTGTACGTTGACAGGTCACGGTCTGAAAGATCCTGATATTGCTATCAAACAAAGTAGTTCACCAGTCATTACTGTAAATGCTACATTAGACTCAGTACGCGAGGCGATTATCAACAACTTGGCCAGATAAATATGACTGAAATGATGGCACCACAGGATCATGAAAGAGCGGCAGCCAGAATGCCGCACGATATCTTTTTAACGAACCTGATTGCGAATCATATTCTGTTGTTCACGGCGATTGCTGCAACAGGGAAGAGTTATTTTGAGTTTATCGTATTGGTGCCGTTGTTATCATTTTCGTTTGTTGGGTATACCTTTATTCGCTCCAGCAGAATCAAACGTGAAGACAGTGAGTTTGTCTATATTCACTGGCAAATCGCCCGCCGCTGGAGTTTCTTCTTTGCCATAGTGTTATCCGTCGTGGTGACTGTGGCAATATTAGGCTGGTTAAGTTACACCTACTTAGGACTGATGAAAGAAGCCGCTTTTGCCTTGGTAGGTGGACTAAGCTTTTTACCGACCCTGGTCAGTGTTTTGATATTGATCGTGATTGAAATGGAATCACTGCATCATGCCAGAGTGGGCACCTTACCAGAGTGGGCAAAACGGCGATTTCAAGGAGTTTAAGCTATCCTTGTGTTACTCGGATTTCCGCTGAACCACCGAGTGGATCACCAGCTGATTTTCAAAATACACATCAAACTGTGGATATTGCCAGCGAGTAATTGCCGGTGTGCCTTTTGGCGCGTATTTCTGCTCTGCTATCCCATATTTTTGTTCAACCTGTTGCATTGTCATGCCCCGAGTAGGACGCAAGATACCTGACTCACTGTTAGGCGTTTTATAAGTCGGTTCGGCAATTGATAAAGTGTCCGCCTGTATTGGCAAGACCATAAATAAAGACAATCCAGTTGCCAGGAGATGGCGTTTCAACATGATGGTAGCTCCCTTAACGACCTGCGCCAGCATATTATTGCGGCAAAAATAATTCAATTAAACTGTTTAAATACCGTTGACCCAACTCGGTAGGTCTAATCCACTTAACCGAATAATCAATCAATCCGCGTTCCTCGGCTTCAGCTAATGGTTTTTTAATGGTCGCCAGCGGTACACCACACTGCTGCATAAATAACGATGTTGCAAAACCGTCCGTTAAACGTAAGGCATTAAGCATAAACTCAAAACCGATTTCATTAATGCCAACCGGTTCCTGTTTCATAACACGTTGTGCACTATTGACCTTGTCCAGGTAAGCTTGAGGCTGTTTTTGTTTAACCAGCCGCTCAATCGACTGCGTGGCGGCACTGGTTAATTTACTATGAGCCCCGGCCCCAATACCCAGATAATCACCAAACTGCCAGTAGTTGAGATTATGGCGGCTCTGACGACCATTTTTTGCATAGGCAGAGACTTCATATTGCAGATAACCGGCCTCGGCCAGACGTTGTTGATTAGCAATCTGCCAGTTATCAATCGGTTCGTCATCAGGTAATTGTGGGGGAGACTGATGAAACAACGTATTAGGTTCAATGGTGAGCTGATAATACGAAATATGTGTTGGTTCTAGGGCGATGGCTGTTTCTACATCTTTTCTGGCGAGTTCAGCCGTTTGTTTGGGCAAACCAAACATCAGATCCAGATTGAAATTATCAAACCCCGCCTGGTGGGCAATTTCGGCTGCTCGAATGGCTTGCTTTCCATCATGAATCCGGCCTAATGCGGTTAATGAATCACCATCAAAGCTTTGTATGCCAATCGATAGCCGATTAATGCCAATAGCACGATAGTCTGTAAAACGTGCTGCTTCAAAAGTACCTGGATTGGCTTCCAGGGTGATTTCTGCATCGGCACGGATAGGTAATAACGCACGTAAGGCAGAAAATAAACGGTCATATGCTTCTGCACTGAACAGGCTGGGGGTGCCACCACCAATAAAGATTGTCTGGATAGTGCGTCCCCAGACCAACGGCAGATCCTGCTCAAGATCCCGGATAAGCGCATCGATATAGGCCTGCTCAGGAATCTCGTCTCCGGCCTGATGTGAATTAAAGTCACAATAGGGGCATTTGCGTACGCACCATGGCACATGGATATACAGGCTTAATGGCGGCAGAGCAGTAAAATTAAACATGGTTGTACCAGCTGGGAATGATTTAAATAACTAGCAACCGTTAGGGTTGATGACGGGTATATTTAAATTCTTCCATAAATTGACGCATGGCTTTGCCGCGATGGCTGATTGCATGCTTCTGTTCCGGCGAGAGCTCGGCCGCAGTACAGTCTGTTTCAGAAACCCAAAACACCGGATCATAACCAAATCCTTCATCGCCGAGCGGTGATTGCAAAATTTGCCCCTGCCAGCTGCCCTGACAAATCAGTGGTGTTGGATCTTCTGCATGACGCATAAACACCACCACACATTGGAATCGTGCTGTGCGTTCCGTTTCCGGAACGTCTTTCATCGCCTCCAAAAGGGCCTCAATATTGTCCGTATCGGAGGCATCCGGTCCGGCATAACGTGAAGAATAAATTCCCGGTGCACCATGCAAAGCATCGACTTCAATCCCTGAATCATCTGCTATTGCCGGTAATCCCGTGTATAAAGCGGCATTGCGAGCTTTGATAATGGCATTTTCCACGAAGCTGAGGCCGGTTTCCTCAGCCTCAGCAACATTCAGATCAGATTGCGCAATAAGCTCCAGACCAAGTGGACTGAGGATCTGCGATAATTCACGCAGTTTTCCAATATTACCGCTGGCCAGAACGATTTTAGACATCAGTCTGCCAATGCCTCGCGTTGTTTGATCATCAATTGTTCAATCCCAATAGCAGCCAAATCCAGCATGGATTGTAATTCATCTGCTCTGAAGGCATGGCCTTCCGCAGTCCCCTGTAGTTCAATATATGCGCCTGCATCATTCATGACAACATTCATATCGGTTTCAGCCGTTGAATCTTCAGCATAATCCAGATCCAGTACGGCTGTACCATTGTGAATCCCAACGGAAACAGAAGCGACCTGACCATGTAACGGGCTTTTTTTGATTTTACGTTTTTTAATCAGATAATCGATCGCATCCTGCAGCGCTACAAAGGCGCCGGTGATGGAGGCCGTGCGAGTGCCGCCATCGGCCTGAATAACATCACAATCAATGGTAATCGTGCGTTCACCCAGCGCCTTTAGATCAATTGCTGCCCGTAAAGAACGACCTATCAAACGCTGGATTTCCATGGTACGGCCACCTTGTTTACCGCGGCTGGATTCACGTTGCATACGTGAGCCGGTAGAGCGTGGCAGCATGCCATATTCGGCCGTGATCCAGCCTTCGCCCATCCCCCGTAAAAAGGGTGGAATACGCTCTTCAACAGAAGCAGTACATAGCACTTTTGTGTCACCAAACTCGACCAGTACGGAGCCTTCCGCATGTTTTGTGTAATTGCGGGTGATGGTGATCTCACGAAGTTGATCAGGTTGTCGGCCACTTGGACGCATCTGTTCTATCCTTTACTAAAAATACGATGATTATACTGATGCATCTCAATTCCCGCGTGCTTTTTACCTTTGGTTTTCGTTAATATGGGGGCTTAATAGCTATAGGAAAACCATTGTGATACGAAGCATGACCGCCTTTGCCCGCCATGAGCAAGTAACTGAACTCGGCACTCTGATCTGGGAAGTCAGATCGGTTAATCATCGTTATTTAGAACTCGCTTTGCGACTGGAAGAATCATTTCGACCTCTGGAAATGGACATCCGCAAAATTTTTGCCGAGCGTATGGCACGTGGCAAGATCGAAGCTAGCCTGCGATATCATCCTTCCCAACAGCAAAACGCATTACATATCGATGAGAACCTGGCGCAATCAGTGATAGATGCCTGTGAGCAATTAACCCAAATGGCCAAACAAGCTTTGCCGATTGATCCTTTGCGACTGTTGCAATGGCCTGGTGTGGCAGATAGTGAACAGGTCGATTTAACCGCACTGAAGCAACAGGCCATGGATGCTCTTGATATGACGCTTGCAGACTTTATCAGTGGCAGAGAAAGAGAAGGGCAGGCCTTGGCTGATATGATCCTGCAGCGTTGTGAAGAAATATTGCAAATTGCTGAAGCGGTGAAACTTCGTATGCCCGAGATTCTCGAACAACAACGGCAACGTCTGTTACAAAAAGCTGCTGAACTGGAAGTGACTCTGGAACCGGAACGACTGGAACAGGAAATTGTGTTGATCGCCCAGAAAAGCGATGTGGCTGAAGAGCTGGATCGCTTACAAAGTCATGTAGATGAGGTCAAACGTGTACTGCAGCGTGATGAACCTGTCGGTCGCAGGCTCGACTTTCTGATGCAGGAGCTTAATCGAGAAGCCAATACCCTCGGTTCGAAATCCATTGATACCGACACCACACGTTATTCAGTTGATCTGAAAGTACTAATAGAACAGATGCGAGAACAAATCCAGAATATTGAATGATTCACAATGTGAACGAACTCTCCTGGCAGTTAACTGGCCGCCAGGGTTTTTGTCATTGTTGGATTAATAGCATTATCCCCCCCTAAAGAAACCATGCTTTCGGCCGTTACGGACGTGTATCTTCAGAACGCTCATGATGAGGTTTTGCCTGCAAAAGGGCTCAAAGGGATGAATGAAACGAGCACCTGTTCTATGAGCATCGAATGAAAAAAATAACTGTTTGCTTCCTGGGTCTTTTTGCTGGCACCAGCCATGCTACGAATGGTATCAATCTGATTGGATTTGGCGCCGAATCTACATTAATGGCTGGGGCAGATATTGCTGTGGCACGTGATACCACTGCGCTCAATACCAATCCGGCCGGACTGACTCAAATTAAAACCAAACGTTTTGATGCGTATGGTTCATTACTGCGGATTACTGATTTGTCGCATGAAGATCAGTTTGGTAATGATAGACATGCAAGTAACCTCTATACCGGATTAGGCGGCATGGGGTATGCACAAAAACTGGAAAATGTGGCATGTACGGTGGGGGGCGGACTGTTTGCACAAGGCGGTTCTGGTGGCGTATTTGAAAATATGCAAACCGCTTTTGCAACAGAGGATGAATACTCGGGTTTGTTTGCTGTGGGCAAACTTACCGGTGGCGTAGGCTGTGAAGTCAATGATAAATGGTCAGTCGGCGGCAGTTTTGGCCTGGTCTATGCGCAGGCTGAACAGAAGATCTTCCCTGATACCTCAGCACCGCCTGCATTTGCGGGAATTGAGATAGACGACGCGACCAGTTTACGCACCAGCTTTAAATTGGGTATTCAGTATCGGGCAACTCCCAAGCTTACGCTGGCAGCCAGTTATACCGGTAAAACAGAGCTGCCGTTAACCGATGGTGAACTTAAACTTAATATGACAGGTGCTGGTCTGGGGGTAGTCAAGTACGATGATGTTTCGTTGAAAGGTCTGGCCTTGCCTGAAGAAATCGGGGTGGGCGCCGCCTATCAGATGAATGAAAAACTGTTACTTTCGTTAAAAGTTAACTGGTTGAACTGGTCTGACGCGATGAAAAAAACCGAGTTACGAGCGACCGATCCCTCTGTTGCCGGTTTACCGGATATTAACAGTACCTCAACTATGAACTGGAATAACCAACTGGTGTTTGCCACGGGCATGGCCTATCGCTATAACGACAAACTGACGTTATATAGCGGCTATAACTATGGGAAAAACCCGATCCCAAAAGAACATACCAATCCTGTTGTGGCGGGGATCTTTGATCATCACCTCACTTTTGGCGGCAGTTATCAATACAATTCAGAATGGATTATTTATGGTGGTATTGAATACGATTTCCGTAAAAAAGTGGATTACACCAATAGCGAGCTGCCGTTTGGTAACGATTCACAATTGCGTAATGAAGCCGTATGGCTGCATATGATGGTCAGCCGACAATGGTAATTGTTCGCTGGTTATTCACCATTATGCAGCGTTAATTCTGCTCAGAGTGATAGCAGCCAAAATGCTTATGATGTCTTTAAGCCCATTGGCGGTTATCGTTGGTGCGTTTTTGGTGATACATACGTTCGTCAGCCAAAATTCTCAATTCATTTATATTGATGGTTTCGACCATATTAGCTGAACCATGACTGACACCGGCTTTTTCAAATCCGTTCTGTCGCATGTATTGTATGGTTTGTGAGATTACTTCTCTGATATTTTCTGCGTAGGTAATACTGTCGCTGGTGATGGCAAATTCATCACCTCCCATCCGGTGAAGTACGCCGAGATCCCCAAGTTTCGCTGACAGGACTCTGGCAAACATCTGCAGCATTTCATCACCTTTTTGGTGCCCATAGGTGTCGTTATAAAGCTTGAGGTTATCCATATCCAACAGCGTTAACATACCGTCAGCCGGTAACTCTTCCATGGAAATATCCAGGGCATAACGATTGGGCAGGCCTGTAAGTGCATCATGATGGGCAATTTGCAAACTCTGCTGGACCAGCACCAGATTATGTTCTTTTTCCCGGTAAACCTCGGCAAACTGATATCCCAGAACCAGACCGATAAGTAATACTTCAACCGTGACGGCTAACAAGCCGATATGCTCGATATAGATGGTGTATACACCATCCAGATCCTTGCTGGAAATTGCTATCGAGCCAATCACAAAAAAAGCAGCGATTGCCACCAGATAAAAATAGGCAATTTTATAGCCTTCAAATGCTCTTACCAGAGCCGCAATCAATGCATAGAGCATCATCAGACCAACACCATAACGGGCGCATTCTATGATCAGATTTTTATTGAAAATGGCCACAACGAATAATACTGCCAGCATCATTAAAAACAGTTTTGCCAGCTTATCCAGCCTGGGATGCGTTTCGGGGTGGATCTGTAATAAATGCTTGGCAAACAGAATGTAGGCAAAGTTACTCAGCAGAATGGGACCGCCGACAAAGTAAAACCAGTGGATATTGAACAGATCCGGGGTAATTAACAGCGCCGTACCGTTGTAGAGCACATTCATCATGATAAAAAAGGTGTACATGATTTCGGTGGTACGCCGTCTGACCAAAGCCAGAATGGTGTAATACACGCCAAGACTTATCAGAATGCCCATACTGACCAGGGTAATAACAGTGCCCCATTTTATGGCTTCACGATAATGCGGCAAGCTGTCCCAATAAGGCTGAGGCTGGGCAATAAAATAGGGTGAAACCAGTTGGGTGGTGAGCTGATACTGACCCGGAGGCAATCTGAATTCGCGTCCATGACGCATAAAAAAAGTGTTTTTGACCTCTGATTCGATTCCACCCCGGGCTTCTGCAATGAAATTACCTGAAATGTCAGTTATATAGTGATGAAAATGTCCTAATACGCTGCCATTTTTAAAATCAATAACGATTGTTTCATCAGCATCAGTGATATCAAATACGGATTGAAAGACGTAATGCCCGCCAGTTAAAGACGGAGCATTGACAGTGGTTTCAGGCGGATCTGGAAAGATCCAGTTGGCACTGACTTCATACCACTGACCAACAAATGATTGTTGTGCAAAACTGGTAATGGGAAGAAGAAAAAGAACAAAACATAATGCATATCTGAGCAGATACAATGATCGATCCGCCCCAAATTGCTGAAGCAGCAGCATGTTCAGTTAATTTCCATACTGAAAAGCTCCATTATTTTCATATGATTACGTATCTTTATTATTATTGGCAATTAGCAGGGAATTTAGCATATTTACCTTGTGATTGTAACAATAAGATAGCGCAAGTATCAGGTGTGGGGTGGGGGGTAACAACACCTTCCAGGTAGAAGTTCTTTAAAAGTACGTAGGTAAATTAAGTTGTCTGCCTAATAATATTTTGAAGTAATTCTTGGGATCGAAATAGCTTCCTGACCAATCAATTAAATGCTTTTATGCTCTTTTTTTTCATTGTCTGTTTTAGTAAGAAAATTAGTTTTTTTGAATATCCATTGCTTTATCAGCCAGCTGAGAAACAGAAAGTGGTTTGCTGAGGTAAAAGCCCTGGACGCCCTGGCAGCCAATATCACTCACCGTTTGCATAGCATGCTGATTTTCAATCCCTTCAATGACGGTTTCATATCCCATTTCGTGCAACATGGTCAGTAATGCTTTTACTTTGCGACGTTTTTGCGGGTCTTTCTCGAATTGATAAATAACCGAACGATCCAGTTTTACTACTTTAACTTCACTGAGTTCCGTAATATAACCAAAGTTTGAATAACCTGAACCAAAGTCATCAATGGCGATGGAGACCCCCAGATCGGTGAGGTTTTTCAATGCCAGTTTTGCATTTTCAAAATGGGATAAAAGCGCCACTTCTGTGACCTCAATAGTCAGCCAGTCAAGTGGAGAAAGCGTTAGCAGCTTTTGCAAAAGTTCACTTTTGTCAGGGTCATGCAAACGATTTAAATGTGTCGGGTGCATATTGATGGAAATGCTGAGTTTTTCAGCTTTTTCCGGATGCTCCTTTAACCATTTTTTGCGTTGCTGAACGACCTGTTCGATGACCCACTCATCCAGTTCTGTGGTGAGTTTTGACATCTGCACAATTGGGATAAGTTCATGAGGCATAATGTGCCCCAATTCGGGGTGATGCCAACGAATCAGTGCTTCCAAGGATGCATTTACATCGGGCTCGCTGCAATGGAATATCGGCTGATAAACTAAATGTAAACCGATATCTTCCCCCTCAACCAAACCTCTTTGTAACTCGGCTTCAATCTGCAATTGCTTTCTAAGTTCATCTGAACGATCCGGGTCAACAAAGCCAAAATAGCCTTTGCCATTTTCTTTGGCACGGTACATGGCAATATCCGCATTTCGCAGCAGAATATCCGGTAAATCGCCATCTTCAGGGTAGATGGCAATACCGATACTGGAGGAAATAAATAGATTCTGGTTAGGGGTATGAAAGGGTTGTTTCATACTTTCGATGATTCGTTGTGCAAATAGTTGTGCATCAACTTCAGATTCTATGTCCTCCAGCAGAATGACAAATTCATCACCACTTATTCGAGCAAAAGTATCACTCTCACGGACCAATCTCGAAACAATATGAGTGAAATACTGCAATACATCATCACCAACAGCATGCCCTAACGAATCATTAATGCGTTTGAAATTATCCAGATCCAGAAATAACACAGCGAACTTACTTTCTTTGCGATGACTTCTGGCAACGGTGTCTTTCAGGATCTGATTAAGATGCATCCGGTTTGGCAAGCCGGTCAGTTCATCAAATAAGGCCAGTTGATGTAATTGCTGTTCACGTCGTTTTAATTCAGCAATATCGCTGGCCAATAGCACGTAGCACGCATCACCGTCATGCTGATCTTCTACACGACTGATGGAGACCATCTGGGGTTTTAATTTGTCATGGATATAAAAGCTGAGTTCGCCACGCCACGAGCCTTGTTCTGCTAACGTCTTCCATAGCTGTTTTAAAGATAATTCACTTTCTTCATCGCATCGCAGAAAGTCATTCACATTAGTCGCCAGAATTTCATCATTTTCAATATTGAGCGTAGTCAGCATTGCCTGATTGGCATACAGAATATTTTGCCGGTCATTAATCACCAGAATATTGTCCTGCGTGTTATCAAATACCGATTGTGCCAGTGACATTTGTCGATTATTTTTTATTGTCTGAGTAATGTCAGATTGCAGGCCAATAAAGTGAGTCACTTTATTATTGTGATAAACCGGTGCGATGTTGAGCTGATTCCAAAAAGTTGTTCCATCCTTACGATAATTCAATATCGTGGTTTCATAATGACGGCCTTCTTTGATCGCCTTTTTAATGGATTGAACGGCTATTTCAGGCGTGGCTTCACCCTGTAATATCAGACAACTTTGACCGATTACTTCCTCGCTTTCATAACCGGTCATTTCAGTAAAAGCACGGTTGGTATATAGAATCGGCATATTCTCAGCCAATGCATCCACAATAACGATGCTTTGCTGAGCGGCTTCCATTGCTCGCGCCTGCAGATTATTATCAATTAAGGATTGTTTCAGACGGTCATAGGTATGAATTAATTCGGTGTTATCCCAGAATAATAAAACGGCACCATTAATATTTCCCTGATTATCCATATAAGAATTAACCGATAACAGATACTGGCGTTCACCGGAAATTTGGAAATTTACGGTTTCCCCGGTTTCACGCGCTTTTTCAATCAGTTTGACCAGATCCGGCAGGTTATGGTCACTGCGTAACTGAGTGATTCGTAAACCCACATTGTCAGTATTCAAATTGAACAGTTGCTCTGCAGCGGGATTAAAGTGCGTCAGTAATAAATTGTCATCTATTACAATCAACGGGTGGGACAGGCTGTTTTGCATATTCTGCAAGTCGGCATTAAGCGTAATAATTTCATTACTTTTTACCTGCAATTCTTCATTGACGGTTGTCAGTTCTTCATTAGTTGATTGCAATTCTTCATTAGCCGTTTCCAGTTCTTCGTTAGTCGATTGCAACTCCTCATTGGCCGACTGCATTTCTTCATTAACTGATTGCAGCTCTTCGTTTGAGGTTTCCAGTTCTTCAATCACTGTCTGCAAGTGTTCCTTGGTGGAGGACAACTCCTGTTGCAATTGCACGATACGTTCATAATTTGCCGAATCGGTTTCTTCTTCAAAATTGTCATCGAGCGTCGTCTGTTCGAACCTGACCAGATATAACGCATCATTGATATCTTTGATCTGCAACGGGATGACTTCAAACATATACGCAATATCGCCCAGGCGAATATTATGACTGCGGTAAGCTTGCGTTTCATTTCTGGCCTTATAGACCAGACCTTTGATTTCCAGCTGAAATTCGCTGCGAATCATGCTCTGGATATTCAGGCTGGCACGGCCACGACCTATTTGAGTGATGGGTGAGATATCACCATAAATAAACCGTATTTCCATACTGCTATCGACGACAAACGCATTGCTAATGATGTGTTGGGTAACTGCTTTAAACACCCGTTCGTCCATGGTTTCCACATCCTTCATAACGGGCGGTTTTATCGGGGCGGATGGCTTGCTTAAAGATTGCTGTTTCACCTTGTTTCTTCGGTAAAACTCCAAACTGTTTACATTTCGACGGGAAAAGGTTCGACCGGCATTAGAATCAATATCAAACAACTCATTATTGGTTAATGATTCTGATTGTCCTAAAAACAGGAAGCCATCCTGATTCAAAGCATAATGGAAAGTGGCCTGAATCTGTTTTTGCAATTGGGCTTTCATATAGATCAGGACATTGCGACATGTCACCAGATCAAGCCGCAGAAAAGCCGGATCCTCGACCAGATTATGTTTAGCAAATAACACCATATCGCGTATTGATTTGTTGACTTCATAACCATCGCTCATGTGCGAAAAATGCCTATCCAGCCGTTGTTGGGATAATCCTTTTATGGCTGCAAGTTCATATTTCCCTTTACGGGCAATGGTTAACGCTTTGGTATCAATATCCGTGGCAAAGATCTGTGCACGATAATCGACAAGGTCATTTCCCAGAATTTCACAGAGTAAAATGGCGATGCTGTAGGCTTCTTCACCTGTTGCACAGCCAGCGACCCAAATACGGATTTCATCACCTTTACTTTTTCCTCGCAGGATTTTTCTGAGTAGTCGTTCGAGTTCATCAAAAGCGTCTGCATCACGAAAAAATGCAGTTACCGAGATCAGTAAATCCTGATACAGATAATCCAGTTCTTGTGGATACTCCTGTACATATTGTTCATATTCAATCCAGCTGGCCGTATCGGTCGCCACTAATCGCCGATGAATGCGTCGGCGCAGGGTATTATCTTTGTAATTAAAAAAGCTGACGCCAGTATGCCTGGCTAACGCTTGCAAAATAGTATCGAAAGAATCTAATTGATTATCGGTATTTTTGGGTAGCTTGCTAATGGCTTCATAATTCGCTAAACGAATCAATTCCTCAGCGATTTTGGCCACATTCAATACACGGTCAATGCATCCTGTTTCAATCGCGGTTTTGGGCATACCCTCATATTTGGCTTCATTGGGCTGTTGAGCAAACACAAAACCATCGCGCGCTTTGATTTCCCGACATCCTCGAGCGCCATCACTTCCAGTACCCGACAAAACGACACCAACAGCTCGGTCCTGATAGGCCTCAGCCAGGGAAATAAAAAGATCATTAGCCGAGGGTTTAGGCACTCCCGGTTTGCGATTGGATTGCAGAAATATTATATCGTCACTGACGGTGCCGTTATAACCCGGCGGAATGACAATGGCAGTGCCTAACATTAAGGGCATACCATGTTTGGCGTTAATGACGGGTAAGTTACTTTCGCGCGAGAGCAAATTGGCCAACAGGCTTTCATGATCAGGGGAAAGGTGTTGCGCAATGACAATACAGATACTGTCATGTTTAGGCAGGTTTTTTAATAAACTGGTTAGTGCTTCCAATCCGCCCGCTGAAGCCGCTAAACCCACGTAAAGTGGTTTTCGACTAACACTTTTAAGCATGAATGACTCCGATAGAACTGCCGATACTGTTTCCGTAATTTGGCACTGCTGATCATCGGATAGCAGGAAAAGAGGTTATCTTTGAAGGGCAGTTTTGTTGATTTTTCAGCACATTAACATTTGGCAAAACTGATAAGCCTTAACTTGAATTAACCGGGTTTTATCGGGTTAACAATCAGCAGGCTCAGATAATGTGTTTGTTATATTTCACCGGAAGACTTGATTTAATAAATTGTAGGCAAAAAAAAGCCATGCTATGCACGGCCTTAAAATTAAAATTGGTTTGGCTTAGCTGGCAAAACGCCGTCTTAAACCTAGGAAACCTATCAATGTAGGTGCAAGTAACCATAGCGCTGCTGGTAGCGGTACCGCTGACGTATTGAAATAAGCAATGTGTGATACGTCCTGACCAGTATGAGTGGTATAACTCAATTGAGTGATAGGTGAATTAAATAAGCCAACCATCGTGAAGTTCGAATATTTCATTAAAAAACCCTGGAATGCGATTCCAAGTGATGAAGAGTCAAATATATTGCCCACAGGAGGCGGTTCAATTTTTGTAAAATCAGTCACTATAAAACCGGCGCCTGCTGCATTCAAAGCTGTTTGGAGTTGACTCGCATCAACCGCATTAGGCAATGCGTCCTCAATTAAATAGCCACTAGATGCACCTGGCATATAATCAGTAATGTTCACTACAGTGGAGATCGTACCTTCATGGCCAGGAGGTCCCGCGGGAGTTAAATAGTTAACTGGATTGGTAAGTGATAATGTGGCTGCATTTACAGCAAATGACAAGGTTGCCATTCCTGCTATTACTAGTGATTTAATGTATGTATTCATAATGCACACCCCCCCTAGAAATGTGAATTATTTGTGAACTACGTCTCACAATCTAGGCCTGAATAGATTTTCTGCATATTGTACTTTGGTACAAGTTTTCGATTTTTTATGAGAAAAAGTCATGGCCTTGTGTGGGGGGACGCACTTATTAGTTTTAGCCAGGCATTGGTAATAGAGAAATAAAGCCTTTCACGAATCACGAAAAAACCAAAAAAAAGCCGTGCATTGCACGGCTTTTTTCAAAAAGATTCTTTGTTATTTTTTCAGACGACGTCTTAAGCCTAAAAGCCCCATCATTGCCGGGGCAAATAACCATAAAGCTGCCGGAACGGGCACTTCTGAAACAGACGTATTGAAATAGGCGATATGTGAAACGTCTTTTCCATTATGGGGTAAGAAATCCAGGCTGGAGATCGGCGAGTTGAACAGACCTATTAGTGTGGTTGTACCATATTTCATCAGGAAACCACTGAATGAAAGGCCCAAAGGGGCTGTATTCAAAGTGTTGCTGGCAGGACTGTTGATTTTGAAAAAATCCGTAACCACAAAACTTGAGCCGATAGCAGATAAAGCCGTTTGAACATGTGCCGCACTCATGGCGGTTGGATTAGGTTTTGGAACATAAAAACCTACTGACGCATCTGGTATGAAACTATTAATATTAAGAATCTCAGAAATAGACCCTTTAAAGCCATTGGCATTGTAGGAAGTTGTACCCGCCAAAGATAATGTTGCTGCCTGAATAGAAAAGCTAAATGATGCCGCTAATAGGACTAACAAGCTTTTAATAAAGGTAATTTTTTTCATACAGAAGTGCGCCTCCAGAGGTGCGAAAGACATAATTAAAACCTACGTTACGTAATATAAAGATAAAACTCGCCAGCGCCTATAGTACCTTGGTACTACTTCCTGTTATTTGTTGGGAATTATTCCTGAAAATCTGAAAATACCGCCAGATGGTCAGCTTCTAGCCTTATTCCAAGGTATTCACCCACCTCATGTTGATGATGACTCTGCACTAAACACAGTATGTGTTGCCCACTTTGTAGCCTCAAAGTATAGAGATAAACTGCTCCCCTGAACGCCCTGGCAACAATTTCAGCTTTTAGCGGGCTGTTATCGTCATGAATAATGTCATCCGGTCTGAGTAATAAGTTTACTTGTTGACCAGTACTCGCATTTGTCGTCATTTTGCCGCTGACAATGCCCAGCTCAGTGCTGATTTTATTATTTGCAATAATTTCGCCAGGGATCAATACACCTTGCCCGATGAAATCCGCGACAAATCGACTGCTCGGTCGGTGATACAAATCATAACCGTTACCCCACTGCAGCAATTTTCCTTGACCTAACACACCAATCTGATCGGCCATGGCAAAGGCTTCATGTTGATCATGGGTCACCATAATCGCTGTTACCCCATCGCGACGCAGTAAATGACGTACCTCCCGGGCAAGTTGTTCGCGCAAGTCGGAATCCATACTGGAAAATGGCTCGTCCAACAACAGGATATCGGGACGTGGCGCCATCGCTCGTGCCAGGGCAACACGCTGCTGCTGCCCACCGGAAAGTTGATGCGGATACTGGTTTTGGGCCCCCGTTAATTCAACTAATTCAAGTAATTCAGCTACGCGTTGCTGCTGTTGTTTTCGTGGCAGTTTTTGTAAACCAAAACCAATATTTTTGGCGACTGTCAGGTGTGGGAACAAGGCAAAGTCCTGAAACACCATACCGATATGGCGTTTTTCCGGAGGCAGGGAAAACTCAGCAACGCTGACGGTTTTACCGTGCAACACGATGCTGCCCTGCATTAATGGTTCAAATCCGGCAATAGCACGCAAGACTGAGGTTTTCCCACATCCTGACGGGCCAAGTAAGCAGGCAATTTCACCCTCTTTTAAGTGAAAGGAAATACCTTCAACGACTGGCCTGCCAGCATAACCAATGCTGATATTGTCGACGAGTAATTGTGGAAGTTGCATAGTGCTATCAGTTTTCATCAATCGCCAATTTTAACTTGCGGGATCGGGTAATGGTTTTACTTAACAGAATAACCGGAATGATGCCGGCAATCACAATAGCCAATGCTGCCGGAGCGGCTTCGGCCAAACGTTCATCAGATGCCAGTTCGTAGGCTTTTACGGCTAAGGTATTAAAATTAAAAGGACGTAAAATAAGCGTCGCGGGGAGCTCTTTTAATACATCGACAAATACCAGTAATAATGCCGTCATCAATGATGCACTTAACATCGGTATATGGATTTGTCTCAGTATCTGTAATGGTCGAAATCCAAACGAACGACCTGCTTCATCCATCGAATGGGTGATGCGTGTTAAGCCACTGTCTACGGTTTGTAATGACACAGCAAGAAAACGGGTCAGATAGGCAAATGTGACTGCGACCAATGTGCCACTCAATAATAGTCCAGTGGAATAATTAAACTGACTCCGCGCCAAATCATCAATGGTGTTATCAATCCAGGCAAAAGGAATCATCACACCAACGGCAATAACAGCGCCAGGTACGGCATACCCCATTCCTGCCACTTGAACAGCTCCGCTCACCAGTTTGCCTGGATAAAGTCGCTGGGCATAAGCCATAACAAGCGCCAGTAACAAAGCGAGTACGGCAGCAAACGCGGCAAGCGACAGGCTGTTGACCAGTAATCTTAGAAACTCTGCATCAATCACGGTATCCGCTACATGGATGGTCCAGCTAAGCAGTTGCAATGCCGGTAATAAAAAACCCAGTCCAAGGATAAACAGGCAAAACAGGAATGCCAGAAATGCCCGGCCACCGGTCAGTGGGAAACGACGCAGATCCTGATGACGACGACTGGTGTGGTGATAGCGGGCTTTACGACGGGAATAACGTTCGATCAGAACCAAGGCAAAGACAAATACCATCAGTCCAGCGGCGAGTTGAGCTGCTGCCGCAGCACTGCCCATACCGAACCAGGTTCGGAAAATGCCGGTGGTAAAAGTGCTGACGCCAAAGAATTGAACGGTACCGTAATCGGCTAAGGTTTCCATCAATGCTAATGATAAACCGGCAATGATTGCTGGACGAGCCAGCGGAAGCGCTACCTTCCAGAACGTTTTCCATGGCCCATTACCTAAGGTCCGACTGACATCCAGCACACAGATTGATTGATTCAGAAACGCCGCGCGGCTAAGCAAATAGACATAGGGATAAAGCACCAGAGTCAGCATAGCAACTGCGCCGTTTAGCGAGCGGATCTGAGGGAACCAGTAATCTCCGTATTGCCAGCCAAACCATTCACGCAGGCTGGTTTGTAACGGACCGGCAAAATCCAGCATTCCGGTATAGGTATAGGCAATGATATAGGCAGGCATTGCCATTGGCAGCAACAAGGCCCACTCGAACACACTGCGACCTGGAAATTGACACATTGTGGTGAGCCAGGCCGTTGTGACACCGATTAACAGCGTACCCATAGCGACGCCAAGCATTAACAGCAGAGAATTACGAATATAGTCGGGAAGCACCGTACTACTTAAGTGCTGCCAGATATCACCACTGGGAACAAAAACATGCGCCAAAACCACTGCCACAGGCATTGACAGGGCCACTGCCAGTACAAAAATGAATGCCGGGTAGGGGCGAAATTGGTTTATGAAGGACATGTAATTGTAAAGTTGGCAGTTGATAGGGCAAAACTGCCAACTTTACGCATGCAATTGCTTATTGCCAACCCGCACGGTCCATCAGCCGCAACGCATCGGCGTTAAATTCACCTAATTTATCCATGTCCAGTGAATCGGCACGGAAGTCTCCCCACTGTTCAAGTACTTTGCCTCTTTCAATATCGTCTCGAACTGGATATTCACCATTGGTTTCTGCATACCATTGCTGAGCAGTATCGCTGGTCAGAAACTCCAGCAGTTCAATCGCATTTTCGCGATGTTTGGCATCTTTAATAATGCCCGCTCCGGATACATTAATATGCACACCACGGTCATCCTGATTTGGCCAGAAAACCGCTAACTTTTCTGCTGCTGCTTTTTCATCGGCATCGTTGCTGGTCAACATACCTGCCAGATAATACGTATTGGCAATAACAATATCGCACTGGCCCGCCGCTGCAGCACTGATCTGATCGCGATCTCCACCTTGTGGCGAACGGGCGAAATTGGCGACCAGTCCTTTTGCCCATTCTTCCGTTGCAGCTTGACCATTGGCCACAATCATTGAAGCAACCATTGACTGGTTATAAATGTTACTTGATGAACGAACACAGATTCGGTTGTTCCAGCGTGGTTCAACCAGCGCTTCATAGGTTGAAAGTTCTGCAGGATCGACACGATCTTTCACATACATAATAGGACGAGCACGCAGCGACAAACCAAACCAGTAACCTTCCGGATGACGATAGAAAGAGGGGATGCGTTGCTGCAGAATTTCAGAGTCAACGGGTTGTAACAAGTCTTCTTCCATAGCACGGTGTAAACGACCCGCGTCTGTGGTTAACAGCATATCGGCGGGAGTATTGCGACCTTCATTCTGCAGACGTTGCAATAGCTCATCTGCGTTACCAGTGACCAGATTGACTTTAATTCCGGTTTCTTCAGTGAATTCATCCAGTAAAGGTTTGATCAGCGATTCAATTCGGGCGGAATACAGATTGACTTCTTTTATCTCGTTTTCAGATTCATTGCTACATCCCGAGATAAACAACAGACTTAAACCCAAACAAACACTCAGAAAAATACCTGCTTTGCGCATAGAACACTCCATGGTTGATGACATTAACAATGATAATGAGATTTATTTTTGTTTGGAATAGGGGGAATTAAAGTTTTCTTGGGTTATTAACAAGAAGAATCATAATATGACGGTAGTTAGCTCGCACAGAGCCTGCTTTTAGCTTTGCAAAAAACTGGCACAAAAAAGCGTAAACCAGTATTGTTTTCACAAACGAAATTCAGGTTTCAAAACTGAAACTGCGCAATCTGCAAGGTATCAAAATGTCTGGAAGTTTATTTATTGTGGCGGCACCCTCCGGTGCAGGGAAAACCAGTCTGGTTCGAGCATTGGTCAAACAGGACCCGCATGTTCGCTTATCGGTATCCCATACAACCCGTGCTGCAAGAGCGGGAGAGGCTGACGGCGAAGATTACTTTTTTGTCAGTCAGGATATCTTCAGCAAGATGCGTGATGCAGGAGATTTTCTTGAATCCGCAACAGTATTTGATAACAGTTATGGTACTTCGGCTGCTGCAGTGCATCACCAGTTACATGCCGGAAATGATGTGATTCTGGAAATTGACTGGCAGGGGGCTCAGCAAGTAAGAAAAAACTTTCCCGACAGCAGCAGTATATTTATTTTGCCGCCATCCAAACAGGCACTTGAACAGCGTTTGAGAGGCCGCGGACAGGATGATGAAGCAACGATTTCGCGCAGAATGCGAGACGCAGAGAGTGAAATGTCACATTACGTTGAATTTGATTATCTGATTGTGAATGATGACTTTGATCATGCGCTCGCCAGCCTGACTGCGATTGTGGTCGCGAGTCGGCACAAACTGGCTGTTCAACAGTCAAATTACAGTACCTTGTTAGCGGACTTACTGGCTTAAGCTGCGTATCTCTCGTAAAATTACATCTTTTAACCACAGGACAAATTAACATGGCACGTACTACCGTTGAAGATTGCCTCGAAAATGTAGATAACCGTTTTCAATTAGTGCTGGTTGCGGCAAAACGCGCTCGTCAGATTGCCATGGGTGATGATGCAATGGTGCCGGTCGATAACGACAAACCTACTGTTCTGGCACTGCGTGAAATTGCCGCAGGTCTGGTTGATCGCACTATTCTTACTAAAACCTCAGCTCGTCAACATGCCGAAGAAAGCATGGTCAGCGATGAAGAGCTGCAAAGCGAAATCTAATTTACCGTGAGTGCAAAACCATCTGTTGCGTCTGAACTTGACTTCATCCAGGAGTCCGAGCCCAAACTCACGATAGATGATCTGTGTTTTGCCACTTCAAATTATTTAGAAAACAATCAGGTCGAGTCGATTCGGCGAGCTTATCACTTTGCCGAGCAATGCCATGAAGGGCAGACCCGACGCAGTGGTGAGCGCTATATCACGCATCCGCTAGCGGTAGCGCATGTACTGGCGATGATGCATATGGATTATGAATGCATCATGGCCGGTTTGCTGCACGACGTTATCGAAGACACGGAAATGTCCAAACGTGACGTAATCGCCGAATTTGGTGAACCCGTTGCCGAGCTGGTAGAAGGTGTCACCAAGCTGGCGCAGGCGGCATTTGAAACCAGACAACACGCCCAGGCTGAAAATCTGCGAAAAATGTTGCTGGCGATGTCCCGTGATATACGGGTTATTATCGTCAAGCTTGCTGATCGTTTGCACAATATGCGTACTCTGGGTCACCTGCGACCGGAAAAACGCCGCCGCATTGCCCATGAAACCCTCGAAATCTATGCTCCTATTGCCCAGCGTCTGGGAATGAATCTGATGCGCTGTGAACTGGAAGATCTTGGCTTTCACGTTCTTTACCCTATTCGTTATCGTGTGTTGGGTGACGCCGTGCGTAAAGCGCGGGGCAATCGCAAGGAAATCGTCAGCCAAATCACCGCTTCCATCCTCAATAGAATGGAGCAGGAAGGCCTTAGCGCCGATATTCAGGGCCGCGAGAAAAATCTCTATAGCATTTACAAAAAAATGGTTAGCAAACAGCTATCATTTTCTGAAGTCATGGATGTGTATGCCTTCAGGATTATTGTCGACGACGTGGATGCCTGTTATCGAATGCTGGGTGTAGTGCATAACTTATACAAACCAGTGCAGGGTAAATTCAAAGACTATATAGCGATTCCCAAAGCGAATGGTTATCAATCATTGCATACCGTTTTATTTGGTCCCTATGGTGTTCCGATAGAAGTCCAGATCCGTTCTCGCGATATGGATCAATTGGCTGAAGCGGGTGTGGCCGCTCATTGGCTTTATAAAACCGGTGAAGTTGCTGGCAATACGCTGGCGCACCGTAAAGCCAGGCAATGGTTGCATGGCATTCTGGAAATGCAGAAAAGCTCCGGTGACTCGATGGAGTTTCTGGAAAATCTACGTATCGATTTATTCCCTGATGAGATTTATGTTTCAACGCCAAAAGGAGAGATCCTCACCTTACCGAGAGGATCCTCAGCAGTGGATTTTGCCTATGCAGTTCATTCTGATGTCGGTAACAGTTGCGTAGCAGCCAGAGTTGGCCGCCATCTGGTGCCATTAAGTTCACCACTGGAAACCGGCCAGTCAGTTGAAATCATTACCTCGCCGACCTCGCATCCTAATCCGGCCTGGCTTAATTTTGTCGTGACGCCAAAAGCGCGGACCAATATTCGTAATTACCTCAAGCATCTGCAAGGCGAAGAGGCAATTCAGCTTGGATTACGACTGCTGAACAAACATCTGACAGCCTTTTCAACAGCATTGGAAAATATTCCCACCAAGCGAATTACGGCACTTTTGAAAGAGTATGAGCTGGAAAACTTTGATGAATTATTGAGCGATCTGGGTCTGGGCAACATATCTGCCTTACTGGTCGCACAAAAATTGTTACAGGAAGAAACTCCTGATAAAGAGCCACAGGCACTGCTGATTGCCGGAACTGAGGGCATGGTTGTGAATTTTGCTCGCTGCTGCCATCCGATTCCGGGTGATCCAATCCACGGATTTGTCAGTGCCGGACGCGGTATCATTATTCATCAGCGAAGCTGTAAAAATACTACTCATTTACGTGAGCAGAATGAAAAGTGGCTGGATGTTGCCTGGGCAAAAGAGATCAATCGTGATTTCCCTGTAGATTTGATGATGCATTTGCGTAATCAACGTGGTGCACTGGCGACAATTGCTTCGGTGATTTCTGAAGCTGAATCGAATATTGATAATGTTATCGTTGATGAGCGCGATGGTGGCTATACCAATCTGCGACTGACAATTGAAGTCACTGATCGTCAGCATCTTGCTCGCATTATCCGCCGTTTACGCCAACTGGAAATGGTCGAACGGATTAACCGTATTAATAACTGATTTGTTTAATCTGTCGTCTACTGGGCGACTTAGCCGGAGTTTTTATGTCCCGAGAAATTATCCATACCAGCAATGCTCCTGAAGCTATTGGTACCTATTCACAAGCCGTAAAAGTTGGTGATGTTGTTTATCTTTCTGGTCAAATCCCACTGGTACCGGAAACCATGACAGTGATTGAAGGCGATTTCGCTACTCAGGTTCGCCGGGTATTTGATAACTTGTCAGCGGTTGCTGCGGCATCAGGTGGCAGTTTGCAGGATGTGGTTAAACTGAATATTTATCTCACCGATTTAGCCCATTTCGGCACCGTCAATGAAATCATGGCCGATTACTTCCAGCAGCCCTATCCAGCTCGTGCAGCAATTGGCGTAGCCTCTTTACCCAAAGATGTGCCGGTAGAAATGGATGCTATTTTGCATCTAGGCGCTTAAACCCGACTATATTAGTGGCCGTAGCAGGTGACTGAACTGGCCATAACTGATCCGGTCACCTCACTGAAAGGTGTCGGTGAAAAACTGGCTGAAAAGCTGGAGAAACTGGGGATCCGCTATATTCAGGATCTCCTGTTTCATCTGCCTCTGCGTTACCAGGACCGCACGCGTTTAATGCCAATTGGCAGTTTGCGACCACAACAGGAAAAACTGATTGAAGGGGTTATTCAGCTCAGTCAGGTTAAGTTCGGTCGGCGTCGTTCATTGCTATGCCATGTCAGTGATGGCACCGGTGCACTGGTATTACGCTTCTTTCATTTTTCCAAAACCCAGCAACAGCAACTCGCTCGTGGGCAACGTATTCGTTGCTTTGGCGAAGTGCGCAGTGGTCCATCAGCGCTAGAAATGGTGCATCCTGAATATCAGATAATTCAGGGTGAGGCGCCATTTGCTGTGGATGAAGTCTTAACGCCGGTGTATCCGACAACAGAAGGGCTGCATCAATTATCTTGGCGGAAACTGTTGAATCAGGCAATCAAATTGCTGGAACAGCAAGCCATGCCATCCTATTTACCAGAAGCATTGTTAGATCCCAGAGTGGCTCATTTTGATCTGACGCAAGCCTTGAAATACGTTCACTTACCTCCGCCCGATAGTGATGTCGGTCAGTTAATCGCTCGTGAACATCCGGCACAGAAACGCCTGGCATTTGAAGAATTACTGGCTCAGCAGCTCAGTATGCGTCAAATCCGCTATCGCACTCAGCAACATACAGCGCCTATGTTTGAAGCCGATAGTTTCAGTGAAACGTTTTTACAACGGCTACCATTCCCGTTAACCGGTGCTCAGCAACGGGTTATCACAGAGATCCGTAACGACCTGCAACAGAATATTCCGATGCAGCGGCTGGTGCAGGGGGATGTCGGATCAGGTAAAACAGTGGTAGCTGCTTTATCAGCATTAATGGCAGTATCAAGTGGCTATCAGGCAGTGATGATGGCGCCCACCGAATTACTCGCAGAGCAACATTATCAGACCTTTCGTAATTGGCTTGAGCCGTTAGGCATCGAGGTTGGCTGGTGTGCTGGCAAGCAAACAACAGCACAGCGTCGACAGGTTATTGCTGCGCTGGCTGCAGGCGAAATCAATATTGCCGTTGGCACCCATGCGTTATTTCAGGATGAAGTGACGTTTAATCGGTTGGGTCTGGTGATAATTGATGAGCAGCACCGGTTTGGCGTGCATCAGCGTATGGCGCTACGCGATAAAGGTAAAGCGGTGGATATCCTGCCACATCAATTGGTGATGACCGCTACCCCTATTCCCCGAACATTAGCAATGACAGCATATGCTGATTTGAATGTATCAATAATTGATGAACTGCCGCCTGGCAGGCAACCGGTAACCACCGTGGTGGTGGCCGATAACCGTCGCCAGGAAGTAATTGAGCGCATTCATGTGGCCTGTCAGCAAAAACGTCAGGTTTACTGGGTATGCACCTTGATTGAAGAGTCTGAGCATTTACAATGTCAGGCAGCGGAAGATACTGCTGAACAATTGCAACAGGCGTTGCCTGACTTACGGATTGCACTGGTGCATGGCCGAATGAAGTCAGCTGAAAAAGAACAGGTGATGCAGGCGTTCAAACAGGGTGAAATTGATTTGCTGGTGGCGACTACGGTGATTGAAGTTGGGGTTGATGTGCCCAATGCCAGTTTAATGGTGATTGAAAATGCTGAACGTCTGGGGCTGGCACAATTACATCAATTACGTGGCCGGGTAGGGCGTGGCACGGTGCAGAGTCATTGTGTGTTGATGTACCATCCTCCGCTGTCGGAAAATGGTTTGGCACGGCTGGCCTGTTTACGCGAAAGCAATGACGGATTTGTTATTGCCCAGCGCGATTTGGAAATTCGTGGTCCTGGCGAAGTGTTGGGAACAAGGCAGACCGGTTTGCCCCAGTTTCGGGTGGCCGATTTACTGGCTGATCAGGATTTGTTGCCAGCGGTCAGCAAAGCGGCTGAGACTTTAATAAAGCACTATCCGGAAAACGTCACACCTTTAATTCAACGCTGGTTTGGTACCAAACTGAACTTCGGACAAGTATGAGTCACCAGAATCAATGTTAAAAAGCCAAACACACTGGCATCCCGCGCCAACTGCAAAACTACCAGGCGAACTGGCTGGATGGTTAACGGACAAAGGATCGTTAACGCTGCGTCTGCAACAGACCAGTCAGCAGCAATTCAAAGTGGATCTGCAGCAAACCGGTTGGCAAAAACCTCTGACAGAAGAAGCTTTGAAGCTTGAACAGCCGTTATATGAACATGCCTATTGCCGAGAGGTGATATTACGCGATGGTGATCAGCCACGCGTATTTGCCCGCACCATTGTGCCGCGCGCCAGTTATCAGGCATTGCAGGCACACCTGCATATTCATCACCTGGGTAATCGCTCTCTGGGTGAAATCTTGTTTACTGACCCGGCGATTAAACGCGGCCCACTTGAAGTGGCCAGTCTGCGTTCAGGACAAAGCCTGTTTGAATTGGCAAAACACAGCAGTAATGAACTCAACGATAGTTCAATAATGTGGGCAAGACGGTCATGTTTTTATTTTGCTGAGAATAGTTTACTGGTCTGTGAAATATTTTTACCGAATCAGGACTGGTCTTGATGACAAATTTAGCCACACAACTACGCCCTTACTGGCAATTAACCAGAATGAATCGGCCTATTGGCATTTTATTGTTGCTCTGGCCCACCTTGACAGCATTATGGATTGCAGCTGACGGCTTGCCGGATATTAAGATCCTGCTGATTTTCATCGCTGGTGTTGTGCTGATGCGTGCGGCTGGCTGTGCAATTAATGATTTTGCCGACAGGCATATTGATGGTCAGGTGTGGCGTACTGAGAATCGTCCGCTGGCAACCGGTGCATTATCGGCAAAACAGGCAGTACTGACGTTTGTGGTATTAGCCTTATTCGCGTTTATGCTGGTGTTGTTGCTTAATACTTTCACGATAGCACTATCGCTGGTGGCGGTATTACTGGCCGCGGTCTATCCGTTTATGAAACGTTTTACCTACCTGCCGCAGCTGGTATTAGGCATGGCATTTGGCTGGGCCATTCCGATGGCATTTGCGGCCCAGACCAACGCATTGCCGGCTATTGTCTGGTGGTTGTTTGTGGCCAATATTATCTGGACAACAATGTATGACACCTTCTATGCCATGGCCGACCGTGAGGATGATCTGCAAGCAGGTGTGAAATCCACTGCCATTCTGTTTGGACAGAAAGATTTATTAATACAAGGTATGTTACAAATCGGGTATCTGTTGATCCTGTTGTTCATTGGATTGCAGTTGCAGTTTGGAATGCTGTTTTATATTGGGTTAGCAATCGCTGCGGTGTTATTTGTTTACCAGTTATGGCTTAGTAAAGATCGTGAACGCCATGCCTGTTTAAAAGCCTTTCTGAACAATAATTGGGTGGGAGCAGTTATTTTTATCAGCATCGTTTTGCATTACAGCCTGAGCTGACATGGCAAGATATTTATCTTCTGTTTTTTTACTGTTTTGGCTAATTGGTACCGTAAGCGCCACAGAAATTTATCAGTGGACAGATGACCATGGACGACAGATATTTTCTGATCAACCTGCAGATCCAGCAGCGGAAACCGTTGAGTTAACCCCCAGCTCAAATCGCTATTTATTTAATGTTAAACGGGTCTATGACGGCGATACTTTGGTTTTGGAAAATAATCAGCGGGTCAGATTACTCAGTATAAATACCCCGGAAATAAGTTCTCGTTATCGCGAAGCCGAACCAGGCGGCATTGAAGCGAGGGATTGGTTAAAAAAACAGTTATCAGAAAACCAGGTCTATCTGCAGTACGATACCGAAAAACGCGATCGTTATGATCGGTTGCTCGCGTATGCATGGACACCGGACGGTGACTTTATCAATGAAAAATTGTTACAAAAGGGATTGGCTGCACTGACTCTAAAGCCCCCTAATCTGCAGTATGCAGATCAATTGATTGCCGCCCAACGACAGGCAATAAAACAACAGCAGGGTATCTGGGGAGATAAACATTATCAGCCCCGCAAAGTCTCCAGTCTCACTGAAACAGCCTATCTTGGCTGGCAACGATGGCTTCTAACTGCTAAATCACGCTCACAGACCAGGGATTATTGGATATTAAAAGTTAATGACAAAGCGAGTCTGAGGATAGCGAAGAAACAGCAGGATTTGTTCCCGCCATTGGGGTCGTATTTGAATAAGTCACTGGAAGTCCGTGGCTGGATGTCCAAACGAGGAGATCAATATAGTCTGTTTGTGCAGCATCCCAGCGCCATCACGTTATTGGATTAAGTTTTTATTCTATTTCGCTTAACAATTTTTCCATGATGTCGTTCATCGCCACCATACCAACCAAATCATTGTTATGAACTACCAGGAGTCGTTTCACCCGATGCGTTGTCATCAACGTGGCAACGTGTTGAATCGCTAATTCTTCCCCAACGGCTATAACCGGTTTGGCGCAGATGTCATACACATTCAGCAAATCAATATCGCCTTCCTCAGCAATAACCGTTTTCAGAATATCCGAGTAGGTAATTAACCCAAAGGCATCGTGTTGATTCTGCTTATCCACGACCAGCGATTTTATTTTATGGCGCTTCATCAGGCTTAATGCTTCACGCATTTTGGCAAAGGGTGAAATGGTGACTACATCAGTAATCATGACATCTTTAACTAATCGCATTGGTGGCATCCTTGAGGGTTAGAAAGAATCTCGTAAATGTTGCTGGAATTGTTCAACCTGAGAGGTATCGATACCTGCCAGATGCTCCAATGGCAGAGTAAATACCAGACCTTTGGAGTCCTGATTATCCGGCATCAGAATTTTTTGAATGGCTTTGAGCACCTGTAATGACAGGCCTTTTTCCAATACCATCAGCAACACACTTTGACTGCCATCGTAACTCAGACCAAAAAAGGTTTTTTTGACGTTATTACTGATTCCCCGGGCTGACATGACGGTTATGCCACCGGCACCGAGATCCTTGGCGGTATCAATCGCAGCCTGTTCATTTTCTTCGGGAACAATTGCAACAAGAACAGAAAACTTCATGGGTTTACCCTTTGCAATGACGTCATGAAATGCATCGTAATAGCATAGAGCATGACGGTAATGATTGGAAAGATTGAGGCAAAGGCTATTAAGCCAAAGCCATCCATCAGAATGTTTCGACCTTCAATATGGGTTGCAAGGCCGATACCCAGTGCCGTCACCAAAGGCACTGTGACTTCTGAGGTTGTCACACCACCTAAGTCATATGCCAGCGGCACAATATATTTGGGGGCGATTAAGGTGAGTACGATAACGATTAAATATCCGCCGATAATATAATGGTGAATTGAGTCGCCGGATATAATACGGTGGACGCCGATAGTGATGCCTACTGCCACACCCACTGCCACCAGAAGCCTGATGACGTTACCATTTATCCTTCCCGAAGCGGCTTCTTCTGCCTGTTGGCCGATAGCAATCAAGGCGGGTTCCGCCATGGTAGTCGCAAAACCAATCGCAAAAGCGAACAGATAGACATAGACAATATGCTGATTTTTTATCAGTTGTTCAGCCATGCTGCTACCGATGGGGAATAACCCCATTTTTAAGCCTACAACAAATGCATACAACCCGAATAACACCATGGCAAAACCTAAAATCACTTTGCGTGGGTTCGTTAACGGTCGTTTTAACACCAGATACTGGAAAAACAGGATAGTGATAATGATAGGAAGCACATCTCCCATCATCCCCAACAAATCCATCAGCATGGCCATCGGGCCAGAGATTGCTTCTTTCTGCGCCGTGTTGATACTGAGATCTGCTGCGGGAGCAGTTTCAGACCCACTGAAGACGACAATCCCATACAGCTGAACTGTTATCATCGGTACCATCACTGCCATGGCTACAATACCAAAGCCATCAATAAGTGGGTTACGGCCACGAATGGATGAGGCTAAACCAATACCTAAGGCTGCTATCAATGGAACAGTCACAATATTGGTGGTAACACCGCCTGAATCATAAGCCAGTCCGACGATTTCAGCCGGTGTGAAAAATGTGATCACCACGACAATCAGGTAACCAATAATCATGAACCAGTGTAGCGGGTAACCAAACAGGATTCGAAATACACCGAGGGCAACCACAAAGCCAACAGAAACGGCCACCAGAAAGCGTAGGATCAATGCATCGATTCGGCCTTCACTGATCTCCTGAGCTTGTTCGGCCACGGCAATTAACGCCGGTTCGGCAATCACCGCCGAAAAGCCTAATGCAAAACCAAATGCGAGCAAAATCGATAACGAACCCCGTCGAGTAAACTGATTAGAGAGACTTTTACCGACCGGAAAGATACTTAATTCAAGGCCCCGCAGAAATAGGGCGACTCCGATGGCAACGACAAACAGACCGAGACTGATGCTCAGACTGTTTTCCGGGACGCGTTGCAATACAAAAGCTTGAAAAATAACCACAACGACAACGATTGGCAGCAAGTTTTTCAACGCGTGTAAAAATGCAGCTGAAAAAGCTTTCAGTTGATTCACTGTGGCCTCTTTATTGTCGGTTAAAGGTTACGGGCTTCAGTATTTTCAGGCCTCAGCGCTGACTTTTACCTGATTGCGTCCGGATAGTTTGGCGCCATACACAGCCTGATCAGCTGATTGTAACAGACGCTTGACGGTCATTTTACTGCCTGGCTCCAGAGTAGAAACACCCACCGACAGGGTGACCTGTAATGTCTTGCCTGTTGGCGAGGTGAAATGGGTTTCAGCAACAGTTTTTCGCATACGTTCTGCAATATCCGCCGCCACAGAGCGCGTCGCATCGGCCAGTAAAACCACAAATTCTTCCCCACCATAGCGTGCTAATATATCCCCTTGTCGCAAACTGTCATTGAGCAGCTGTGCAACATGTTTGAGTACCTGATCGCCTGTCTGATGGCCATGACTGTCGTTGATGCGTTTAAAGTAGTCCAGATCGACAAACAAACAGGACAAGGGGGTGGCATTCCGATTAGCGCGGCTGAATTCTTCAATGATGCGTTGATCGAAAAAGCGGCGGTTATTTACCCCGGTAAGCGGATCTCGTAAGCCAACCAGTTTCACTTCCTCATGTAGCCGGGCATTTTCGATACAGGCTGATACTACCGCCGCCAGATGTTGCAAAAACTGCGTCCCGATGTTGGATTGAAAGCGATTAGGGTTTCGGCTGCCCAGATTGAGACTGCCTATCAATTGATTTTGACGAATCAGAGGGAGTAACGCGACGGAGCCTAATTCATTATAGGAGGGAAACAGTTGCTGGTGTTGATGAGAAGAAAATCTGGTGAGCCGGGGTATCCGTCGTAAACTGAAAAACTGTTCCAGACGTTGTACAGACTCAGTAAACAATAAATTTTTCTGCCAAAGTTCGGTTTCCGATAACGAATCCAGCAGGCGTTGGAATTCATATTCCGGATCATGCAGCATCAAAGTGACTGCCGTCAGTTGAAAACGATGTTTATGTTCTTCCAGGATCAGTTTCAGTAACGGTTCTAAACCGCTGCTGTTGAGCAAGCTTAATTCATATTGCTGAAAGTTGAGCTGTTTTCGCTCATTACTTTTGGCAATACGAATCAGATCATCCAAACGATCTTGAAGCGTCGTCACGTCTTTTTGAGGCATGCAACAGCCTTGAGCACTGAAATTATGTGTGGTGGCCCTAATAATGGCGCATTGCGCGGGCAATTGTCCATACTTCTACTGTATCGACACCATTTTGCTGCAAACAGCGAGTTGCTTCTGCTACGGTATGTCCCGTGGTATAGACATCATCTATCAATGCCACATGGTTATATGATGTCGCCATTCTTATAGCAAAAGCTTGTTTCAAATTACGTTTGCGTTGTTTGCCACTCAAGCCTGTTTGGGGAGAAGTATTGCGCTGTCGAATAAAACTGGTTTTATCCACCGCAATATCAAGCTGATTTCCCAGAGCGTCCGCTAACTGAGCAGACTGATTATATCCACGACTGCGCATGCGGCTTGGATGTAAAGGAATGGGAATCAGCACTTCGGGTAAAGCATTATTCCGTTGTCTGGTTTTATCAGCCAGCAGCCTGGCATATAGTTTGGTAAAGACCAGTTGCTGATGATATTTGAATGCAGCAATGCAATGATTGACAGGCGTTTCATAACGAAATAATGCCAGACTCAATTGCTGAGGTGGGGGTTGCTGCAGGCATTGTCCGCAAATTCCTGCCTCATTCAGTGGCAGTGCACATCGCTGACAACAATGGCCCAACCATGGCAGGTCGTTGATACAAGCTTTGCAAAGTGCATCCTGCTGACTAAACTCGCCACAGAGGAAGCAGGGAATCGGTAACAGTTTGCTGTATAATTCCGCCAAACGATGCGTCAATACGGCACTAAAGTTTCTGGCCATCATGTTATTAATCCATTAAATCTGATGAAGAAGCCCATGACTGAAAATATAGCAGAAAAGACCGCACCGCTTCGCCATGACTGGCAGCAGGCGGAAATTGAAGCCTTGTTTGATTTGCCATTTGCGGATCTGATGTACAAAGCTCAAACCATTCACCGGCAGAATTTTGATGCCAATGCTGTGCAAATCAGTACATTGTTAAGCATCAAAACGGGTGGCTGTGCTGAGGATTGTGGTTACTGTCCCCAAAGCGCACATCATCCATCGGCAGTAAAAGCTGAACCGTTAATGCCTCTGGATAAAGTACTTGAATCCGCTGCTCAGGCTAAATCCACTGGGGCCAGCCGTTTTTGTATGGGTGCCGCCTGGCGTAACCTGAAAGATCGTGATGTAGATCGTGTCGTCGCGATGATTGAAGGCGTTAAAGATATGGGGCTGGAAACCTGTGTCACGCTGGGCATGCTGGAAAATCATCAGGCCAAACGTCTGAAAGATGCCGGTCTGGATTATTACAATCATAATCTTGATACCTCTCCGGAATTCTATGGTGAAATCATCTCTACCCGTACTTATCAGGATCGTCTGGATACCTTAAGTCACGTTCGCGAAGCGGGTATTCATGTCTGCAGTGGCGGCATTGTCGGCATGGGTGAAAGCCGTAAGGATCGGGCCGGTCTGTTAATCAGTCTGGCCAATTTGCCAAGCCATCCTGAGAGCGTACCAATTAATCTATTGGTTCAAGTCGAAGGCACACCACTTGATGGCATCAACAACCTGGATCCATTTGAATTTGTTCGTACCATCGCGGTAGCGCGAATTATGATGCCACAGTCTTTTGTCAGACTTTCAGCCGGCCGTGAAAACATGACCGATGAATTACAGGCAATGAGCTTCCTGGCTGGTGCCAATTCGATTTTCTATGGTGAAAAACTGCTGACGACAGACAATCCGGATACTGACCATGATCAGCGTCTATTCAATCGTCTGGGTATTACACCGTTACAGGTCGGACAGCAACAATCGGAAGATAAACACTGTTCAGCGGCCTGAAGGTTAAATTAAAGATAATGCTCTGTGTGATGCTATCGCACAGAGCATTTCTGTTAATAAAGTCTGTCGGTTCCATCGCTCAAGATTACTGATTTCTCGAGGCGCTTTAGTGTCACAACTTCCCTGGCATTCACAACTCCAACAAACATTAACCGATCGTAAAGCCGCCGGCTTGTATCGTCGCACACGGTTGCGTGATGGTGAACAGGGCGTTGAGGTCGTGTTGGATGGTCGTAAAATGCTGTCTTTCAGCAGCAATGATTACCTGGGACTTGCTGCACATCCAGCATTAAAAAAGGCCTTTATCGACTCGCTGGAGCAGGAAGGCGTCGGCAGTGGCGCAGCGCATTTACTAACCGGTCACAGCCGTTATCATCATCAGCTTGAAGAAGCCCTGGCAGAATTTACTGGCCAGCAACGCGTTCTTTTGTTTTCCACCGGTTATATGGCCAATATCGGGGTAATTGATGGACTGTTGGGTAAAACGGATGTGGTGGTACAGGATAAATTGAATCACGCCTCCTTACTGGATGGCGGACGCCTCAGCGAAGCGCAGCAATTACGCTATCCCCATGCTGATATGGCTTTACTGCATCAACGACTACACACAGCCGCCAACTCCCGAAACAAACTGATTGTCAGTGATGGTGTGTTTAGTATGGACGGCGATGTTGCGCCATTAACAGAAATCATGGCATTGGCCGAACAGCACAAAGCTGGCGTATTAATAGATGATGCACACGGTCTTGGTGTGCTTGGTCAAAACGGCGGCGGTGTGATTGAGCATTTTGAATTAACACAGCAAAAACCGATTTTAGTCGGTACCTTTGGCAAAGCCTTTGGCACTGCAGGGGCATTTGTTGCAGCTGATGAAGTGGTGATTGAAACTCTGGTGCAACAGGCTCGCAGTTTTATCTACACCACTGCCCAGCCCCCGGCGATTGCAGCAGCAACGCTGGCAAGTTTAAAACTGGTGCAACAGGAAACCTGGCGGCGTGACAAATTACAAAAACTTATCAAACAGTTTCGTGATGGGGCGGATCAACTGGGATTACCTCTAATGCCATCGCAAACGGCGATTCAACCGCTGTTGATCGGTGATGATAAAAAAGCCCTTAAATTAGGACAGGATCTGGAACAGCACGGCATTCTAGTCGGCATTATTCGGCCACCGACTGTGCCGAAAAATACCGCCAGATTACGTATTACGCTTTCTACAGCTCACGATGCCGAACATATAAATAAATTGCTTGGTGCTCTGGAGGCCAGTTATGGACATTAAACAAATGGGCCAGGGACCTGATTTGGTTTTACTGCATGGCTGGAGCATGCATAGTGGCGTCTGGCAGCCGCTGGCTGAATTACTGGCGGAAAAATTCACCTTACACCTTGTTGATTTACCAGGACATGGTACTTCTGAATGGCATTCCGACGCACTGCAGATCAACAATATCCTGGATGAATTAGAACGCAATGTTCCAGAAACTGCTTTTTGGCTGGGCTGGTCGTTGGGTGGTCAATTAAGTCTGGCATTTGCCGCAAGGTTTCCCCAGCGGGTCAGCAAACTTATCCTGATGGCGGCAAATCCGAAATTTGTGACGGCGGATGATTGGTCAGAGGCGATGGATGAAGCTGTGTTTTCGGTATTTTCTGGTCAACTTGATCAAAATCAACGGGAAACCCTGAAACGCTTTGTGATGTTACAGGCCCGTGGGGCGGAAGGCAGTCGGGAAACTATTCAGCTACTGGCTGAACAAACTGCGGATAATGTGGCGCATCCCGAGGCGTTAAAGGCTGGACTGGAATTACTGGAAATCCTTGATTTACGTCTGGCGCTCAGTCAATTGAGCCAGCCGGTACAGTGCATTCTTGGGGAGCGTGATCAACTGGTCCCCATTTCACTGGCTGAACGTTTGTCAGAGTTAAATTCCAATATCGTGATTGAACGTATTGCCGGTGCAGGTCATGCGCCTTTTATCTCGCAACCACAACTTTGTGCGAACCACATATACGGATTTCTGCATGACTGACCAGGCATCAGGACCGGAAAAAAATCGTGTAGCACGCAGCTTTGGCAAAGCCGCCGTCAGTTATGATGATGTGGCGATATTGCAGCGCGATACCGCAGATGAAATGCTGGAGCGTCTGGATCTGGTCAAAATCAATCCACAGCATATTCTGGACTTGGGAACCGGCACAGGACGCAATCTGCATTTGCTGCAGCAGCGGTATCCGGCTGCCCGGCAAGTGGCAGTTGATATTGCACCGGCGATGCTTAACCAGGCCAGACAGCGTTATCTTAAAGATCAAGGTTTACGTCGCTGGTTACCGGGGCAAAAATCACCTTTATTTATTGCCGGTGATGCTGAGCAATTACCCTTGGCCGATAATAGCGTGGATTTAGTGTATGCCAACCTTGCTTTGCAATGGTGTGATCTGACATCAGTATTCGCAGAGATACAACGCGTTTTGCGCCCCGGTGGTTTACTGATGTTCAGTACGCTGGGACCTGATACCTTGCAGGAGCTACGTCAAAGTTGGGCGGCAGTAGATAATTATCCGCATATCAATGTATTTCTGGATATGCATGATGTGGCGGAAGCCATGTTTACGGCCGGGCTTGCTGATCCGGTTTTGGATAGTGATCGGCATACATTGCAATATCCCGATCTGGTCAGCATGATGCGTGATCTGCAGCAATTGGGAGCGCGCAATGTCAATCATGGACGGCGCCGTGGCTTAACGGGTAAAAACACTTTGAAAAAAGTAACCCATGCCAGTGAACAATTCCGGATCAATGGGCAACTTCCAGCCACTTATGAAGTAATATACGGACATGCCTGGGCAGGGGAGAATTCACTGCAGATGACCGAAGATGGCTGTGTGGCAGTCAGTCTCGACCAATTGAGAAGCAAGCTCTGATGACTCAGCATATATTTGTTACCGGCACCGATACCGAAGTCGGTAAAACCCGTATCAGTGTCGGACTGATCAAAGTTTTACAACAGCAGGGCCTGAGAGTCGCGGCAATGAAACCGGTCGCCAGTGGCTGTGAGTGGCGGGATGGGCAATTGCAAAATGAGGATGCACTGGCCCTCAGCCAGCAGGCAGATATCAAGTTACCGTATTCGCAGGTCAATCCTTATGCCTTTGAACCGGCGATTGCCCCACATCTTGCAGCGGAACAGGTAGGCGAAACCATTTCACTGACGGTTATTGAAAGCCAATTTGCTGCGATGCGGTTACAGGCAGATGCCGTCGTGGTCGAAGGGGCAGGTGGCTGGCTGGTGCCATTAAATGATCAGCAAACAATTGCCGATTTGGCGAAAGCATTGAAATTACCAGTAGTGCTGGTGGTGGCGATAAAGCTGGGCTGCATTAACCATGCTCTGCTGACGGTTCAGGCGATTGCCGACTCCGGTCTCAATCTGGTGGGTTGGGTCGCCAATGATTTTCTTAATGATTCACAGTCAACCGCGATTATCCAAAGTCTGAAGCAACGTATCACGGCGCCCTGTCTGGGGATTGTGCCCAGACTAGCCCAAGATGAAGATGCCAGCGCATATCTGACTTTATAACGTTTATTGTTGCTGCGTTACCGGGAAAACAGTGATTTCATCTCCTGTCTGCCATTGCGGATATTTATGCATCACTAGCTTGAACAGGTCGGACTGAAGAAAGCCATTCAGCCAGTTCTGCAGTTTTGGATAATTCGCATGGCTAAACCATTCCCAATCCACCAGAGCAAATTGTCTGATAAAAGGCAACAGAGCAAAATCTACTAACGTAAGAGAATCAGTCATTAAGCCGGTTTGCTGGTGGAGACGCTTTTCCAGTTTGGCTAAAAACTGTTCGCCTTGTTCGCGGTAGTAAAGCTCACTATGTTCTGGATAACGATCGGCGTATTTGTAGCGATCCAGCATCTGTTTGAAACTGACGTCATTTTCTTCAATTAACATTAACGCTTCCTTACGTTGCTGTTCGTCCAAAGATTGCCATATGGCATGATGTGCAGCAGCCCAAAGCATAATGTCGAGACTTTCCTCTATGACATTATTATTGCTGTCCAACAGTACCGGCACCGTGGCTTTTGGTGAGATTTCCAGCAATTCAGCTGGTTTATCTTTTAATACGACTTCCCGTATTTCTACTTCACAACCGGCAATGGCAATGGCCAGACGCGCACGCATTGCGTACGGGCAACGGCGAAAACTATAGAGAATTGGGCGTTTGATTGACATATCACGCTCTTGCTAAATTGGGCTGCCTGCTAGGCAGTCATCAGGCAGGCGGTGCGTTGAACAAGATATTTGCGTGAACAGTAACGCTAAGCTTGTTTGCTGTTCCGCAGTTCTTCTGCCTGACGGTTTAACGTATGTTTGACCAGAATGTTGCGATCGGTTTCACTCATATGGGTAAAGGCTACCCGCAGATAAAAACTTTTCCCGCCAGTACTTTCAATCATTTGATCACAGCCAATGACTTTGGCAATTGCCCGGATATGCAAACCACCAGGTAATAGTTGCATTCTGATTTCGAGTGGTGACCGGGCTTCAAATACGGTATCGGTCATCAAAGCCAGTCCGCCTGCACTGAGATTCACTTCATTGGCGGTTTCCGGGTTTAGCGGTGTGTGTAATAACTGGACATTCTGAGCCAGCAGATTCACCTTATCATCAAGCATTCGCAGGGCTCTGGCGATATCTCTGTCAGAATGACCGATTTGATCGGTCAGGTGATTAAAACTTTTCTGGATGGTTGAAAGTTGCTGTGTCAACTGTCCGGCCTCAGGTGTGGCATCAATAATAGACTGACCAATGTGTTCTGCTTCTGCTTCAGTTAATGGAATGAGGGACAGGACAAGTCGATCATTAATGCGGAAAAATGCGCGACGATCGGCGCCTGTAGCGGTGGTTTCGTTCATCATTTGCTTTCCTGTCTGCCCATGATTCATTTAATGAATCACTGCCATTACCTGTTAAAAGTCGAATCATTTTAAAACATGTACGGCACAGAAAGCATATTTTCTCTGTGCCGTACATGTCACTTTTGTTAAACAGATTACAAGTTTTCTGAAGCAAAGTCAGCCAGACGTGATCGTTCCCCTCTCAACAGGGTGATATGCCCGCTATGTGGCCAGTTTTTAAAATGATCCACCACATAAGTCAGGCCCGAAGTGGTCTCACTCAAATACGGCGTATCAATTTGCGAAATATTACCCAGGCAGACAATCTTGGTGCCTGGACCCGCCCTAGTAATCAGGGTTTTCATTTGTTTCGAGGTCAGATTCTGCGCTTCATCAATAATGATAAAGCGATTGAGGAAAGTACGGCCACGCATAAAGTTCAATGAGCGAATTTTAATCCAGCGCTGCAGTAAATCATTTGTAGCCTGACGACCCCAGTCGCCACCATCAGTTTTGTTGAGCACTTCCAGGTTATCCATTAATGCGCCCATCCATGGTGTCATTTTTTCTTCTTCAGTACCGGGCAGAAAGCCGATATCTTCACCCACTGGCACCGTGACCCGGGTCATGATGATCTCACCATAACGTTTGTGTTCGATGCATTGGGTTAACGCAGCGGCCAGCGTCAGCAGGGTTTTACCGGTACCGGCCTGACCCAGCAGGGTGACAAAATCGATTTCCGGATCCATTAATAAGTTCAAGGCAAAATTCTGTTCGCGGTTGCGAGCGGTAATGCCCCAGACCGAATGATTTTCCCGGCGATAATCATGGATTAATTCGATATCGGCGGTGGTTTCATTGTTATTACGCACTACTGCTTCAATCGCCCGTTCTTCACCGGGTGAATAAATCAATTGGTTGGGGTACCAGTCTTTGACGACTTCGCCTTCCACTTGATAGAAAGTACGGCCATCTTCCGTCCATGATTCGAGGCGGTTCAGGTCTTCCCAGAAGTCGGCTTTAAGTTCGCTGGACCCGCGATATAACAGATCCACATCATCCAGCACTTTATCGTTGTAATAATCTTCGGCGCAAATACCTAATACCGTGGCTTTGATACGCAGATTAATATCTTTGGAAACCAGAATAACGTTGGTATCAACCTGAGCCTGTTGCAGATTGATTGCAACAGCCAGAATGGCATTATCAGCGATTTGGCCGGGTAACTCTTTAGGTAACTCGCCGGACATTTGTCGGGTCTGGAAAAACAAGCGGCCACTGGCCTGAGGCACATCACTATTGGTTACACTGGGTAACGGAATGCCCAGATTTATGGCATCGTTGTCTGCGGCCTGTTCCAGTAGATCATCCAGAAAACGACTGACCTGGCGTACATTGCGTGATACCTCGGATAGACCTTTTTTACCTCTGTCGAGCTCTTCGAGCACCACCATTGGCAGAAAAATATCATGTTCATCAAAACGGAAGAGAGCAGTGGGGTCGTGCATCAGCACATTGGTATCAAGTACAAACAGACGTTTTGTCGCGTCGGGTCGTTTAATCATTCGGAAGAGATCCTCTTGTTATAGTGACGTACCTGCATTTGATTATGATCGAAGAATACGCATCTGCAAAGAGGCTCCAGAGGGTTTTCTACAGGGAAACTAAATAGGTTATTGAAACCACTGTAAATAATGCTTTGTAATGGAGGTATTGCGAATGATTTTGCTAAAAGTGATTGAGCTTCAGCAAGGGATGAACAATTTGTCTGGCGACATTATTTGTCGACCCAATGTAAACTCATTATTGAGAGGTCTAATTTTTATCGATAATGTTAATTACAGCAAATCAAGTTATAACGCATCCCGCCATCTGAAACAGGCTATTTGAATGAACGAAAAACTTGGAATTTCACAGGAAACCTTTGCGTTTTTTTTGCCAATCATCAGTTTGTTTGGCAGCACTGTTATCCTGTTGCTTGTGGTGCTGGTTTTAAACTCCCTTGCGTCGCGATTTATTCGCCGGACTGTCGACTCCAGTGAATTACGGCGAAAATGGCTGGTGCAGACCCGCAATGGCATTATTCTCATCTTCATTCTGGGATTGATCTTAATCTGGGGAGAAGAGCTCAGAACCCTGGCGTTATCCGTTGTAGCGATTGCCGTGGCATTTGTGGTGGCGACTAAAGAACTGATCCTTTGTGTGACAGGATCACTACTGAAAACCGGTGCAGGCTCTTTTGATATTGGTGACAGGATTCAAATCAGGGATTTTCGTGGTGATGTTATCGATCAAACCTTGTTGGCCACTACTATACTGGAGGTTGGCCCCGGTAAATTGACCCATCAACGCACCGGGCGTATGGCGGTAATTCCCAATGCTTTATTTGTCTCAGAACCCGTTATCAATGAAAGCTATACCCGACAATACGTTTTGCATGTATTCACGGTGCCGTTTAAAAGAACGGATAAGTGGCAGGCTGCTCAGCAAGCTTTATTGGTAGCTGCTTCCAAGCACTGTCTGCCCTATCTTGAGAATGCCCGGTTATATATGCAGAGACTCAGTGATGAACGGGGACTGGATGCAAGTTCAGTGGATCCCCGCGTTACCATTCAAGTCCCAACCGCGGCGGAGATTCATCTGGTGGTACGTTTTCCGGTGAGAGCGTCGCAACGCAGTTATATCGAACAGTTGATTCTTTCAGAGGTATTTACGGAAGATTATTCCGGTAAAGGTAAAAGCACTGACGAAGAGGAAGCAGAGAAAGAGGAAAATTAATTTTCCTCCAGATCGCAGCTAATAGCTGACACAACTATTCTTCATACTTTGGTTTATCCGTGTTGTCGTCTTCGTCATTTCTTCTTTCATCATTGACAAGATCATCGGTGATAGCCGACCCCGCCCCGGATTGATCGCCGGTTTGAGATTCTTCAATAGTGACGGATTCTTTACCGTTTTCACTGTCGATGATGACTTGTTTGCCTTCACCATCATCCTCAGCAAACGCCATGGTCATAAAACCTGACGAAAGTACGATGGCAATAATGGGTTTAGTAAAAAAATTTTGCATAAAGTGGATCCTTGTTCGAAGGAAAAGATCTGATTAACGTGCTGGCTTGCTATTTTATTAGCACTATTAGTAAATGATAAAGCTTCATGATGCGTTAACTTCAGTTAATCGACTTTGGGGAAATCTCAGCTTTGACTCGGCTACAGTTAGAAAAAAATCAGCTGTTCATTTATCTGGTGGCGATATCACTGGGCTTGATATCAGGTGTAATGTATCCGCATCTAAGCAGCTATGTGGAGGTTTTAGTCTGGCCATTATTAGGGTTGCTGTTATTTTCAACTTTTACCCAGGTATCGTTAACGCATCTGCGTGAGACGTCCTTCAATCCCCGGTTTTTGATTGCAGCCATAGTGGGTAATTTTTTGTTCATTCCAGTTGTTGTGGCTGGTTTGTTGATGTTGGCTCCAGATGATCCGGCGGTACGGCTGGGAATTTTGCTAGTGTTATTAGTGCCCTGTACCGACTGGTTTATTACCTTTACTCAGCTTGCTGGCGGCGATACCCGGCAGGCCATCACTTTCGCGCCGATTAGCTTGTTGTTGCAAGTTATATTGTTACCATTTTATCTGTATGTTTTTCTGGGCAATGAATTCACTGTCAGTCTGGCGCACAGTGAGATGCTATGGGTTTTTATCGGCTTAATTGTCGTGCCATTGATATTGGCCTGGGCAACACAGAAATTTGCCGAACAGCATCCATCAGGCGAGCAGTTCATAAACTATCTGGCATGGTTCCCCGTCACCGTCCTGGCATTGGTTATGTTTATTATCGCCAGCTCACAAGTGGCAATTGTTCTGGGTTCGTTAGCGCTGCTGCCCGGTTTGTTGCTGGTGTTTGTTTTATTTCTGCTGATTGTCGCTCTGATGGCCAGAGTTTTATCGAGGTTATTACATCTGTCATCTGCACAGGGTAGAGTGTTGGCATTCAGTTTTGGAACCCGCAATTCATTTGTCATGCTGCCATTGGCTTTGGCTTTACCAGCGAATTACGAGCTAGCAGTGGTGGTAATTGTGTTTCAGTCACTGGTCGAGTTGATTGGCATGATGGTGTTTTTATGGTGGGTACCGAAGCAGCTTTTTCCTTAGACAGGTAAATATCAATGGCTAAGCATCAACAACTAACCAATCTTGAGCAATTGTTTGATTGCATTGGGGAAGCTGCTGAGCAAAAACGCAATGAAAAGGTTTCCATCGATAGCATTATGGATATGATTGGCCGCCGTTCATTTGGACCGTTATTGCTGTTGGCAGGCCTGATTATATTGGCACCAGTGATAGGGGATATTCCGGGTGTTCCCACTATTATGGGGTTGTTTATTTTATTAGTTGCTGTTCAGTTAGTTATTGGTCAGGAACATTTCTGGTTGCCCAAATGGCTATTACAACGCGCTGTACCCAGTGAAAAATTACTCAAAGCGGTTGAGTGGTTACGTAAACCTGCACACTTTATCGATAAACTGATTCGCCCAAGATTATTGATCTTCGTCAATGGAACAGCCAAATATGTCATTGCCATTGTCTGTATTTTCATCGCATTGATGTTACCGTTTATGGAGGTCGTACCTTTCAGCGCCAATGCAGGAGGTCTTGCAATAGTGGCATTTGGTCTGGCACTGATTGCCAGCGATGGGTTGCTATCGTTATTTTCGTTTATTCTGACTGGTCTGACGGCATGGCTTATTATCGCTAATCTGTTTTGAGTTGGACAGATAAGATTTTTGACTGCTCATTTTGCTTTAGCGAGACAAATTTTCCTTGATAGCTGTATTACATGAAGGTTTGAGCTAAAGATGCAGCGACGCACAAAATTACGAATTATCTATTATCTCAATGTGGCTTTGATTCTGCTGCTGGTGGGCTATCAGTTTTATTTGCATCTATCTGAAACAGACTTTAAATCGCTCCATTCCGAGCAAGTCAGCAGAATTAAAACTATTGCTCAACAGGAGCAGTTTAATTTTGCAGTGGTGGGGAACATCAATAATTCGACGCATATTTTTCAAAAACAGCTCATTCCTTTGATCAATGCTTCTGATAACCGCTTTCTAATTTCTGCCGGAAATGCCGTCAGTAGTGGGGCAGAAGAAAATTATCGTTCATTGTTCAAACTGCTACATGAACTGGATATTCCCTGGCTGCTTACATACGGAGAAAATGAGGAAAGTGATTTTGGTGATGTCAGGTTTTATAAACATTTAGGGCCACATTTCTTTTCATTTATTGCTGGTGAAAATCATTTCTTATTTGTTGATAACACCGGAAATTCACCTTTGCAATGGCAGCTGGATTGGCTGGATCGGGAACTGGAATCATCTAAACAAGCTAACCGATTTGTGTTTATCGGTCTGCCACTGCATCAGGCTTTGGAGGAAACTCCAGCTTTTGAATCAGAAAATTACTTTGGTGATAGCATTGTCCGTAAAGCATTCATAGAACTTTTCGAGCGACATAAAGTTGATGTGGTGTTTTCAGCCAATTTGTCACTGTTTCATCAACAGCTGAAAAATGGCGTGCGTTATGTCACAACAGGGGGGGCAGGCGGTTTGATAGTAAATGATGAAGACAGCTTTCATCATTACGTTCAAGTGACTGTAAATGGTGATGAGATTGGCATAAGTCCAGTAAGGTTGGATATCAGTAGCTATTCAATACTTAACACGCTGGACAGCGTTTGGTCAGCGATTTATACATTTATTTATGTAAGCTTTGGTCGGTTTTTGTTTGTAGTAAGCCTGATGGTGTTGATTGGGTTGAAACTGCGCGAATTTATTTATCAAGAACGTGATTACTACACCCAATTTAATATTGATGACAGTGCCTATCGCGATAAACCAAAACGTATTGCCATGTTTACTAATAACTATTTTCCGTTTATTTCTGGAGTCACGATGTCGATCGAACGTCTGGCTCGCGGTTTGACAATGCTGCATCACACGGTCCAGGTTTTTGCCCCGGATTATGAGGCAGTTACTGAATTACAGCCTGAATGTGAACGTGTTAAAACCCTTCTAGCATTCGGTCATAAGCGTGAATTTCGTTTAACGAATCCTTTACAGTTTTCTATTCGCAAGCGTTTTAGAGAATTTAAACCAGATCTGGTGCATTTGCATCACCCATTCTGGCTGGGATCGGTGGGGCATTGGTTGGCAAAGCGACACAATTTACCTACTGTCTACACTTATCACACTCGTTTGGAAATGTACGCCCATTATGTGCCTTTGCCAGGGGTGTTTTTTCGAAATGTTATCTCCCATGCCATGATCAGACGTTTCTGCAATCGTTGTGACGGGGTAATTGTACCCACCTTTTCCACAGAAGAATATTTACGTCTGATTGGAGTGAAATCAAGGATATGTGTCCAGCCTACTGGAGTGGATTTTGACAGATTTAATCAACCACATGCTATCGGTTCTGAGAGTTTGCGAAAAAATCTGGGATTACAGCACGATGATATTGTCCTCCTCAGTGTGTCAAGGTTGGGCAGGGAAAAAAATATCAAATTTTTACTGGATGCACTGGAAACCTTACCAAGATTTATTCAGCAAGAGGTCAAATTGATCCTGGTTGGAGAAGGTGATGATCGAGAGTATCTAGAAAATCGTATTGTACACAAAGCCTTGTCAGGAAAAGTGCAACTTATAGGTGAAATTAATCCTGATAATATTCCTGCTTACTATCAGATGGCGGATATTTTTGTGTTCGCATCAAAATCTGAAACCCAGGGAATGGTTATATTGGAAGCCATGTCGGCAGGGTTACCGGTTGTGGCGATTCGTTCCAGTGGTATTGATGATGTGATTGAACATGGTAAAACCGGGTATAAAACATTGGATGATGTGGAGGTATGGACTAAGAAACTTGCAGATTTAATTAGGGATACAGCTCTGCGTGAACAGTTTTCTCACAATGCGATCATTTTCGCCAAACAACACGATATCGGCGAATATGCTGAAAAAATCGATTTGTTTTACAGCGAAATTTTAGCTACGCATGCCCAGCAAGAACGACACTAATCATCAACATGTTCTTTTTTCTTTACCCAACGAATAATTGCCATCAACACACTAATTAAGGTCACAGCAATTACAAGTTCGCCCCAAAATTGTTGGTTATCGGTAGCCGAAACAATTTTATTTAATTGTCCCCCCAGAAGGGTGACTACTATGAGACCAGGGATGATGCCAATCGCAGAACCAATCATATAGCGAGAAAATTTTAGCTGGAATGCTCCAGCCATCATATTAGTCATGGTAAACGGCGCGATAGGTAGTAAATTAATAACCACCATGCTATGAACACTATTTTCCTGCATAAACCGACTTACAACACGCAGGTAATGGCTGCTATGTTTTTCAATGGTGCTGCGTCCTAGCACATGACCAATCCAATAACTCAATGCAGAGGAACATAAAGTCGCTACTGTTGCGTAAAAAATCGCCCACCAAGGACTGAACAAAAAACCAGTCACAACGACCAGTATGGTTAACGGGAACATGACCGTCAGTAGTAATAAATAACTTAGAAGAATGGCTGGAAATAACCAAGGGGCGTGTTTGATTTGGGCTACATGAGTTAATAGCTTTTCGATTCTTGAAGTGGTGATAAAACCGCTCTCAATTAAGTAGCGCCAGGACAAAGCTAACATTATCATTAGGCCTGCAAATAGCAAAAGCTGAATCACTGGACGAGGCACGTTGGTTCCTTACTTTTTATCGAATTAAAGTATTAAGTTTTGATATTGAAATGGTCTTAGGTCTTGGTAGTAATGCATTTCAGCTTTAGTCTGGAACTACTGCTCGGCCAATGGTATTGGCGTCAGTGCCAAACCATAAGGCGTTGGTACCATCATCGAACACCATATTTCTGACTGTTAATCCACCAGATGGTACTTCATCTATTGCAATAAATTGTTCTTTTTTGCTATCAAAACCGATAAAACGATTTGGCTGCAGCCCTGTTTCGACATACCATATACGATCCTGACTATCGACAGCCATGGCATATAATCCGGCGGCTTCACCACCCGGGGTCTGCCATTGCTGCATGGATTTATCCTGCGGATTATAAACACCGAGATAGCCCATACCTGCATCTACCCACCAGACCCGGTTATCGGACGTCAGTCCGATCCTGCGAATAATGCTTTCTTCGTGTGGAGTGGAGATGATTTCCAATTGCATTGAATCTGGATCAATTGTGCCAATCGCGTTGCTGCCCATAAAGGCAATCCAGGGACGATCCTGATTATCGACCACCAGTCCATAAGGACGCATGTGGTTTCCTGGTACCTCAACGATTTGCACTTCACCCGAATCAGTAGCCAATTTTCCAATAAAACCGGCTTTTCCCGAACGCTGTACGGTGAACCAGATATTTCCGTCCGATGTCCAGGCCATTGTATGAGGATCATTGACGCCCTCGGGCATCTCAAAACGAGTCACATTGCCAGTTTCAGGATCAAGGCGGCCAATATGTTGGTCTTTATTACCTGCATACCATGGATAACCCTCGTCATCGACAATGACTGTATGTGGGCCGGCTTCGGGAATAGCATAACGTTGCATATCGCCTGACTGGGGATCTAGCCTCGCAATATAATCTCCTACCTGACCTACAAACCAGACCTGACCATCCGGACTGATATAGGGATCACGAGGTCGGCTGTTTTGCCATTCGACTTTCCATTCGGTGAAATCCAGAGAGACCATTTTGTCAGGACTCGCCTTGTTTTCACTTTTAGATTTATCAGCTGTAGCGTGACTGATGAACAGCATGCAGCTGAAGACGAATAGGCAACTGGTCTGAATAAAATGTTTAGCAGAGAACGTTTTAGTACTTGTCATATTTACCCTACAGGGTTGCTTTTGGGAATCAGTAAGGTGTTGACTATAGAGAAACCCAAAAGTGCTGATTAACTAAAGATAAACAGTCCCTAGAAGAAAGAGGAAAAAATGAATAGTGAATCCGTGTTGAAAATTATTTTACTGACAACCGCTGCAGGAATTTGTATTCCGATAGGTGGCTGGGTTGCCTCATTTGAGCGGGTGCATTCTCAGTGGCTGGAAAGAGAATTAAGACATTTCATCATTGCTTTCGGTGGTGGGATTTTATTGGGCGCAGTAACGATAGTGCTGGTCCCGGAAGGTATCAATAATATGCATGACTCGCTCTGGAGTATTCCGGTTATTTTGTCAGGTGGCCTGATTTTTTTCGGTGTGGAACGGTTAATGGGAAGCCATAATAACGAATCTCCTCAACTTATGGGCATGATATTGGATTACATTCCTGAGGCTATCGCGCTGGGAGGTTTGATGGCCTTAAATCCTGCCTCCGGGCCTTTGCTGGCATTATTGATCGGGTTACAAAATTTACCTGAAGGGTTTAATGCCTACCGAGAACTAAAACACCACAATAAACACGATAACGTACTGCTCAAAATGGCAGGATTAGTAATACTTGGCCCGATTGCTGGGTTGGTAGGATATTGGTTTTTATCAGAACATCAATCGTTACTGGGGGCCATTATGTTGTTTGCATCAGGTGGGATTTTATATCTCATTTTTCAGGATATTGCCCCCCAGTCGAAATTGGAAAAGCACTGGGCTCCACCGTTAGGGGCGGTATTGGGTTTTTGTCTGGCCTTGTTTGGACATTTACTGATGGCAACGCATTAAGTAATTACATTCAATTTGCTTCTCAATCAAAAATAGCAAGTGACTATTTGTTCAAACTTTAACCTATGTAATATCAGTTGGCAGATTAGCTTGCTACCTTAAACTCACTAGTGTCATAAACAGTCATTTCAACGTAGGCACTACGGTGTTTTTTTCCATGTTGGTACATGGCGAGAAGTATCCGTTGGGATTCTGATTTATTCATCAGTGGCTGTTGATCTTTCATAGCCGCCTCTGAAAGATCAACAGCCCCTAGGCCGGGATTAAATCCGGCCACATACTTAAACGATATTTCCCTGGTAGTCATACCAAAATACTTTACTTACAAAAAACAAATCCGGATTTGAAAGCTTATTATAAGGAACGCAATATGGAAACTCTCTCAGCAAATAATAGCAGCGTGTCATGGGCAGCCATTTTCGCTGGTGCTGTCAGTGCAGCGGCCATGACGTTAATCATGTTAATACTTGGTTTCGGTCTGGGCTTTTCAGTTATTTCACCTTGGCAGAATGAAGGCGTCACAATGGAAACCATTGGATGGTCGACCATTACCTGGTTAACCATCACACAAATTGTGGCAGCAGGTTTAGGTGGCTATATCGCTGGACGACTCCGAACCCGATGGACTGATATCAATATTGATGAAATTTATTTTCGTGATACCGCGCACGGCCTGATCAGTTGGGCTGTGGCAACGCTGTTGGTCGCACTTTTAATTCTCTCAAGTGTGGGTGCTGTTATCAGTGGTACAACCAAGGCAGGTGCCTCTCTGGTACAAGGCGCATCTTCAGTAACCCCTGCCATTAGTGAAGCGGCATCTGAATCCTCTGATTATTTTACCGATGCACTATTACGTACAGCGCCAGGGACTGAAATTGCTCAACGTGCTGATGGCAATGTTCGTGATGAATTATCCACCATATTGGTTCAAGCCTTGCGTGACGGCGAGCTAAACGAAGACGATAAACAATATGTCGTTGGATTGGTGGCGAACTATACCGAATTAGATGAATCCGAAGCAGAGCAACGTGTTGATAATGTCATCGAACGTGCAGAGCAAGCGTTAGCGGATGCTGAGCAGACTGCTCGTGAAGCAGCCGATACTGCTTTGGAAGGCGCTACCTTCGCATCATTATGGATATTTGTCGCGTTATTGATTGGCGCATATATCGCCAGCTTTATGGCGACAGTTGGTGGTCGCCAACGCGATTCCATCATTCATTAATTGTAGTGGCATGATGACAAATATTTTTAAGGAGAAATAACATGCGATCCATTCTTTTATGGTTTTTAGGTGTGCCAATTCCCATCATTATTTTATTGGCGATCCTGCTTTAAATTTAACAGCAAAAAAGTTAGCGGAGTCGCTAATACGACTCTGCTAACAGTGCTAAATGAACAAGGTTTATCGCCGATGCAAGCCGCAGGTGTTTGCTATTGAGCTCTTCGGCTCTTAAGTTAACCAGCTTATCGCGACTTCAAAAGGTCAGGTGGTTGATAAAACCCAATATGGAGTTGAATCAATGACAAGAAAAAATAGTGCAATAGACCCAACTGTATTTGGGCAAGTAAATGAAGAACTCGAAACTTCTTTACAGGAAGCGTTTATAGAAGTCCGCCAACAAACGGAAAAGATTTGTGCCAATCTGGAAATTGAAGATCTGGTCGTACAGCCAGCCGCTTATGTCAGTCCACCAAAATGGCATTTGGCCCATACATCCTGGTTTTTTGACTGTTTTGTTTTAGCACCACTTCAGCTAGCGCAAACCAGCAAATCGCCTCAATATCATTTTTTATTCAACTCGTATTACAAAAGTCAGGGTGCCCATTGGCAGCAGTCCAATCGTGGTCAACTGTCTCGGCCGACAGTGAAAGAAATCATGCTTTATCGACAGCAGATTACCGAGGCGATTGTTGATCTTTTTGAATCGCACGCTCTGTCTGAACAACAACTGGAAATAATTGCCACCGGAATACAACACGAGCAGCAGCATCAGGAATTGTTGTTAATGGATATCAAATTTATTCTGGGTAATCAGCCTTGGCCTGCTGCCTATGAACAGACTGCTGATGCCGATGATATTTTATTACCTGCCAGAGCCCTGGGCTGGTTGGAATGGACAGAAAATATTTCTCTGTTTGGTGCGCGTTTGGATGAGTTCTCCTATGACAATGAACGTCCCCGCCATCGGCGTTGGATTAGTGGTTTTCAGTTGGCTGATCGGCTGATTAACAATGGCGAATATATGGATTTTATGACCGATGGTGGCTATCGTCGTCCAGAGCTATGGTTAAGTGATGGCTGGGACTGGGTGCAGCAAAACCAAATGACCCATCCGCTATACTGGCGTAAACAAAACCATCACTGGGATGAATATCATCTCCGCGGTCTGCAACCTTTAAACCCGAATTTACCGGTGAGTCATATCAGTTTTTATGAAGCCGATGCCTATGCGCGATGGATGGGGGCACGACTGCCTACTGAGTTTGAACTGGAGTCGTATACTTCTCGTAACAGACAGTTGTTTGAGGCTGAAAACGCTTTCTGGGATCCGGAACAATCAATTTATCCTTCTCCTGACAGGGCATGTGATGAATTTGATACAGGTCTGCTCTGGCAATGGACTAACAGTGCTTATTCACCCTATCCTGGATACAGAACATCTAATACGTCGCTCGGCGAATATAACGGTAAGTTCATGGCGAATCAGTATGTTTTGAAAGGTGGTTGTGTGGCAACGCCTAAACATCACATGCGTGCCAGTTATCGAAATTTTTACCGCCCATATGATCGCTGGGCTTTTACCGGTATTCGTTTGGCAAAGGATTTGTAATGACCTATCTGGTTCTGGATTCAATTCGAAATCAAACGCAAGATGCCCTTAAAGAGCAATTTGCTTTTGATGTTTTAATGGGATTCTCAGCACCCACCAAATATCTGCCAAGTAAATATTTTTATGATGCCAAAGGCAGTAAGTTATTTGAACAGATCACCGAGTTGGAGGAATATTATCCAACACGTTGTGAATTTGAAATCCTTAGTAAGGTTGGATCTGAACTTGCTGGATTTATCCAGGATAAGCCATTTGAAATTGTCGAGTTGGGCGCCGGGGATGGCTGTAAGACTAAAGTTTTGCTGAGCAAACTATTAGAATCCACTGATGCGTTTTCTTACATACCCATCGATATTTCTGAATCGGCGATGGCAGATCTGATCAGTTCATTAAATCAATCTCATCCGACGCTAACTACTCACGGTATTGTCGGTGATTATTTTGCCAGTATCCGCCACCTTGAAAACACATCTGACAGTCGCAAACTGGTGCTGTTGCTGGGCTCCAATATCGGCAACTTTGACTTTCCAAGTGCCAAACGGTTTTTGCACAGTATCTGGAAGTGTCTGAATCATAATGATTTATTGTTAATTGGTTTTGATTTGAAAAAAGATATTGATGTACTAACCCGGGCTTATAACGACAAAAAAGGCATTACCCGCGCTTTTAATTTGAATGTATTAACCCGTATTAATAATGAGCTGGATGGTGAGTTTGATTTAAACCGATTTTCGCATCATGGAATGTATAATCCGCGGCATGGGGCGATGGAGAGTTATTTAGTCTCGCTGGAGCAACAGGAAGTACATATCGGGGCGCTGGAGAAAACGTTTGAATTTAACCCCTATGAAGCCATCCATCTTGAGCTGTCACATAAATACCTGCTATCAGATATGCATAAAATGGCCAATGAAACCGGCTTTAATGTGTTGAAAAACTGGCAAGATTCCCAAGGCTATTTTGCTGATGGGCTTTGGCAGGTTAATAAGGATTTCCCCGAATCATCATTATAGGAAATTTGTCCTTTGAGATTTTCAAGCGTCTAATAAGCGAAAATACATCCCGACAGATTCATACCTTCAAAGGCAATAATGATGAAGCTCAATATCAGCGATTTTCAGGCCTTGCCAGACAGCAAGATTAATCTGAAGAAATGGCCTACTCTGATTGATCCTTTATATACCTCAAAAAAACACTACCAAAAAATACTGAAACAGAATGTTGAGGCATTAAGTGAGTTGCAGCATATGCTTTATGCCGATAATCATTATTCGATACTGCTGATTTTTCAGGGCATGGATGCCGCGGGAAAGGATGGCGCTATACGGCATGTGATGTCAGGTATTAATCCACAGGGTTTTCAGGTATTCAGCTTTAAACAGCCCAGTGCAAACGAACTGGAACATGATTTTCTTTGGCGAACGGCACGTTGCCTGCCTGAACGGGGACGGATCGGTATTTTTAATCGCTCCTATTATGAAGAGGTGCTGATTGTTAAAGTGCATCCTGAGTTTCTGGTGTCACAGCGCTTACCCGATAAACTGCCCCCCAAAAAAAGCTTCTGGCAGAACCGTTACCGTTCCATTCTGGAACATGAAGCACATTTGCATCGAAGTGGCACCCGAATCATTAAGTTCTTTTTACATCAATCCAAGGATGAGCAGGCCAGACGTTTTATGCAGAGAATCGATGACCCCGATAAAAACTGGAAACTGACTACTGCAGATATTGAACAACGTGAATTCTGGGATGACTATACCAAAGCGTACGAAGAGTGCATTAATGCTTCAACAACGAAAGAGGCACCGTGGTACATCATCCCTGCTGATGATAAAAAGAATGCCCGGTTAATTATTTCGGAAATCTTTTTAAACACATTGAGTGCGTTGCCATTAGCCTATCCTCAGGCGACTGATGCCCATCGACTTGAATTACAGTCTATTCGTGAGCATTTAGAGAAATCCTGACAGTAAAGCGACCTGAACGGAGCATTAATCTAATGGTAATGCCGTCGATTTTATCGGTGATTTCATCACAAACGACGTATGCACACCAGTCACTCCTTCAATTCGAGTGAGTTTCTGCAACAGAAACTGCTGATAGGCATCCATGTCCTTGACGATCACTTTGAGCAAGTAATCTGCTGATTGACCGGTAATCAAGTGACATTCCAATACTTCCGGGTAACTGGCGAGCTTTTCTTCCAGACCACTAAAGCGTTCCGGGGTATGTTTATCCATACTAATGCCTATAAAAGCCATCAGTGTCAGCCCCAGCTTACGTGCATTTAATAACGCCACATAACCATCGATCAAACCATTCTCTTCCATCTGTTTGACACGTCGAAGTGTAGGGGAGGGAGATAGGTTAATCGCTTCGGCCAGTTCCTGATTGGAAATGCGGCCCTGCTTTTGCAGAATATCGAGAATCATATGATCATATCGATCCAGTTTTTCAGTCATGATTTACTCCAATAAAATACATTAAAAGCATTTTATGCTTAAAAAATAACTTTATCAGCAATTATATTTGTATTGGAGACGTTTTCATGAAACTTTAGCAATTTAATTCTGCAGCTGTCTCTTTATACTATTCCACATGCCTGAACCGGTAGTGTTATAAGCCACAAGCTTTGTTTAACGCAGTTCTCTCAAGTTCATCACAAGTGAATGGCGGAAACTGAAAAAGATTGGTTACCCTCCAATCCTTGTTAAATAAACCTGCCGGAAGCGTCCCTAAAAAAACTACGCTCTCAGGCACTCTATTTTGCTTATCCAGACTCAGGAGTCAGAAGATGATTGCCAATCCCGCTCAAAAATATCGTCGCTTTGAGCCAATTCAATTACCGGATCGCCAATGGCCGAATCAGGTGATTGAAAAGCCGCCTATCTGGATGAGCACCGATCTGCGTGATGGCAATCAGGCATTGATTGATCCGATGTCGATCGAAACCAAAATGCGTTATTTCAAAGCCCTGGTGGAAATGGGCTTTAAGGAAATCGAGGTCGGATTTCCGTCTGCCTCGGAAACTGACTTTAATCTGGTCCGTCGTCTGATCGAAGAAAATGTGATCCCGGAGGATGTCACTATTGAAGTATTGACCCAGGCCCGTCAGGATTTAATTGAGCGCACTGTAGAGTCACTTAAAGGGGCTCGTCGGGCCATTTTACATATGTACAATCCGATTGCTCCGGCGTTTCGCAAAATCGTTTACAACACCGATAAAGCCGGCGTGAAAGAGATTGCCGAACGCGGCACGCGCTGGGTTAAGGCGTTAACAGAACAACACCCGGAAACCGAATGGGTTTACCAATATTCACCTGAAGTGTTCTCCAGCACGGAGGTGGATTTTGCCAAAGAAGTTTGTGATGCCGTGTCAGCCATCTGGCAGCCAACGCCAGAGAAAAAGATGATATTCAATTTGCCGGCAACGGTTGAAATGTCGACACCCAATACCTATGCCGACCAGATTGAATGGATGCATCGTAATTTAAACAATCGAGACAGTATTATTCTGAGTGTGCACCCGCATAATGATCGCGGTACTGCTGTTGCAGCTGCTGAGTTGGCAGTGATGGCTGGTGCTGATCGGGTGGAAGGCTGTTTGTTTGGTAATGGCGAGCGTACCGGCAATGTCGACTTGGTGACGCTGGCGTTGAATTTATATTCACAAGGTATTCATCCCGGTTTGGATTTCAGCCAGATTGATCAGGTTCGTCAACTGGCCGAAGAGTGCACCCAGTTACCGGTGCATCCTCGTCATCCCTATGCCGGTGAATTGGTGTTTACCGCGTTTTCGGGATCCCATCAGGATGCCATTAAAAAAGGCTTGGCCAAACAGGATCCGGAAGGTTTCTGGGAAGTACCGTATCTGCCAATTGATCCGGCGGATTTACATCGAAGTTACGATGCGGTGGTCAGGGTGAATAGCCAATCGGGTAAAGGCGGGGTGAGCTTCCTGTTACAACAAAATGCTGGATTTGAGTTGCCGCGTCGCTTGCAGATTGAATTCAGTAAAATTGTGCAACAGCACAGTGACAGTAGTGGCAAGGAAATTAATGCTGCAACTATAGCGCAATTGTTTGATGAAGCTTATCTCGCTGTCAACACGCCTTACCGTTTCAGAAGCAGTAGCGTAGTGGATGATTCACAAGATATTGCCAGCGCTGAGGTTCAATTGGATCACGGGACAACACCCTTCACACTTCAGGCCAAAGGGACCGGACCAGTTGATGCGGTTGCAAAGGCCTTGTCTGAACATATTCAGCAGGATATTTCTGTTGTTGATTACCATGAACACGGCATCGGAAGCGGTTCAGAAGCCATAGCGGTGAGTTATGTTGAAATGAAAGTGGGTAATGCTCAACCGGTATTTGGTGTCGGACAGGATAAAAATATCAGCCGGGCCGCCATTAAAGCGCTAATCAATGGGGTAAATCGTTTTCTCACAATGCAGCGTGAAGCAGCATAACACATTGAAAGTAATGAAAAATGGTTGATAAGCAAAGGTAAGGAAGTTTTTCACCTTATCTATGGTTAGAATACTGAATTTGGCCTAAATTAACAGTTAAACTGTTGATTTAAAAGGGGTTGGTTATATTTTTCGTCAGTTTGATGTGAGTGGTGATATTCGTTAGGGTGTATGTAACAGTAAATGGTTAGCAGCCATTTTATTTAAGCTGTTTTTAACCACTATAAAAGGAGGCCGCCATGTTAAAACAATGTTTTTACACAGTCGCCCTGACAACTCTTTTTGCCAGCACCTCTGCGTTTGCTGCCAATGAAAATACTAGCAAGCATCCTGCTCATAAAATGGATAACTCCGTCTCGCCGACAGCTGCGGAAATAGATCAGCAGGCCGATTATCAATGGGAAAAAGATAAAGCCGCCAATAGTTCGGCAGATATATCGTCGGATGGTAATCATCCAGCCCATGATATGGGCGAGTCTGCTGAACGTATTAATAAAGAATCTAAAGATGCGTATCAGGAAAATCGTTTAAATGCTGTAGAAGAAGATAATGCGATGCATCCTGCTCATGAAATGGATGAGGTAGAACCTGTTCAGAAGCGCGGGCAATAACACTTTTATCAGTCCATTTTTAATCAAGCGGCAGTTCTGTTGAGTAAGCTCAATGGTATGTCGCTTTTTTCTTTGAACCAATACTATCTGTATGGTTTAGACTTACTTTTTAACGCCAGAATGGAAATGATATGTCACTGCTAAGAACGGTTTGTCTGATAACCATAGCTTTCTTATCTGGTTGTGCCAGTTGGTCGCCCAACTATGAACAGCCACAGGTCAATATCACCTCATTTTCATTTGCACCTGAATCGAATGGTCTGGCGCCGAGATTTATTATTGGATTGCAGATCATTAATCCAAACCGGAATGCCTTACCGTTAAAAGGCATGAGTTATTCGATTGAAGTGGAAAATAATCGGGTTTTAAGCGGTGCGACACCGGATTTACCGCGTGTTCCAGCCTATGGTATGGCTGATTTTACCATTGAAGCCAGTCCAGATTTACTGGGTAGCGCCCGCTTACTGAATCGATTGTTTTCCGGGCAGGCAAAAAGCCTTGATTACCGCTTCAAGGCAAAACTGGATATGGGAAGGTTCGTGCCTTATCTAAACATAGAAGAGAGCGGCCAGTTTGACTTGTCGAACACTGCGGGAAATTAGTTTTTGCTAGGGCTTGTTGAGCTCTCATCTCCACCTCTATTGTGAGCTGAAAAAGCGTCAATCAAGGCACGAGGGGTGCCTTTTGTGAGATACATCCATGTCCCCATTGGGGCTTACGCTCAAAAACGCTCCCGGCGTTTTTGTAGTCATTCTAAATAAGTGACGAGCAAAGCTTCCGCATCCTGCTCACGCCCCTGACCTACATCCATGTAGGCCACCCAGACCGGCGCACGCCTCCCTGGCGCGCCAGTATACCGCCCATCCGTGGACATAAGTGACGCTTTTTCAGTCGCAACCCGAAGGGCTCCGACTATTTTTGCGAGCGCCTGCGTTGTCAATCAATTATGTAGTAAGGCTACAAGGTGGGTTTTCCGCCTTGCCAGACACAAAAATAATCGCCAGCACTGGTGGAGATGAAAGATCAACAAGCCCTAACTGTTACATATATTTCTGTTATCAGGATTGCGCGGCCGAAAAAAATCTGGCAAAGTCTGCGCGGTCTTGTCATCACGACAAGCACCTCAGGCCTATTCCAAGCCTTATAGCCAATCAGCTTAATTGGGATGTTATCACCGGACAGGGGTAAAGTCGGAATGTGTTGCCATCGTGGGTAATATTCCGGCTGTTCAGTGAATACGATTATTGTAGCTTGAATTTTCAACCTGCAAATTTAATGGTATGCCGGCAACACCGGTCCCTGACAACGGAGATAAAAATGCAGCTTTCCATTCAACAGCGTTTTAGTATTTGGGCCGGACTAAGTCTATTGACTGTGGTGGTGGTAACAGCACTGATCAGTGTTTGGCAATTCGGTTCGATAAAACAGACGCTTTCTGAGCAGGGCCGTGATGTCAGCCAGCAACAGGCACAGCAATATTTACAGATATTAGCTCAGGACACAGCGGCGCAGTTGCGCATTCCTCTGGAAAGAGCATTACATACAGCCCAGGCTAATGCCGCGGTGATGCAGGCTGTTGTCGCCGATTCATCCATTACAGACAAGCGCGGTCTTGCCGTCAGAACGCTGGAACAGACTTTGACACTAAATGATGATTTCCTGGGTGCTTACGTGGCATTTGAACCAAATACTGTGGACGGCAGTGATTTCATTCAGCGTAACAGCTTAGGCAGTGATGCCCGTGGGCGTTTCCTGCCCTATGTGGTGCGTTCCGATAAAAACAGCTTTGTGGTGGAAAATCTGGAAGGGTTGGAAGATGCTACGCCGGATGAAAATGGCGTAAGAGCAGGTGAATACTATCTTTGTTCCAAAGATCGGAAAAGCAGTTGTGTCATTGACCCTTACCTTTATCCAATTGACGGTGAGCAAGTGCTATTGACCAGTCTGGTTGCTCCGATAATGCGTGATGGTCGGTTTATTGGCATAAGTGGTATTGATATCTCTGCTGCTTTTTTGCAATCGGTTATCAAGGATGTCGCGGCAGAGCTTTATAAGGGAATGGGGCAGACCTTATTGATCAGTCCACGGGGTGTCATAGTTGGACACAGTCAGCAACCTGAGCTGATTGGTCAGAATCTCAATGCGTTGGATAATGACCTCAGAGAAGCATTACGCAGTGTCAGCGAGGAAGGCCAAAGCCGGATTTTGCAGCAACAGCAACAATTTATCGTGCTTAGCCCATTCAACCTGCCAGGAAGTGATCAGGGCTGGGTAACCTATCTGGCGGTTCCAGAAGCCGAGGTACTGGCAGCCGTAGCCAAACAGGAGCAATTTCTTCATCGTGCTCAAACCACCTTTGTGACCACCACCAGTCTGCTGGGTTTGCTTTTAGCCATTATTGGTGTCGGTGTGGTCTGGCTGGTGGCGCGTAGCAGTATCAAGCCATTGTCAGAAATGACTACACTGGTAGCTTCTATCGCTGAGGGCGAGGGCGATCTGACGCAGCAGCTTGATATCAAACGCCAGGATGAGACGGGTAAATTATCCGGTTTTCTGAACACCTTTATTGGCAAGCTTCGCAGGCTGATTCAGCAATTAATTCCGCTTGGCGACAATGTCAGCAAGTTGTCTGCTGAAGGTCGTCAAATCAGCGAGCAAACGCGAACACAGATGGATCAGCAGCAGCAGTTGCTTGAAGAAATGGTTTCTGCGGTAACAGAAATGGCTGCTTCAGCCCAGCAGATTGCCGGAAATGCCGATCGCACATCACAATTTGTCAGTAATGCCAATGAGTCATCACAGTCTGGTGCTGGACTGGTGCAACGTACCTCAGAGTCAATTCACCAGGTCAGTAATAGTGTGCAGGAATCTCAATCAGCGATGTTGGAGCTGGAAAAAAACAGTGAGGCGATTGTCAGCATTTTGTCAGTGATCCAGGGAATTGCTGAACAGACCAATTTGTTGGCACTTAATGCAGCAATTGAAGCAGCGCGGGCCGGGGAGAAAGGTCGTGGTTTTGCTGTAGTAGCAGATGAAGTAAGAGCCCTGGCAAGTAGGACTCAGGTAGCCACTGTTGATATTCAGGAAAAGCTCAATGTATTGCAAAAAGGCAGTCGACAGGCAGCCGCCAAAATGCAGCAAAGTGGGCAACAAGTGACTGAAACTGTTGATCTGGCTCGTGCAGCAGAATCTGCATTGCAGGATATTCAGAAAGCTATTATGGAAGTCACCGAAATGACGTTTCAGATTGCTTCAGCGACCGAAGAACAAAGTGCGGTATGTGAGGATGTCAGTAAAAATCTGACAAAAATTTCGCAACTGGTCGAACATACAACCGAGGGCGCTCGCCAGCTGAATCAGGTAGGGAATCAGCTGGACGAAGCTGCTAACAGCCTTAAACTTCAGTTAGGTTCGTTCAAGGTCTGACCTGGATTTTATGGCAACCCGGGGTTTCACATTTGGATACGGCCACCGGTGACGCCATAAATTTCACCAGTCACATAGCTGGCATCTGCTGAGGCCAGAAAGACATAAACCGGTGCCAGTTCAGCCGGCTGGGCCGGGCGGCCAAATAAGGTATTGGCACCGAAGTTTTTCACTTTTTCATCAGGCATGGTGGTGGGGATTAACGGAGTCCAGACCGGGCCCGGTGCTACCCCGTTTACTCTGACGCCCTGGTTGATGGCTTCAGAAGCTAATGACAGGGTGAAGTTGGCAATAGCTGCTTTAGTTGCGGCATAAGGAGCAAGATTGCTGCTGGGTTCAAATGCCTGAATAGAGGTGGTGTTAATAATGGATCCACCTGGTGGAATATGGTTTAACGCTGCTCGTGAAAAATGGAAAAAGGCTTCAATATTGGTTTGAAATGCATAACTGATTTCCTCATCGGGAATATCCTGTATCGATTCATAGGTTTGCTGAAAAGCGGCGTTATTGACCAGAATATCCAGTCGGCCAAATTCTTCGATACATACTTCCACGGCTCTATCACAGGCCGGTCGATTATTTGACTGATCCATTTTTATTGAAATAACTTCTCGACCAGCTTCCCGTACCAGGCGTTCAGTCTCATGTGCATCCACTTCTTCGCTGAGATAGGTAAATACAATATTTGCTCCCTCACGAGCATAGGCCAAGGCCACCGCCCTCCCAATGCCACTGTCACCACCGGTAATCAAAGCCACTTTCCCGGCTAATCGATCATGTCCCTGATAGCTGGTTTCACCATGATCCGGCACCGGGTTCATTTTGCTTTCCTGACCGGGCAATTTCTGTGACTGCGTTTCAAATTCGGGACGAGGGTAACAATTTCTTGGATCAGTGAAGGTGTTTTGCGTCATGGCTGAAATCCTCCTAAATCATTAATTGAAAAACACTTAATGAATAACTCAATTGCAAAAGCTATTCCGATCACGATTCAACGAGAAAACAATCAGTGATGATGAGCTGCTAATGCGTAATTAGATGTATTTACAGGAACAATGCCCGGGTAAAAATTACTGGTGATAGGAATTTTTTATACAGGTAACCCTTTATTTTGCTGATTTAATTTAAACAGAATTCCGGGCCAGACATTGTGCATCCTTGTTTCACGGTGAAAAAAGATCTCTGGCATACAGATTGCGATAGTGTTGATTAGCTTTTGGCTAAGGCCAGTACATGATGCATTGCAGTATATGTACGCTAAGTAACGAACAGAGTGAGATGTTTGGGAGAGAATCAAGAATATCCAAGACATCATGAATCCGGAAATCGAAATGGTCAGTGTTACGACCCGCGTTAAAGATGAGTACCGAAAATGGCTGCGTGAGTGGCTGTAGTAAATGGAGGGTCAGGTTTAAAAAATGAATAAGCAATTAATATTCAATAAAAAATTTAAAGGCACACGATGGAAGTAATTAATGAGAGTGATGTCATGGAGACTGAAGATATCATCAGCAAGCTTAATGATTTGGTTGCATTGGAATTTAATGCTATTGAGACTTACGAAGTTGCAATCGAACGGCTGGAAAATCTCGACTATCGGGCAAAAATGACGGAGTTTCTTGGCGAACACGAGCGCCACTTGATGGACTTATGTGACGCGATTATCGAGGAAGGTGGAACTCCACTAGATGGAGGAGATTACAAACAATTCCTCACAAAGGGACCCGTGATCATCGCGGGTATTGGTGGGGATAAATCTGTTTTGAAAGCCATGCTGCTTAATGAGGGGCTGACCAACAAGCTTTATAAAAATGCTAATGATGAAATATATCCTGGTTATATCCAATTAATGCTGAAGCAGGCCCTGGGAGATGTTCGTCATCATCGGGTCTGGATTGAATCGGCGATACAAGAGCTTGATTAAAACATACGAAAAATATCACACCAGGCATGCAACATTTACTTATATAGAACTGTCTTTTTAAAAGATAGCTTAATGAAGGACTAAAGAAATGTATAAAAAATTATTTCTTTCAGCAACCGTTTCGGCTTTCTTAACCGTTACTTCAGTAATGGCAGAGGATTTAAATCAACCTCAGGACCACCGTTCAACCATTAACCAGAAACAGGAAAATCAGGTTGGACTACCCATCGATAATCGAGTTGATAGTCAGATAAAACAGAATCAACAAAACACAACGGTCAATCCTCCTGAAACTGAACCATTGCCGACAACTCCTCCTTCAAGATCGGTTATCACACCTGAACCACCGCCACCACCTTCGCGCATAAACCCGAAAAGTAACGATCCGACTCTTCCCGAAAACCAGTCTCCACAGGGTATTGCGCCAGATGTGCCGGATTCAGCCTATCCGGATGATAGCCCGACGCCATAACGTTGAAATGAGGGTGAAACACTAAATGACGAGAATCGAACTTAACTGCTCAACTTGGTTGAGCTTGCAGTGTTAAAGAGCCAGTTTGGATAACATCGCTAATATAAACAAAGCTTCTACAGGGTCAAACAGATAAAAGGATGCTGCCATGCCACACGCTAGAAAGTTAGATAATCAGCCCATACCGAGACACCATACCCGGTTTTCAAAAACACTCACGGATGATGAAAAGACAAACACGAGCTCTTCTTCTGAAAAAAACAGAGCTAAAATCATGCTTCATCCTGAACTTGATATGGATGAGATGGATTTTGAAGTTTTAAGTAAATCCGTTCCTGATGGAGCCGTTGGTGACATCAAGAAAGTGCATCAACACAACACTGAATTGTTGCTGCATAAACTAGGTCAGCGACTTGCATTTGAACGCGCCAGCGTCAGATTATATGAAGCGCTGATATTCAAATGTCTGGCAATGCGAAATGGCAGAAAAACTGTAGTTTCCGTTGACCTGTTAAGACAATTCCGTGATGAAGAAGTAGAACATAGTCGGTTACTGAAGACGGCCATCGAGACATTAGGATTTGACTCTGATGAATGGATTCCCGATGCGGATTCCAATTTACAGTCCAGCCTGCAAATACCCAAAGTCTTCACCAAGAAAACGACATCCGTGCTGCAATGCCTGGAATCGGTATTGATCTTTGCTACTAATGACAATGCAGAATGGCATACACTGCACGGTTTGTTTACCAACATGGGGTTACAGGACCTGGCGAATGAGTTTAATCAGGCCCTCGAAGAAGACAGCCGACAGCTTGAGACTATTTCCCGCTGGATATATCAGCTCTCTCACGCCTGAGACGCTTCAATCCTGCTGAAATCAAAACTGGGAGGAGAAACATTTCTCCTCCCATATTCTTTTTGTCAGTTTAAATCCATTAAAGATATATTTTCGACTGAGCTCAAAACAGAAGCGCTAACATGCCTGAAGCGATACGAGTATCTGTTATAATCAAGCGTTTTTTCTATACCTCTAACAGCCTGACAGGAAAACCGTTTTGACCACAGCTTCTCATCAAATCCGCAGTCTGCTTGAACAAAAGATCCTAATCCTTGATGGCGGCATGGGCACCATGCTGCAAAGTTACAAATTGAGTGAAGCAGATTTTCGCGGTGAACGTTTTGCCAATCATCCTTGTGATGTCAAAGGTAACAACGATTTACTGTCGCTGACTCAGCCGCAGATCATTCGCGATATTCATCGGGCCTATTTTGAAGCCGGTGCCGATATAGTTGAAACCAATACCTTTAATGGTACGTCGATCGCGATGGCCGACTACCAGATGGAAGATCTGGTTTATGAGCTGAATAAAGTCTCGGCACAACTGGCCCGTGAAGTGGCCGATGAATTTACCGCCAGTAATCCTGACAAACCGCGGTTTGTCACCGGCGTATTAGGCCCCACCAATCGTACCGCCAGTATTTCACCAGATGTAAACAATCCTGGTTTTCGTAACGTCAATTTTGATCAGCTGGTGGAAGCCTATCTGGAGGCCATTCGTGGTCTGATTGATGGTGGCAGTGATCTGCTGTTGGTTGAAACCGTCTTTGATACCTTGAATGCCAAAGCCGCAGTATTCGCCATCGAGCAGTATTTTGAACAGCATGATGTGCATTTGCCGGTGATGATTTCCGGCACCATTACCGATGCCAGTGGCCGCACACTTTCTGGCCAAACGGCTGAAGCGTTCTGGAATTCACTGTCACATGTACAACCGTTATCCATTGGTTTGAACTGTGCTTTAGGTGCAGAGCAATTACGTCAGTATGTTGAAGAGCTGTCGAATATTTCCACCAGTTATGTCAGTGCCCATCCCAATGCCGGTTTACCAAATGAGTTTGGTGAATATGATGAATCACCGGAAGCCATGGCGATTCATATCAAGGAATGGGCCGAAGCCGGTTTCCTGAATATTATCGGTGGTTGCTGTGGTACGACGCCGGCACATATCAAAGCCATTGCCGAAGCCGTCGAAGGTGTTAAACCACGCCAGCGGATTGAAAACAAGCATTATTGCCGCTTGAGCGGCCTGGAACCCCTGACGATCACACCGGACAGTCTGTTTGTGAATATTGGTGAGCGGACCAATGTGACCGGTTCATTGCGGTTTGCCAAACTGATCAAGGAAGGTGATTACGATACAGCTTTAGAGGTTGCCAGACAGCAGGTTGAAAACGGCGCACAAATCATCGATATCAATATGGATGAAGGCATGCTCGATTCGCAGGATGCGATGGTGACTTTCCTCAATCTGGTTGCTGCCGAACCGGATATCAGCCGCGTTCCGATTATGATTGACTCCTCCAAATGGGAAATCATTGAAGCCGGTCTCAAATGTATTCAGGGCAAGGGCATCGTCAACTCGATCAGTCTCAAGGAAGGTGAGGAAAAATTCATCGAACAGGCCAAGCTGGTACGCCGTTATGGCGCAGCCGTTATCGTCATGGCGTTTGATGAAGATGGGCAGGCCGATACCCGTGAACGGAAACGCGAAATCTGTACCCGCAGTTATGAGATTCTCACTGAAAAAGTGCATTTTCCGGCCGAAGATATCATCTTTGATCCGAATATTTTTGCCGTGGCGACCGGCATTGATGAGCATAACAATTATGCCGTCGACTTTATTGAAGCCACCCGTGATATCAAGCAAAGCCTGCCACATGCGATGATCAGTGGCGGCGTATCCAACGTATCATTTTCATTCCGTGGTAATAATCCAGTACGTGAAGCGATTCATGCGGTGTTTCTCTATCACACCATCAAAGCCGGAATGGACATGGGTATCGTCAACGCCGGACAGCTGGCGATCTATGATGATTTACCCGAAGAGTTACGTGAGCGGGTTGAAGACGTTATCTTAAACCGCCGTAACGATGCCACTGATCGCTTGCTGGAAATTGCTGATAAATACAAAGGCGATGGCAGCGTTGAGAAAAAAGAAGATTTGGAATGGCGCAGTCTACCGGTGGTTAAACGGCTGGAATATGCATTAGTCAAAGGTATCGCGGACTTTGTCGAAGAAGATACCGAGCTGGCTCGTCATGAATATGCCAAACCACTAGAGGTCATCGAAGGACCGTTAATGGACGGCATGAATGTGGTCGGCGATTTATTCGGTGAAGGCAAAATGTTTTTACCACAGGTGGTTAAGTCCGCCCGGGTAATGAAAAAAGCCGTGGCCTATCTGATGCCGTTCATCGAACTGGAAAAAGACGACAGCACGGTCAGTAGCAGTAACGGTAAGATCCTGATGGCCACGGTAAAAGGCGATGTTCACGATATCGGCAAGAATATTGTCGGCGTGGTATTGCAATGTAACAACTTCGAGATCATTGATCTTGGCGTGATGGTGCCTGCAGCGACAATTCTGGAAACCGCACGCAAGGAAAATGTCGATATTATCGGTTTGTCAGGTTTAATTACGCCTTCGCTGGAAGAAATGGCGCATATGGCCAAGGAAATGGAGCGTTTGGGGTTTGATATTCCGTTAATGATCGGTGGTGCAACGACTTCGCTGATTCATACCGCTGTCAAAATTGATCCAAATTATCATGGTCCGGTGATTTACGTAAAAGACGCATCACGAGCCGTTGGCGTGGCACAGAATCTGGTCAGTAAAATCACCCGTGAAGATTTTGTCGACAAAATCAAAACCGATTATCAAACTAAACGCGATCAGCATAAAGGCCGTAAATCTACCCGACGTTTGCTGACACTGAAACAAGCCCGGGCCAATAAAACCAAAATCGACTGGCCGGCATATCAAGCGGTAAAACCTGCTCAGACCGGAATTCAGGTGTTTGATGACTACCCACTACAAGAATTGGTGGATCGCATCGACTGGACACCATTTTTCCAGTCATGGGAATTAGCTGGCAGATATCCCCGTATTTTAACCGATGAAATCGTCGGTGAGCATGCCACGCATTTGTTTGAAGATGCGAAAAAAATGCTCAAACAGATTGTTGATGAAAAATGGCTAACAGCACGCGCGGTGATTGGTTTGTTTCCAGCCAATAGTGTCGGCGATGACGATATCGAAATTTATACTGATGACAGTCGTCAGCAGGTATTAATGAAATTGCATTCATTGCGACAGCAAGCCGAGAAACCACCAGGTCGGCCTAATGCTGCATTAGCAGACTTTCTGGCCCCCAAAGACAGTGGGGTGGAAGATTATATCGGCGCCTTTGCTGTAACTGCCGGAATTGGCATAGATGAGCATATTGAACGTTTTGAAGCTGATCATGATGACTACCATAGCATTATGGTCAAAGCGCTGGCCGACCGGCTAGCAGAAGCCTTTGCTGAGCGTATGCATGAACGGGTTCGCAAGGAATTCTGGGGCTATAAAAAAGATGAACAATTAGCCAATGAAGATCTGATTGACGAAAAATATCAGGGTATTCGTCCGGCACCGGGATATCCAGCATGTCCAGATCATACCGAAAAAGGTCTGTTATGGGATTTGCTGGATGTAGAAAAACGCATTGGCATGACGTTAACCGAAAGTTTTGCCATGTTGCCAACAGCGGCGGTCAGCGGTTTCTATTTTGCGCATCCTGAATCACGTTATTTTGGTCTGGGTAAAATTAGTGAAGATCAGGTTAAGGATTATGCAAAACGCAAAAACTGGACGCTTGATTATGCTGAACGTTGGTTGGCACCGGCATTATCCTATGATGGTGATGATTGATGACGGATCAAAAACAAGCCCATTCTTAAAACTGTGTTTAAACCCATTAACTATAAGAAAGGGGAAGTTTAGCTATGCATGAAGACATCGTAGATTTACAAACCCGCATGGCGTTTCAGGATGGTGTGATTGAACAACTCAACCAGGTGGTCACCGATCAGCAACAGCAGATAGATCGACTGGAACGTCGAATGGAAAAATTGCTGGGTCAGGTGGAAGCACTTCAGGCAGATCAGTTGATCCAACAGGCGAATGAACCGCCCCCACCACATTATTAATTCTGTCCAGCGTCTATGAAGTTGAATAAACCGCCCAGGCGATGTTTGCTGATTAAAGAAGCGGCTGAGCTTGCTCATCAAACTGCTGAAGCCTTGCTGGCATTCTGGCAGCCCGATTATCATATCTGGCTCACTGACGCTTCACAGGCCTCAGCGGATAAAAAAATTCAAAAACAGGCACGCCAATTTCTCGGGCAAGAATTTGATGTAGTGGTTTTTGACGCGACTCAGGAATTTAACGCCGACAGCTTTGCAGCCATTATTGGCACTATCCGCGCAGGTGGTATATTGCTAATGCTGCTGCCTGAAAAAAGTCCTTCTTCCAACTGGTATCAACGGTTTGAGCAGGTTATTGAGCATTATCAAGCTGACTTTGCAGAGTTTCATCAATGGCTACCGGGTAGAATCCTGCCAGGTGATTTTCGTCCTGAACAAAACCCGGATAAAGCGTTTCAACTGACGCCTGATCAGCAAAATGCATTAAGTCTTATCCACAAAACAGCTTTTGGTCATCGGCGCCGACCCTTATTGATTACATCTGATAGAGGTCGTGGCAAAACAGCCTTGCTGGGAATCGCGGCAGCGGAGTTGATTCGCCAGGGAAAACAAAAGATTTTAGTCACAGCGCCCAGCTATGCCAGTGTGGAAACTTTATTTAAACATGCTGCCAGCGAATTAAAAAACGCCCAGCTTGGTCACGGGCAGTTATTCAGCGATGGTTGCGAGATTCAGTTTGTGGCACCGGATGCTCTGCTGGAGAATGAGCTGGATGCTGATGTATTGCTGGTTGATGAAGCCGCTGCATTGACCTTACCCATGCTCAAGCTGATGTTGCAACGCTATCCGAGGATTATTTTTGCGACGACTTTACATGGTTACGAGGGCAGTGGCCGTGGTTTTAAATTGCAGTTCCAGCAAGTCCTTGATCAGCAAACACCAGATTGGCGACAGATTGAATTAACGCAACCGGTTCGCTGGAATTTAGGCGATGTATTGGAACAATTCAGCTTTGAACTCTGTTTGCTGGATGCCGAACCGGTCGCTGAACAATTGATTGTGGATCTGGGGATAGAAAAGCTTCAGGTTAAAAAACTGACTGCAACAGAGTTATTAAAGGACGAAGCGTTGTTAAGACAATGCTTTGGTCTGATGGTAACGGCGCATTATCGAACTCGGCCATCTGATCTGCAAATGCTGTTGGATCGTGATGATATGTGGTTAGTTGGTGTCTTTAATCAGCAGCAGCTGGTTGCCAGTGCATGGTTAGTAGCCGAAGGACCGATTAATCCGCGATTGGCCGCAGCAGTATTTGCTGGTGAACGACGTCTAAATGGTCATCTATTGCCGCAGACATTGTTAGCCCATTCAGGCATTAGTATTGCCGGTGAATATCATTATCAGAGAATCGTGCGGATTGCTGTACATCCTGCCCTGCAAAGTCGTGGCATAGGACAGTATTTAGTAAATGCTTTGGTAACTCATTTACCAGAAAACACCGATATATTAGGTTGCAGCTTTGCTGCCAGTGAAGCATTGGTGCGCTTCTGGCAAAACAGCGATTATCGATTAATGCGAGTGGGCGCTCATAGTGATCATATCAGTGGTCGTCATGCAGTCATTCTGGCAAAACCCATCAGTTTGGCTGGTCAGCAACTGGTTGAGCTAACCCAGCAACGATTGAGTCAACAGTGGCCAGATTTGCTCAATAGCCAGCTATCTCAACTGGAAGCCGGTTTGATCCCATTGTTGATGCAGCTGTTACCGGAAGCGGAGTTGCCAATAACGGCTGCTGATGAAGAGGAAATCACTGCTTTTGCCTTTCAAAAACGGCATTATGATGCTTGCCAGATAGCCATCAGAAAATTTGTGTTGAACTGCGTAGCACAGCAGCGGTTCCTATCAATTTCAACATTACTGCAATCTATCTGTTTAATTTTTGTATTACAGCAGCAGCCAATAGCCACTGTTTGCAGACAGTTAAATTTGAAAGGGAAGCAGGATTTGATAGGGCAGTTGCGGGAAGCGATCAGAGTTCTATTGTTGTGAGGTCAGTAATAAATAATCTGTAGAACAATTTTTTGCAGTGCTTCCCACAAGCTATGCTTCATTAAAATGCAATATAGTTGTCATCTTTTCGCCTAACATTGGCTTGATCGAAACCTACGGAACAAACTTCTGTAATTAAGCTTAGTAGCAGGTATGTTAAATAACTAGCACTAACAGCAAATGAAATAATCACAACAGAGAAAAGTTGGGAGGGAAACGAACAAGCAATTCCTGCTGGATTATAAATACTCTTGGTTCAAATGCGTCAGGCAGAAGACTGTTCTTCTCAAAACAAACTCAGAACCACGCCCAACACCAGCCAAATAACAGCAATTACACAAAGACTATTGATAATCGGTTGGCTACTACCTCCACCGTGATGGTGATGTTTGCTATTCTCATTTTGGCGTTTCCATTTCAATAACATCCATACTGAAGCCACTATGGATATGACATTGAGCCAGAACTGATAATTAAGCTGAAAATGATCGCGATCAGCTGGGGATGACCACTGGCTCTGATCCGGCAACGAGTTAAATAACTGCAGCCCATAATGCATCAGCAAGGAAGTGGCTATTAGGCAGGTAAATAGCATAAGCATAATGTACAGAGCCATTTTCCAGCCATAATATTGGGCATTAATACGCAGCACTGGCAACACAATTAAATCAGAGAAGATGAAGGCCATCACGCCAGCAAAAGCGACCCCTTCACCAAACAGAACTGCTGCCAAAGGAATATTGCCCATTGAGCCGATAAATGTAAAAAATGCGGCAACGGGTCCAACCATCGCCTGTTGCAATAAGGCCCAGAAACCCGGGTCGCTGGTACCGGCACCGATAAACAGCCACTCAAAAAAAGCCGTTGGCACAAAAGCGGAAATAATGCCGGCGACAGTAAAGCCAATCAGTACGTCTTTCCATACCATCTGCCATTCCATGGCATATTTCTGACTAATAGCTGACCAGATTTCTTTATCCAGAATACGTGACCACGCATGACCGTCGTTTTCATGGTCATGATCACTATTTGATTTTTTTTGCCGCGCTTTTTTGATTAATTCGGCCGGATTAGTCAGCTTTATGAATAGCCAGGCTAAAAGGATCAGAATAATTCCACCAATATATTCTCCGACCACAAACTGCCAGCCCAAAAACAGGGCGATAACAAAACCCAGCTCGATAACAAGATTGGTGGAAGCAAGCAGAAATGCTATAGAGGGGGCGAAATTGGCGCCTTTTTGAAACAAAGCACGGCTGGTTGCAAGTGCAGCAAAGCTACATGAGCTGGAGATAAAGCCAAATGCACTGCCCAGCGTCATAGATTTCAGACTATCATCACCCATTAATTTGCGCATTTCGCTACGGGAGACCATGACCTGGATAATACTGCTGATAAGATAACCCAGCACAAATGCCCAAAGAGCCATCCAGAAAAATCCCAAGCTGGTGAGGGCGGCCTCGGACCATTTATCGAGCAAAGAATCCATCGCAATTCCTTTCAGCTGAAGTAATTAAAACCCTATCAGCCTTGAGAGATGAGGTAAACCTCCCCTTGCTCAGTGATTTCAATATTGAGCGGAGTCAGACTTTGCCCGCGACATGGACCGGAAATACAATAACCTTCTTCCAGCGTAAACAACGCGCCATGTGTTGAGCATTGAATATGTGTTTCTTCCAGCGAGAGAAATTTGTCTGGCTGCCAGTTCAGGGGGATGCCCAGATGTGGACAATGATTGAGATAGGCGCGGATATGTTTGCCCTGACGTAGCACGACAATATCGAGCTCATTTTCTGCTGCTAACGGGATCTGAAATCCATAGCTTTGATGGTCTTTCAGGTCTTTGGTATGGCAAACAAATTTTTTCATCATAATTAAACGAGATTTTCAAAACCATATTGTTGGCATTTTCGAGCAGCGAGTTCACTGGCAAATTGCAGACTATCCTGTAGCGAATTTTCCGCTACCAGGCTGTGGATCATTCCGGCATTAAAGGTATCACCGGCACCCAAGGTATCAACAACGTGATCGATCTTGGTTGCTGGAATATACATAACTTTTCCATTGTGCCAGCCATAAGCACCTTCTGCACCCCAGGTAAGCGTTGCCTGATAGGTCACTGGCAGCGAAGCCAGCATATCCTCTGCAGATTGAAAACCTCTCGCCTCGGCATATTGGCTGGAGAAAAACAGCCAGTCAGCCCAATCAAATAAGCTCTCAATATCTTCGCGAGGTTTCTCTATTTCCAATGATATAGGCACATTTGGTGCCTTTTGCCGACAATATTTCAGTATTTTCTGTAATTCAGAAATATTACGGGCTTCAAAATGTAACCAGTCAAATTGTGATAAATCGATGTGCTGGAATGCGGCAAAACTCAATTCGGGACAATCTCGGTGATGCACAATCGTACGACTGCCAGTTTGCCGGTTTAACGTGATATAGGATGTTGGCATTTTGCCCTCATTCAATCGAGGGCAAAACTGTGTATTGATGTGATAGCGATTTAGATCGGCTTCGATAACCTGACCATCGGCCTCATTAATCAGTGTAGCAGCCAAATAACTTTGATGGCCCAGCTGACTTAACACGCAAAGGGTATTGCTGGCATTACCACCACGGCGAATGCGCTGTGATAAAGCCCGAACTTCTGCATCTTCTTCAGGATAGCTGGCAACTTCATTAATAATATCCAGCGTCGCAATGCCGGTGGCCAGAATGCGTGCCATCAGTAAAACAAATCAGATGTCGTCGAAAATGGCACCGACTGCATCAGTAATGGCATCAATATCGCCGGTACCTTTTATCGTGTGAAGTTTATTCTGTTGCTGATAGAAGCCGACTAATGGCGCCGTTTGTTCTTCATAGACTTTCAGGCGATTTTCGATAGTGGCTTCGTTATCGTCCTGCCGTTGAAATAATTCTCCACCACAATTATCACAGATACCTTCCTGCTTGGGTGGAGACAAATGTACATTAAAAATGGCGCCACAGTCCTTACAGGTACGGCGACCGGTTAAGCGTTGCATCAATTCATTAAAGGGTACATCCAGTAACACCACTCCCTGTAATGGTTGTCCCAGATCATCCAGCATCTGATCCAGTGCTTCGGCCTGAGCAATATTACGTGGAAAACCATCCAGAATATAACCATTCTTGGCATCATCATGTGTCAAACGTTCACGGATAAGTCCAATCACGATTTCATCAGAAACCAGTGCGCCGGCATCCATCGCAGATTTAGCCTTTTTACCCAAGTCAGAGCCGGCAGTGACCGCGGCACGAAGTAAATCCCCAGTTGAAATTTGTGGGATATTGAATTTTTTGGATAAAAATACGCCCTGAGTACCTTTACCGGAACCCGGTGCGCCAAGTAATACTGTTCTCATGTTTGCCTCTTGCTAGTTTGCTATTCGTTTAAATTAGATTTTTATAATAAGTTTGCTGCCAGATGATCTAATTGGATGGCCACCTTACGTAGCAATGCTGGAATTATTTCCGGTTGTAAACCCAATCTTTCCCAGGCCACGGGGTCCAGCGGAGGAACATGCTGATCACCGCTGTGTCCGAATGGAACTGAACTGACCATAACATCAGCGACGTGGACAATGCAGACTTCTGGCGCATAGCCTGAAGCAACCGGAGTGTGATGATGTCTGGCAACAAAACCAAGCGATTCCGGTAACCGCCATGCCTGAATTAACGCTTCTCCGGCCTCTGTGTGGTCAAAACCGAGCACCCGCTGTTCAGCCAGGTAAATGACTTCATGCCCGAATCTGGCGCTTTTTATTGCTTCGCCAGACAGTTCAGGTACTGATTGATACAGGACCAAACTGCCGATGTTATGTAACAAACCGGCAATCAGATATTGCTCACTTTGCTTATGGCCTGCTGCTTCAGCGAGTAATTTTGCACAGATGGCACAGGCTAGACTGTGTCGCCAGAAAGTGTTCATCTCTATCAGTGTTTTGGGGATGCCGGTAAAGGCATTGACCACCGATGTTGCCAGAACCAGATTGGTCAGTTCACGCGTACCAATAACAGTAATCGCACGGGAAATCGTATTTATCTGCGATGGAAAGCCATAGAAAGGGCTGTTAACGATCTTCAATAATCGTGTCGTCAGTGCCGGATCGGTGTTAATAACTTTACTGATGTCATCAATGGCGCTGTCAGGATCGTGGATCAACTCATCAAGCCGGGCATAGGTACTGGGCGGTGAAACCAGTTCCAGCGATTTGTTAACTAATGATTGAGGTGTCAGAGCCATGCTTTATCCGTTTCATCAGGAGTCAGCTTGTCTATTGATGCCTCGGCAAACAGCATGGCTATTAAAGGATGATTCAGGTCTGCATAGCGGAATAATTCTTCGCGCTCGGCTAAGGCCTTGGTCTCTGATTCATTGAGATGGTTAGTTTCCATTAATGAAGATTCCAATATTGACTACTCAGCAGAATTTCACTGATTTTCACACCGAGGCTGCCGGCAAAGCGATCCAGATAGCTTGGGCGGGGTGTGTAATCGACAAGTTCTTCGGCGCCGACAATGTCTCTGGCAACGGTACTGCTATTGGCCAGTCCATCAATCAAACCTAATTCAAGCGCCTGCTCACCCGACCAGAACAATCCGGAGAAAATTTCAGCATTATCTTTTAAACGATCCCCTCGGCCGGTTTTGACGACATCAATAAACTGCTGGTGAATATTGTTGAGCATTTCATGGGCATGCTCAACATCTCTTTCCTTAAGTGGCATAAACGGATCGAGGAAAGCTTTATTTTCACCGGCTGTTAATGAACGTCGTTCCACGCCTACTTTATCCATTGCTTCGGTGAAACCAAAGCTATCCATACGAACGCCAATTGAACCAACAATACTGGCTTTATCGGCATAAATTTCATTGGCGGCCACGGCGATATAATATCCGCCTGAAGCGCAGACATCCTGAATGACAGCATAAACAGGGAAATCAGGGCGTGTTGCCCGCAAACGGGTGATTTCATCGTTGATGATTCCCGACTGAACCGGGCTGCCGCCAGGAGTATTCATGCGGAGGATTAATGCTTTGGCCTGTGGACTTTCGAAAGCTTCACGGATACCGGTGACAACCCGATCGGCACTGGCTTCCATATCCGGTGCAATAACACCACTCACATCAACTAATGCCGTATGTGGGCCTGATGGCAGATCACTCTCGCCAAAAGGCCTAGTCATCAGGAAGATAGCGACGAAATACAGTAATACCAGAAATTTGAACAGGTATCCCCAGCGGCGTGTTGCGCGCTGCTCTTTGATGGCAGCGAATGCAAGATCCTGCAGAATTTTGCGTTCCCACTGGTCATTTTGCGGTGAAGTGTTCTGTGGATCTTGTTTGTGTTCTGGTGGAAAGTCGCCAAAAGTTGCCATTAGGTTTCATCCTGAACTATAAAGTTAGTGGGTCACATCATAATCAAAAGCGCACGTTGTTGCCATGCAACCAGTCATCCAACGCAAATAAGTCATCAACAATATGCAGTGGCTCGCAGGCCTGCAACCTTTCCAGAGCATGTGCCCCGTGTGTTACCGCAACACTTTTTGCTTTGGCATTATGGGCCATCAGCAAATCAAACTCGGTATCACCAATCATCATAGTGGCATCTGCTTCAACGCCACAGAAGCTTATTAATTCTTCAAGCATTTGCGGATGCGGTTTGGAATGACATTCATCAGCACAACGCGTTGCGGTAAATAAATCTGCTAAACCCGTGGCAGCGAGGACTTTGTCCAGACCGCGTCGTCCTTTACCGGTTGCCACACCGAGGAAAATATTCTGATTTGCCAGTTTGTGCAATAACTCGACAGCATTATCAAACATCGGCGACTCATGTGGATGATCCAGCCAGATTTCTCGATAAGCCATTGCCAGCCGCTGAATATCTGCATCGGTGCTGTGTGGATATAGGGTGCGGACGGCTTCTGGTAAACCCAAACCAATAATCTGACTGATTGCATTATCAGTTAATGGCGAGAGTTGCAGTTTATGAATGGCTTCGCGCATACAGAAAACGATATGGCTGGTGGAATCCATCAGGGTGCCATCCCAGTCAAAAACGATCATTTGATACTGACTCATCACTGCTTTTCCAATTGTTTTAAAACGTCTTTTAGCGTATCGGGCAGTTCTGCGTTAAAGGTTAATGGTTCATCCGTTATCGGGTGTTTGAGCGAAAGCTGCCAAGCATGCAGAAACATGCGTTTTAAACCAAATTGTCTGAGACGTTTGTTAAATTCACGATCGCCGTACTTTTCATCACCAGCTACCGGATGTGACTGGCTGGCGCTATGTACACGGATCTGATGTGTACGTCCGGTGTAGAGTTTTGCAGCAACCAGCTGGCAGCCAGAAAACTCCTGTTTTACCTCAAATAAGGTTTTGGATTTTTTACCATTAATATCCGGCACCACCATGCGCTCGCCAGAGCTCAGCGAATTTTTTTGTAATGCCAAATCAACAATGTTTTCCTGTGCAGGCCACTTGCCTCTGGTTAAGGTAAGATAACGCTTATCGGTTTCAGAGTCTTTCATTTGCTGCTGCAGATTAAGTAGCGCGGTACGGCTTTTTGCCAGCACCAGACAACCTGAGGTGTCACGATCCAGGCGGTGTACCAATTCAACAAAGCGATTTTCAGGACGGATAATGCGCATGGCTTCAATGACGCCCAATTGGATCTGACTACCTGCATGAACCGCCAGACCTGCAGGTTTATTTATCACCAGTATGTCATCATCTTCCATGAGAATTGCGTTTTCAAGTGCATCGGTAAGTGAGTCGGATAACTCGGTAATAACAACTTTCTCACTGACCCTGAGCGGAGGAACCCTTACCTGATCACCAGCTTGTAGTCGATAGGTCTGTTTAATGCGACCTTTATTAACCCGAACCTCGCCTTTGCGCAAGGCACGATAAATCCGGCTTTTCGGAACGCCTTTTTCCAATGTAATCAAAAAATTATCAATACGTTGGCCTGCCTGATCGGCCCGAATATCGATAAATTGAACGCTTGGTGGTGCTGGTGGAGAATTCGCCATAAAATATTGTAAGGTTATTTCTTGCTGATGTGGTTGCGTACTGATATATTTTGCCGTTGGTCTGTACGTAAAATGAGGTCAGTATACCGGCTTTCTGGCGATGAGACCTAAGCAAACGTCGCTCCCCCTAGAAATGGGGTTGATGCGGCTAAGGACACGAAACGAATTTGAATACGCTGAACAGGGGTTCAGTGATGCAGGGCTCCGCATAAGGAGCTTGTTTTTAAGAATAAGATGGTTCCCACGTCTGGCTACAGCAAAACAAATAGCAAAAAATGTACAAGACAGGGCGACGAAGTAAATAATCAAACGTACTGTGACTAAAGAGAGTCACACGACGTTATGTAGCGTTGCAGAACCCTATTGCAGCCACAATGTGATGACATTGTATAAATGGACCAGTGATCTGTTGATTCGATACTGGCAGTGCCCAACTAGTTGATTATATTGCTGATAAAACGCCGTTCTGGATGTCCTGGGCAGGCTGATGCCGCCCGGCTTACTGACTGTATCTGACGCGTGGACCTCTAACTGAGGTTTATGAATGAAACGAATTTTAATTAACGCAACACACGAAGAAGAGTTGCGTGTTGCGATGGTCGATGGCCAGCGCTTGTTCGATCTAGATATCGATACTCCTTCCAGAGAACAGAAAAAAGGTAATATTTACAAAGGTAAAATCACTCGTGTAGAACCGAGTCTCGAAGCGGTTTTTGTTGAATACGGTTCTGAACGTCAAGGCTTTCTGCCACTTAAAGAAATCAGTAAAAGTTATTTCCGACAAAACAAGGATGACGGCGAAAACAACGGCCGAATCAATGTGCAGGATGTGCTTTCAGTTGGCCAGGAACTGGTCATTCAGATCGAAAAAGAAGAACGTGGTAACAAAGGCGCAGCCCTCACCACATTTATCAGCCTGGCCGGCCGTTATCTGGTTTTAATGCCTAATAGCCCACGTGCCGGTGGAATTTCACGCCGGATTGAAGGCGATGAACGTGCGGAGCTGCAAGAAGCCTTGCGCGATCTGGAAGTTCCTGATGGCATGGGCATGATTGTTCGCACTGCCGGCGTCGGTAAACAAACCGAAGAACTGCAGTGGGATCTTGAATACCTTGTCCAGCTTTGGACAGCTATTGATGTTGCCACCAAAGACCGTAATGCGCCATTTCTGGTGTATCAGGAAAGTAACATCATCATTCGTGCGTTACGTGACTATTTGCGTAAAGACATTGGTGAGATTCTGGTGGATTCACCAGAAGTTTATCAAACTGGTTATGACTTCATGCGCATGGTCATGCCGCATGAATTGAGCAAATTCAAGCTCTACCAGGACAAAGTTCCGTTGTTTACCCGTTACCAGCTGGAAAGCCAGATTGAAAGCGCTTTCCGTCATGAAGTGCGACTGCCTTCCGGTGGCGCTCTGGTAATCGATCCCACTGAAGCGTTGATTTCAATTGACGTCAACTCGGCGCGTGCCAATAAGGGCGGCGATATCGAGGAAACGGCGCTGAATACCAATCTGGAAGCGGCTGAGGAAATTGCCCGTCAATTACGCTTGCGTGATTTGGGTGGACTGGTGGTTATCGACTTTATTGATATGGGACCTACCCGTAATCAACGTGAGGTGGAAAATCGTCTGCGTGACCATCTAAAATCAGATCGTGCTCGCGTTCAGATTGGCCGAATTTCACGGTTTGGTTTACTGGAAATGTCACGTCAGCGTTTACGGCCTGCTTTGGGAGATGCGCATCAGGAAGTCTGCCCGCGTTGTGCCGGTTTAGGCCATGTTCGTGGCGTAGAATCTTTAGGTTTAGCCGTATTAAGACTGGTTGAAGAAGAAGCGACAAAAGACAGCGTCAGCCAGCTGGTAATTCAATTACCGGTTTCTGTGGCAACTTTCATGCTGAATGAAAAACGTGCCCAGATTGATACGATTGAAAAACGTCATGGCGTGCGTTTGGTATTGATTCCTAATCCGCATCTGGAAACACCACATTACGATATCGAACGTATTAAAGATGGCAATGAAAAACAGACCAGCAGCCATCAGCTGATTACGACGCCTGAAATTGAAGCAACCGTAGTGTTAAAAGAAAAACCGGTTATGGAACAGCCTGCCGTTACCGGTATTGCCCCTATTGCTCCTGCACCGATTATTAAACCTGTAGCAGCGGCTGAACGTAAGCCAAGTCTGTTAAAACGACTGTTAGGTGTTTTAACCGGTGCTCCGGTAGAAGAACCAGATGTGAATAAACCCGCTTCTGTTGTTAAAGAGACTGATGTGGAAAAAGAAACCCGTAATCAAAATCGTCGTAGTCGAGGACGAAATAATACCAACCGACGTAATAATAATCGTCCCCGTCGGCCTGAAAATGCTGCCGGTGAAGAGGAGAAAAATATCAAACCAGCGGAAGCATCCACAAAAGTTGCCACCGCAGATGAGAAACCTGCAGTTGAGGTTGCGGGAGATGAAAAAGCGCGTAATCCCAATGCCAAACGTTCACGTCGGGGCGGACGTCGTCGTCGCGGACGTGGTGAAGGCGATGCCGCAGCGGCGGGAACAGTAGCGACTGAGAACTCTGAAACTTCTGAAAAAGTGGAACGTCCGGAAAAGGGCAATGCCATTCCGACACCTCCACCAGAAGTGAATGGTAATGCTATCCCTGAACCAGAACCGGAAATCAATGGCAATGCTATTCCAGTATCGACGGAGCCAGAAGTAGACGGCAACAAAATTCCGGCTAAATCTGCACCACGTCGTTCGCGTACCAGCACCGGAGCATCGACTAATAACCGTCGCCGCCGCGGAGCACCTGCGAAAGATAAAGAAAACCGTGAAACAAAAGAAGTAGAAAAAAATCCTGCTTCGGCTGATAATGAGACTCAGAAGGTTGAAAAACCAAAACCAGTTGAAAAACCAAAACCAACTGAAGAGAGTCCTAAAGCAGATGCCAAGGAATCATAAATTTAGCTGTGACGACTTGCTGAACCTTATTGGTCAGCAAGTCGTATACCATCATCAACGCTGTGAAATTATTGAGTTGCTGGATGGCTGTGAGCTGGTATTACAGGAGCTCAATCAGGACAGTAATATCCAGCCAACACAATACGGAGAAGGGCATCGTCCGGTTCCTGTGACCCATGTTTTACCGGTTTTTGACGGTGAAGGTGAGTTACATGCTGAATTAGTCTCAGCCGGTCTGGATCAATTACTGAGAGAGCAAGGCCTCTACGGCCAGTAAATCCTGCTCTGTATCTACCCCGTGTCCCGGATCAACCTGGGCTTCTGTCAAATGTATCCGATTGCCATGGTAAAGCGCTCGAAGCTGTTCCAGTGATTCAAATTGTTCTGGTGGTGCAGGTGGTAATTCATGATAACGATGCAAAAAATCTGCTCGATAGGCGTACATGCCAACATGCTTTAAATGCGGCATAGTGACGTTGTCGAGGGCCTGTTTGTTATTAAATTGCTCGCGTAACCATGGAATAGGAGCGCGGCTAAAATACATCGCATAACCTTTAGCATCCACCACCACTTTAACGATATTAGGATCAAATACCTGTTCAGCGTCTTCTAGCGGGCTGTAAAGCGTAGTAATGGCTGCTTCACGATGGTGGGCCAGATCCGCGGCCACCTGATTAATCAACAAGGCCGGCAAACAGGGCTCATCTCCCTGTACATTCACTACTAAATCATCACCATGAAAAGCTCTTAACTGAGCCACTTCTGCCAAACGATCGGTGCCGGAAATATGATCATCCCTTGTCATGCAGACATCTGCACCAAAACTTTTTGCCGCTTCGGCAATACGCTGATCATCTGTTGCGATAATGACTTCACTGGCTTCACTTTCCAGGGCTCTTTCATAGACATGCTGAATCATCGGTTTTCCGACGATTTGACGTAAAGGCTTACCTGGCAGCCGGCTTGAAGCAAAGCGGGCCGGAATAATGATTTTAAATTGCATCAGTAGGTTTCTTCAGCCGTCAGTTCGCGTGCTTCATCAATTAACATTACCGGAATTTCATCACGAATGGGATACGCCACACGGCAGGCTTTACACACCAGTTCCTGAGATTGTTTCTGATATAAAACACTGCTCTTACAGACGGGGCAGGCGAGTATTTCCAATAAGGTTTTATCCATTTAAAGCTCTCTTAATTTTTTGTCGATTGCTGGACCAAGTGATGGGCTCAGTTTAGCCTCCGCTGGCACATACCACATGTTTTCTGTGGCAAATCCCTGACATTTTACCGCATCTTTTTCAGTCATCAGTATGGGATAGGCCTCTGCAAACCGAAAATCCGCTTCAGTATAGGCATGATGATCAGCAAATGCATGGGGAATGATGGTTAAACCGAGTTGTTGCAACTGGTCAAAAAAACGTTGCGGATGACCGATCCCGGCGACGGCATAAACAGGGGTTTCAGCAAATTCAGTTAATGCTGTGTGGCGGTTATTATTTTTTAACTGGATTGCCTGCTGGAGTTGTAGTTGCATGGTGAGCCGTTGTGAATCTGACTCACCATGAAAAATAGTAAAATCAACGGTTTCAAGGCGGGACAGTGGTTCACGCAATGGTCCCGCTGGTAAACATAATTGATTGCCCAGACCTCGTTTGGCATCAATAATAACGATTTCCATATCACGCTGAAGTCGGTAATGCTGCAGTCCATCGTCGGTGATAATCACATTACAGGAATTTTCCGCTAACAGTTGTTGCCCCGCGGCTACCCGATCCGGAGCCACCACCACTGGACAGTGAGTGCGCTGATAAATTAACAAGGGCTCATCACCGACTTCGGCAGCCGAACTGTTCAGCTGAACACTGCATGGATAATGATCTGCCTTGCCGCCATAACCACGACTGATAATGCCTGGTTGCCAGCCCTGATTCTGTAAGTATTGCGCCAGCCAGATCACAAAAGGGGTTTTACCACTGCCACCAACACTGATATTGCCCACTACAATGACGGGCACTGGAAGTGATAGTTGTTCGAACAGGCCTTTTCGGTATGACTGACATCTTAGACTGATAATGAGTCGATATAACCAGCTGACTGGACGTAACAGCAGTGAGACTAACGAGGGGCGATACCAGTTATTAGTTAGCCAATCCGTCTTCATTATTGTTGTTGAAACTGCAGTCGATGAAGTTCTGCGTAATGATCGCCTTTACTGATCAATTGTTGATGAGTACCGGTTTCAACAATGCGCCCATCATGCATCACCACAATAAGATCGGCTTTTTCGATAGTGGATAGTCGATGCGCTATAACCAATGTGGTTCGGCTTTGCATCAGATTTTCCAATGCTGACTGAATATGTCGTTCGGCTTCCGAGTCCAGTGAGGCGGTGGCTTCATCAAGAATCAGAATGGGCGTGTCACGTAATAACGCCCGGGCAATAGCCAGTCGTTGTCGCTGTCCACCAGACAATAAGACACCATTCTGGCCGACTTCAGTCTGCAAGCCTTCCGGTAGTTTCTGAATGAATTCCCAGGCATGAGCTGCTTTGGCTGCCGCAATAATACGTTCTTCAGCCACAACTTCTTTTTGACCATAGGTAATATTATTGGCAATCGTATCGTTAAACAGAATAACCTGCTGATTAACCAGGGAAATCTGTTGACGTAAATCCAGCAACTTGAGATCGCTGATATCCGTTTCATCAATGAATATCTGACCTTCTGTAGGTGAATAAAATCGAGGTAACAGACTAACCAATGTGGTTTTTCCACTTCCGGAATGTCCTACAAACGCAATGGTTTGACCGGCTTTTACCTCAAAGCTGATATTGTCCAGAACCTTTCGTGAGTTTGGATTGTATTGAAAGCCCACCTGTTGAAAGCGAATATCGCCTCTGGCACGTTCCAGTTGCTTTGTACCAGTGTCTGCTTCCGGTTGTTGGTCCAGCATTGTAAATACACTATCGGCGGCTGCGATACCGGCCTGAAGTTTGGAATTGAGTTTGGTAAGGCGTTTTAGCGGTGTCAGGATCATAAACATCGCCGTGATAAACGAGATAAAGGTGCCCACGGTGATCTGCTCAAGCATTTGCGGCAGGGTGGCCAGATAAATCACCACAGCCAGTCCTAGCACGGCAATTAATTCGATAATGGGCTGGCTGGTCGCTTCGGTAGCGATCTTTTTCATTCGTTGACGACGATTCAGCTGATTGACCTTATCAAAACGTTTGGCTTCATATTGTTGGCTGCCAAACGTTTTCACCTCACGGTGGCCTTCAATCACTTCACTGGAGGTATGGCTGACATCGCCCATTGAATCCTGAATGGTCTTACTGATGCGTCTGAAACGTGAACTGATTTTGTAGACCAGCAGGCCGATAAACGGCACCGTCAGTAAAATAATTAACGAAAGCAAGCCATTCAGATAAATCATCCATGCAAGCAGGCCAACAATCGTCAAGGTGTCCCGAACTAATACCAGAATGGCGTCCGTCGCAGCATCAGCTACCTGCTCAACGTCATACAGTAGTTTGGACATCAGCTGCCCGGAAGTGCTTTTATCATAAAAGCTGGCAGGTAATGTCAGCAAGCGATCAAACATTTCGGATCGCAGAGTCATGATCACATTACGGGCGATCCAGCCTAAACCATAGGTGGTTAGAAAGTTGGCGACACCACGAATCAGAAAAATAGCGATTAACGCAATGGGGATCCATTTAATAATAAACGGATCTTTTTCGACAAAACTGCCGTCCATTAACGGTTTCATCAAAGCAGCCATCGCGGTTTCACTGCCGGCATAAACCAGCATGGACAAAATAACGGCGCCAAACACCAGCCAATAGGGTTTTACATAAGTCAGCAGGCGCTTATACAGTTGGACAGCGCTCATTTCATTGGCTATTTGTTTCATGGAGTCTCAGCAGTTTTTTGGCGTGTTGCCAGTGTCAAACGGGTAAAACCAAGTAATTGCGCGGCATCCATCGCCGTAACGATATGTTGATATTCGGCATTGGCATCAGCGCTGATAATGATATGTGGATCAGCATTATCGCCTGCAGTGGTTTTCAGTAAATCCCTTAAGGCATCGCGGGTGGCAACGGCTATTGGTGTTTCATTAACCAACACTTCTCCATTTGCCCGGATAATAATGTCAATCGGTGTTTCCTCTTCCGTCAGTGCCTGACCGCTGGCTTCAGGTAAATCCACTTTTAAAGAACTTTCCCGAATAAAGCTGGTGGAGACCATAAAAAACAGCAGCAACAGAAACACCACATCAATCATCGGCGTCAGATTGACATCAGGCTCTTCAGAGTTCCGTGGCAATAGTTTCATTGTGAACGCGCCTCATCAGGATCAAACTCACGTTCGCCATGTAACATTTCAATTAATTGCATGGCTTGTTCTTCCATACTGACCACCAGTTGATTGATTTTCCCACGGAAATAACGATAGAAAATCACACTGGGAATGGCCACGACCAAACCGGCTGCAGTGGTCAGTAATGCCTCAGAAATACCGCCGGCCAGTGTTTCCGGGTTTCCGACACCTTCCAGCGTAATGACGGCAAAAACTTTAATCATGCCAATAACGGTACCCAATAAACCGATTAGGGGGGAGATCGCGGCAATAGTGCCTAAGGTATTCAGGTTGCGTTCCAGTAGCTGAGTTACATGGCGACCCGTATCCTCAATACTTTCTTTGGTAATTTCTCGAGAACTGTTGCGATTGATAAGACCTGCAGCGAGAATTTGACCAAGCGGAGAGTTTTTTTGCAGTGAGTTAATGCGATATTGATCAATTTGTTTGAATTGTAACCACTGCCAGATCTGAGTGATTAATTCAGGTGGTGCAATACGACGTTGTTGTAGACTCCAAAACCGCTCTGCAATAATTGCAATGGCAATTATCGAACAGCCAAGTAGCGGTAACATCAGCCAGCCACCTGCTTTAAATAGTTCCAGCATGCTCCATCCGTCCCAGTTAATGAAATGTTGCCATGATACGTGAAAACGCATTTATTCAGTAGCGTTACGCATCCATATTCTACGGTGTTGCTCCCGCCATCCAATGGGCATTAAATCTATGTGTTGGTCGAGTTTGATAGATAATGCACCTTGTTTACCCGTTTGAAATGTTTTGCTGCCAATATTCTGGTAACGGGAAACTACCTCTTCAGAAGGAAAGTTGTAGCGGTTTTGATGACCACTGGCGAATAAAACATAGCGTGGAGAAACCTGCCTGATAAACGTCGTAGAGGATGAGCTGCGGCTGCCATGGTGAGGTGCAATCAGAATATCGGCTTTGAGCTGCTGCTCATATTGTCTTATAAGTTTTATCTCGGCTTTTCGCTCAATATCGCCCGTCAATAAAACCGTACCATATGGACCGCTGATTTTAAGTACGCAGGATAAATCATTACGGCTACCGGTTTGATCTTTATCAGGATGTAAAACGTCAAACCGGACCTGATTCCACTGCCATGACTGGCCATCTCTGCAGAATTCACTGCCAGCTAATTTATCAGGATCACTGCTTAGAATCTGTTTAGTGGGATAGCTTGATAAAACGGCACTTGCTCCGCCAATATGATCGTTATCTGCATGACTTATCATCAGCATATCGAGTTGCTTGATACCTTGATATCGAAGATAAGGCACTACCACTGCAGCACCGGTATCAAAATTACCAAAAGCCGGACCGGTGTCAAAAACCAATGTATGATTTTCAGTTTGCACTACGGCTGACAAGCCTTGTCCCACATCGAGTAACGTAAACCAGATTTCACCGCTTTCTGGTTTATTTGGCAGATAATAAAAAAGTGGCAATAACATAACAGCACCCAGCCAGCGTAAAGGCCAACCCCGTGGGGCAAGTATTATCAGCGTGCCAATGATTGATATGGCGAGCAGCTCAACGGGAAACACAGGTGTTTGCCAGACAGAAAAGGGTGATTGTGCCAGCCACTCCAGATACCACCACAATTTGGATAACAACCATTCTGTAAGTTGCAGCAGCCATTCAGCCAATCGCAGATCAAAGCTTAACAACAGCATGGAAATTAACAACAGCGGAACAACCAGGAAACTGATCACCGGCACCGCAAGCAGGTTAGCTAACGGTGCAATCAACGAGGTTTCCTGAAAAAACAGTAAAAGTAATGGCGTCAGACCTATTGCAATCCATAGATGAATATGCAGCCAGAGCCATTTTCTGGCCGGTTGTCGATATTGTGCTATATACAAAATGCAGGCAACAGCAGCAAATGAAAGCCAGAAACCTGCTGCCAGAACCGCAAATGGATCCAGCATCAGAATCAATATCAAGCTCAGACTCAGCACATGCAGCGGATCAGTACGACGTTTTATAAAGATACTGAGCATCACCACGCTGACCATTACTAATGCACGCTGAGTCGGGATGGATAATCCGGCCAGCAAGGCATAGAACAAAGCCAGTAAAAATCCGCCAACAGCACCGGCCTGCCTGTCGCTTAATGTTAATAAATGACGACTGCGTATTCGCCAGAGCAGTTTGGCAATAAAAAATCCCAGTGCTGCAGCGAGTCCTATATGCAATCCGGAGATTGCCAGTAAATGGCTGGTACCAGTTTGTCGTAAAGTATCCCATTGGCTTGTTTGCATATTGTCACGGTTACCAACAGCCAGTCCTTGAACTAACGCCAGCGAAGGACTTTGCTTTAAGACGTCGGACATTTTATCTATTAACTGCGCACGCCAATGATTAACCGATAGCAAATTTGCTGAATGTAATTTTTGATTATGATCAGATTCCCGTATATATCCGGTAGCCCCGATCTGTTGCTGAAACAACCATGCTTCGTAATCAAACCCACCCGGGTTGGACATACCATGTGGGGCTTTCAAGCGAACAGAGAACTGCCATTTTTCACCGGATTGGGGGAGGTTGGGAGGAGGGAAATACCAACTCAAGCGAATCTTATCGGGCAACTTTAAATCGTTATTTTCAGGTTTGAATTCAAAACGGATTCGTTGATCGTTATGATGTGGTAAGGAAGTAATGAAACCTGACACCACAATATCCTGTCTCTCAAGTGTAAGATCAAGCTGATCATCTATTCTGAGCTGAGCCTGGAAGCTTGCCCATACTACCGCCACAACAAACCACATAACGGTCCATTGAGACCGCCGCCAGACAATAATCATCAAGGGGATTAAAGTGAGCAGCCAATATGGAGAGAGCAGCTGGGGCAACCATGCCACCAGTAAACAGCCCGACAAAAATGCAATGGCAGGTTTAATCATATATCCCTATAATGACCGCCGTTTATCAGCAATACTGAGACGTAATGCCTCGTAAGTTCCTAAAACGAATCATGCCAGATCATGTCACCATGCGCGAGCATAAGCATATGCGGCGTTTTGGCGAAAAGATCATGGCGCCGGAATTGTGGCATCTTAACCGCAGATCAGTATCTGCGGCGGTGGCGATAGGGGTTTTCTTTGCCTTTATACCGATGCCCGGACAAATGCTGGTGGCGGGTCTGCTGGCTATCTGGTTACGGGTAAACCTGCCTATTGCCGTGATGTGTGTATGGATAACCAATCCATTGACCATGGCGCCAATTTACTTTTTCACTTATAAAGTCGGCGCTATCCTGCTGGATGTGCCACTGCGCACGCATGAATTTGCTTTCAGTCTGGAATGGTTGTGGCAGGAGATAGGATTTATCTGGCAACCATTATTACTCGGTTCGGTAATCTGCGGCGCGCTGGCTGCGTTAGCGGGTGTGATTATTGTTCGATTAATCTGGCGTCTGGTCGTGATCAACAGTTGGTTAAAACGCTACCAGCGCCAAAATTCAGCTAAACGAAAAGATAAATAAATCAGTTTTGTAATTTGCCATCAATCAACGTTAACTGCTGATCCATTCTGGCAGCAAGTTGTCTGTCATGCGTTACGATGACCAGTGCTGTACCCAGTTCCGTATTCAATTTCATAATCAAATCAAAAATACCTTCAGCAGTCTGGTGATCCAGATTTCCGGTAGGTTCATCAGCCAACAGGCAGGCAGGTTTTGTAATTAATGCGCGAGCCAGTGCCGCACGCTGACGTTCACCACCCGATAATTCGCTGGGTTTATGATGTGCCCGGTGACCCAGTCCTACCTGTTGTAACAGTTCATTGGCCTGTTGTTTGGCTGCCTTGGGATGCATGCCGCCAATAACCAGTGGCATAGCAACGTTTTCTTCTGCCGTGAACTCAGGTAGTAAATGATGAAACTGGTAAACAAAGCCTAATGATTGATTGCGTAATTTACTGAGATCATTGACTGAAAGTTTGCTGATATCCTGACCCAATACCTCAATTTTTCCGTCAGTTGGACCGTCCAGTCCGCCAAGCAGATGCAATAGCGTACTTTTACCGGAACCTGAACTGCCGACTATCGCAATACGGTCACCAGCAAGCACTTGCAGATTAATATCCTGTAATACCGGGGTTTCCAGATTACCGTCTTTATAGCGCTTTACCAGTTTTTCGCAGCGAATTACCGTGTTATCAGTCATAACGTAAAGCCTCAGCCGGTTTAACCTGAGCGGCACGCCAGGAAGGATAGATAGTCGAAAGAATGGATAAAACAAAGGCAGTAATACCAATCACCGTGACATCGTTCCAATGCAAATCGGAAGGCAGGTCACTGATGTAATACACTTCTGCTGGCAGGAACTGGTAACCTAAAATGGTTTCTATCCAGGCGATAATGTTAGACACATTCAACGCCAGAATGACCCCACCTATCACCCCCAGAATTGTGCCAATGAGACCAATAACAATACCCTGCACCATGAAAATCCCCATGATGCCGCGCGGTGACATGCCCAGCGTCCTCAAAATGGCAATATCTGCATATTTATCGGTTACCATCATTACCAGCGTTGAAACGATGTTAAATGCCGCAACGGCCACAATCAGCATCAGAATGACAAACATCACGGTTTTTTCGGTTTTTAAGGCACGGAAAAAGTTAGCATGCTGGTAAGTCCAGTCAGCTGCGCGATATTCTGCAGGCAGGGTTTGTAAAAGCTCTCGGGTAATTCTTGGAGCCTGATAGACATCGTCCAGTTGCAATCGCAGGCCCGTTACTTTGCCGGGTATGCGGAATAAATTAGCGGCATCCTCAATATTCATGATGGCTAACGCACTGTCATATTCATACATGCCGATTTCAAAAACACCTGATACGGTCAAACGTTTCAGTCTGGGAATAACCCCGGCAGGGGTTGGGGTAACGTGTGGTGTGATCACCGTGATTTTATCGCCGGTGCCCACGCCCATGGCAATGGCTAAATCCTTACCCAGAATAATGCCGTAACTGCCCGGTTGCAGTGAGTCAAAGCGACCCTGAATGATTTTGTCACCAATACTGGAAACCTTAGGCTCCAAAGCGGGATCAACCCCACGGATTTGGGTGCCTCGAACCCGGCTACCCTGATTCAGCATTGCCTGGCCTTCAACAAAAGGAGCAGTATTTATAACTCTTGGGAAGCCTTCGATAAGTACCTCGGCCTTTTCCCAGTCAGCCAGTGTGCCATCCGAGCCGGTGACAAAAGCATGTGATGTCATACCGAGAATGCGTTCGCGTAATTCCTTTTCAAAACCATTCATTACCGATAACACGGTAATCAATGCGGCCACACCGAGCGCGACGCCCAGCATAGAGGTCATCGAGATGAATGAAATAAAATGATTACGCCGTTTAGCCCGGGTATAACGGGCGCCGATATAGACACTTAGAGGTCTGAACATATATTCGCTCTGGCAAAAAGCCCGCTATTACAGCGGGCTAGTGCATATTATTTTGGGTTGACGGTTTGGGTACCGTTTTCGGTGCCTAGTAACAACACGTCCGCAGGACGCATTGCAAACAAGCCGTTAGTCACTACGCCAACGATATCGTTCAGTGTTTTTTCCAGTTTGATAGGTTCCATAATATCCAGACCATGCACATCCAGAATGACATTATGGTTATCGGTGATCACGCCTTCACGATAAACTGGCTGACCGCCCAGTTTAACGATTTCACGGGCGACATAGCTACGCGCCATCGGGATCACTTCAACCGGTAACGGGAATTTGCCCAGCACATCAACCAGTTTGGTTGCGTCAGCAATACAGACAAATTTATCAGCCACTGCTGCAATAATTTTTTCGCGGGTTAATGCACCGCCACCACCTTTAACCAGTTGCAGATTGTGGTTTGATTCATCTGCACCATCTACATATACCGCGACTTCTTTAACCTCGTTTAAATCAAAAACATGAATGCCGTAATCCTTGAGCCGTTGGGTGGAAGCATTTGAACTGGATACAGCACCTTCAATACGACCTTTAATGGTAGCTAACGCATCAATAAAGTGATTAACGGTAGAGCCGGTGCCAACACCTACGACACCATCAGTGGTAATGTATTCCAAAGCCGACCACGCAGCTTGTTTCTTCATTTCATCAGCAGTCATTGCGATTCCTTGTTAATTTGAATGGCTTGATTTTATCCGGCTAATTATAGAGATAAATGATGGTCAATGGTAACGTAGTCATCTTTGTTAACCTAACAGACTGAATCTGGAACACCATGCTCACAGGCTATGTAGAAAAAATCCTTAAAGCGCGCGTCTACGATGTCGCTATCGAAACCCCTTTGGATTTGATGCCAAGATTATCCAAGCGGCTGAATAATCAGATTCTGATTAAACGCGAAGACTTGCAGTCGGTTTTTTCCTTTAAATTGCGTGGTGCCTATAACAGGATGAGCCACTTAACCGATGCTGAGCGAAAGCAGGGGGTGGTCGCCGCTTCAGCAGGTAATCATGCGCAAGGTGTTGCGCTGGCCGCCAGCAAAATGGGTATTTCCGCCATCATTGTTATGCCGATAACTACGCCACCAATCAAAGTGGAAGCGGTACGTATGTTGGGTGCTGACATTACTTTGCATGGTAATAGTTACGATGAAGCGTTTGATTATGCCAAGCAAGTTTCTGCTGATGAGGGACGGGTGTTTATCCATCCTTATGATGATCCTCTGGTGATAGCCGGACAGGGCACCATTGCGATGGAAATCATGCGCCAGCATCCCGATCCAGTTTATGCAGTATTTATTCCGGTAGGTGGCGGCGGTTTGCTAGGCGGAATGGCGGCTTATATAAAAGCCATCTGGCCTGAAATCAAAATTATTGCAGTTGAACCTGCCGATGCTGCGAGTCTCAAAGCCGCTCTGGATGCCGGTGAAAGAGTCAAACTGGATCAGGTAGGGTTGTTTGCCGATGGAACTGCGGTCAGACAGGTTGGTGAAGAGCCATTCCGGATTGCACAAAAAACGGTTGATCATGTGGTGACGGTGGAGACCGATGAAATCTGTGCTGCGATAATGGATGTGTTTGATGATACCCGCTCAATTGCCGAGCCTTCAGGGGCGTTATCGATTGCCGGTGCCAAAAAATATATTCAGCAAAATGGTTTGTATGACAAAACCATGGTGGTTATCAACAGCGGCGCAAATATGAATTTTGATCGGCTCCGGCATGTGGCAGAACGGGCTGAAATTGGGGAACGCCGGGAAGTATTGTTTGCCGCAACCATTGACGAGCAGCCGGGTAGTTTCCAACGCTTCTGCAAGACTTTGGCGGAACGCGGAATAACCGAGTTTAATTATCGATATGCTGATAAACAGCAGGCACAGGTGTTTGTTGGGGTGCGGATGTCTGGTCGTGAAGAAGAACGACAGATTCTCTTTGAAAACCTGACTCAAGCGGGCTACCAGTGGATCGATTTTAGCGATAATGAAATGGCGAAATTACATGTTCGTTATATGGTTGGTGGCCATGCACCTCAAGCTGAAAATGAACGTCTGATTCGTTTTGAATTTCCGGAACGACCGGGGGCCTTGTTACGTTTTCTGACACATATCGGTCAGCGCTGGAATATCAGCCTGTTTCATTATCGTAATCATGGAGCAGCGTATGGCCGGGTGCTGGTTGGGATTCAAGTAGCACCTGAATTCAATGAAGAATTTCAGGCGTTCCTGGATAATCTTGGCTATGTCCACTGGTTGGAAACCGACAACCCGGCCTACGATTTGTTTTTAAAGTAAGCCTAGGGCTTGTTTATCTTTCAGAGCAACTACTGCTGGAGACGCATTTCGTCAAACGAAGCGGAAATGAAAGAACTATAAGTCTTAATCCGTTAGTGTGGTGGTATCACTGATCAATTGAATTTGGCCATGGACATCAACTGAGACTTTATTGCTGCCAGCTTCAAGTGCTACAGGTGCACTTTTGCTGCTCATATCGGCGGACATCATCATGCTGCTTTCCATGCGATGAACCGGCGCATAGCCGCTGGTATTGACTGACATATTAACCAGGCGATAACCCGGTTCATCAAATTGCTGCTGAATTAACGATGCTTTATTACGAAACTTGCTGATAGCCTGTTGCATCAGGTCGTTTTGAGTTGATTCGATTAATTCGTCGGATAATGAAAATTCCATGGATTGTACTGTGCCAAGAGATTGAATTTCACCCAATAATTCGCTCATCTGATTGAAATCGTGACTGTCTAAGCGAATTTGCTGGCTTACCTGCCAGGAGACGATTTGACTGTCTTTATACATCGGGCGGGTTTGGTAGCCGGTGGTTTGAGATTTGACCGCATCAAAATCTTTGATTTTCGCCAGTAACTGATTGCTGCGTTGATTGACCTGCTGACCCAATTTAGCCGGATCTGTGCCATTAAGCATTACCTGAATCACACTGCTTACCTTGTCATTTGCCACTTCGGTGGCGGCTGTTGCATTGAGATTGATTAGGTTAAAGTTTATTTCTGTTTCAGCTGCAGCAGACGCGGAATAAAACAACATGGCAACAATAAAAAAAGTGTTTTTCATAAAGTGATGGTTCCTGTGAGAAGTGGATTGAAGTGTTATTTGGCTTGCTGTCGGTGCAGCTTGATTGCTAAATTAGCAGGATTTGACTGACACTGTCAGCTGATTACCGCACAAAAATTATTTTTAATATTGAGGATAGACATGAAAGCTGAACAAAAAATTCTGCCTGATTCTGATACGTTGATCGAGGCTGCTGCCGAACATTTTGTGGTGACCGCCCGTTCAGCCATTGCCAAAAGAGGAGTATTTTATGTTGCGCTTGCCGGTGGTTCGACACCAAAAGGACTGTATCAGAAACTGGCGACTTCACCTTATATCGAACAGATAGATTGGGCAAGAGTGCAGATATTTTTTGGTGATGAGCGCTGTGTGCCGGCCACTCACGATGACAGCAACTTTAAAATGGCCAGACTGGCAATGCTGGATCATTTACCTATCCCGGCTGAGAATGTGCATCGCATGCCTACCGAAAGTGGCGATGCTGCTGAGGTTGCAACTCGTTATGCCAGTACCATCAAAATGGTGATGGAAGATAATCCTTTTGATCTGGTGCTCCTCGGGTTAGGGCCTGATGGTCATATTGCTTCACTGTTTCCAGATACTCCCGCACTGGACGTTACCGATACGCTGACAACCAGTCTGTTTGTGGAGAAATTTCAATCCTGGCGCGTAACATTGACCTATCCGGTAATCAACTCAGCCAGACAGGTGATTGTGTTTATCGCCGGTGAAGCGAAAGCAGATATTGTCAGAGATATTACCAGTGAGGCGGTATCCGGCTTACCGGTTCAGCGGCTCGCGCCGACAGGTGATTATTACTGGTTTATGGACCAGGCTGCTGCGGCACAATAATATGCAAACCCTGTTAGCTGCAGATATCGGCGGTACCAAAACCTTGTTGCAACTCAGTCACCTCGAAGGTGAAATTATTCTGCAACAACGTTTGGAAAATGATGATTATGCTGATTTTGAAAGTCTGCTGACAGCGTTTTTATCTACTGTAGCCGTCGATTTTCTGCCAGTCAGTAGCGCATGTTTTGCCGTGGCAGCACCGTTAAGTGGACGCCGAGTGCAACTGACGAATCGACCCTGGATCATCGATAGCGATAAGCTGAAGCAGCAATTTCCACTTGCTGAGCTTTGCCTGGTCAATGATTTTGCCGCGGTGGGTCATGGTATCGGTGAACTTGAAGAGAATGATCTCATTGTGCTGCAGCAAGGTAAGCCGGAAGCCAAATCATTACGAGCAGTCATTGGTGCAGGTACCGGGTTGGGGCAGGCTATTCTGTCACCTCTCCATAAAAGCTGGCGGGTATGGCCAACAGAAGGCGGCCATACCGACTTTGCTGCTCAGGACACCCAACAGCACGCTTTATTGAATAAACTGTTTGAACAATTTGAGCATGTCTCCTACGAGCGGGTATTATCAGGCTCCGGCCTGGTTATGCTGTACCATTTTATTGCCGAACAGCAAGGTGACAACACGACATTGAATTTAACGGCAGAACAGATAAGTCAGTCTGCTCTGCAAGAAACAGATCCTGCGGCAGTAAAAGCCATGCAGTTATTTATGCAGATTTACGGAGCTCAGGCGGGTAATCTGGCGCTAATGACCTTGCCCAGAGCCGGAATTTTTGTCGCTGGAGGTATTGCGGTAAAGAATCTGGCCTTATTTGAACAGGGCTTTTTCATGCAGTCGTTTCTGGCGAAAGGCAGGATGCGTGGGGTGCTGGAGCAGATACCGGTGTATTTGATCAACAATCCTGATGTGGGACTCCGTGGAGCACGTTTGTTGGCTCGAAAAGCGTTGTATAATGTTGACCATGACCGATAAAAAAAACCACATTATGGTGAACGTTGAAACCACTTACCTGGATCATGAATCTGATCCGGCCAGAGCAAGATATCTTTTTGCCTATACCATTACCATTACCAATGAGGGCGATACGCCAGCGCGGTTATTATCACGTTACTGGAAAATCACTGGTGGCGATGGTCATGAACAGGAAGTGGAAGGTGATGGCGTGGTTGGTCAGCATCCTTATCTGGCGCCAACAGAAACATTTACCTACACCAGTGCGGCGATGCTGGATACCCCAGTCGGTATGATGCAGGGCCATTACAATATGATGGATGACAGTGGCAGCCGCTTTGCGGTCGATATCCCGGCATTCACATTGGCTGCTCCGCAAAAGCTGCATTAATAACCCGGCTTATAAACAGTTTCCAATCGAACCTGCCGCACATATCCGGCCATCTATCCAGATAGCTTTGTCCAATTTTGCATTTTGCAAATCACTGCCCCCCAGTTTGGCATCACGTAAATTGGCAAAACTCAAATCACTGTCGGATAAATTACTGTAAGACAAATCAGCCTGCTGCAGGTTGGCTCCTTTCAAATTGGCCCCCTGTAAATTGGTATAACTCAGGTTACTAAGTGGTAAATCTGCATAGCTTAAGTCAGTCCCAACCAAATCAGCATTCATCATATTTGACATGGCGAGTCCGCTGTTGCGAAGGTTGGCTCCCGTTAACGTGGCTGAAGGGATGTCCAAGCCGGGTTTCAGACAGTTTTCCCAATTCACCAACGGGGCTGGAGCAGTGTCGCAATCTGCTTCAGAAATATTCGAAGGGGTTGGGAATAAAATCGCACCTACAAATACACTGGTTAAAATCACACTGATAGTAAATATCGGCCAAAAACGGGCAGGACGTTCAGGTTTGAGTCTTTTTAATAATTCACTGCGCTGTTGGCGCTGCTGAATTAAAAAGTCCGGTTCCTGTTTGCGTCGCTGTTGCCGACGCATTTCACGTTCGGCTTCGGTAAGAGGCTGTTCATTGCGCCTATCAAAACCATCACGTTCATCAATGGGTAAGGGAGGGGGGATGACCGGGTCAACAGTGTCCAGGGCGATGATATCGCCCAGCGGTTGCCAATATTTCTGATCAGTGCTGACTTCCGTTTGAGCATTAATTCTGCCCAATTGCAGGTTACTTTTCAGCAGGGCCTTTGTGAAAGGGCCACTGATGGTCTTATCCTGGCGTGTATACCATTTTGTACTGAATTTATTCATTGACCGGTCTTTGGCAACAAGTTGGTTGCTATACTAGCATTGTGTTTAATGCTGGGTGAATTCATGCAAATACCTCAGAGCTCACAGGCTGCTCAGGTCATTGTTACGGAAACTGCAAGTCGCACGCTGCCGCTTACTCCTGGTCAGGTTGCGCAGGCGGTGGTGGTCTCAGCAGGTAAAGCCGGTGAAAATGTTGATATTCAATTGGCGGGAAAAATCGTCACCATTCAGGCTGGTGTGGATTTGCAACGTGGTCAGACTATCGAACTACAGCGGTCCGATAGCGCTGATAAAGTGGCGTTTAAACTGATTTCAGTCGCAGCCGTTTCTTCCGTTTCGACCGATCTGCGTCCGGGGCAAACGCTATTGGCTGAGGTCATTAAGTTGCTGCCCCAGCAATCCATCTTGCTGGCGCTGCAGCAAACAGGAAAGGTATCTGTTCCCCTGGAATTGGATATCAGCAGACTAAGTTCCAGCTTTAGACCCGGTCAGCAACTTTTAGTGCAAATTCTCAGTAACTCACCGTTAAGTGTGGCTTTACAAACTCCCAATCAAACTTCCTCAGAAACCATGGTTTCCCACCAACGTCGTTTAATGCCAATGGTTTTAGCTCAGCCACCACAATTGCAAAATGTTATCAATGCATTACCTGAATTGAAAAACATGCTGCCGGTGCAAAATGCCGTGAGCCAACTTTGGCAAAATATTCGCGAATTACAGACTGTCCAGCAACCTACCAATTTACAGCAGGCCATTCAGCAGTCAGGCGTATTCCTGGAACGACAGTTACTGCAGCCCAATCCGAGTTTAACTGGAGACTTTAAAGCCAATTTGCTGAAACTGGCTGCTGCGTTGGAAGGGCAGATCCGACAGACAGCAAATGGACAAATCAATGCTCAGAATCTTCCGCCGGAGATTCGAACTGCACTGATAAATCTGCTCAATCAGCCAGCGGCTTTACAGCAATTGCCATCTCATATAACCAGTGCTTTACTGGCTGGCGGGCAGACGCCAGCGCAGTTGCTTACCACGCTTCTGGCAGGACAAGGTTCTGTTGGCGGGACTGTCACAACTAATCAACCGATGAGTTCTCCGAATGCACCTGTTCAACAAATTGCTCAGAATGCCCAATTTCAGGCTGGCGTTACCGAGTTGGCCAGATTGCAGGTGTTATTGCGTGAAGTGGAAACCGCGCTTGCCAGAGTGCAGATGAACCAACTGAACATGGTAAGGGAGGCGGATAGCCCCACCCAACAGCAGGTCTGGTTAATGGATGTGCCGCTAAGGGACAAACAACAGTTACAGTGGATGCAGCTACAGTTTCAGCAGGGGAACAAGCAGAACCAGCAAGATGAAGAGCAATGGCAGGTCACACTGAACCTGGAAACGCAAAACCTTGGCAAGCTGCGGGCTTCGATCGGCTTACAATCAAGTGTTGTCAGTGTGGCATTAACGGCAGAAGATCCCAAAGCGGTGGCATTGCTGGAGGAAAATATCGATTTATTACGCGAAAAATTAGCGGCACTTGATTTACAGGTGCAAAAATTAAGTTGTCACTGTGCCCCGGTGGAATGGTTAACGCCGCTGACGCAGACAGCTACCTCTGATGCATTACTGGATATTTCGGTATGAAACAGCAGTCACAGCCATTACGAGCAATTGCACTACATTATGATGGTGATAATGCACCGACAGTGACCGCCAGTGGTGAAGGTGATATTGCCGCTGAAATTATCCGCATTGCCAAACAGCACAATATTCCGCTTCGTGAAGATGCAGCGTTAGCGGACATGCTTAAAGATATGCAGCTGGGTGAAGCGATACCCGAAGCTTTATATCGGGTAATCGCTGAAGTGATAGCCTATGCCTATATTGTTTCAGGAAAGTTTCCCAAAGAAAAAGGTTAAATTCCTTTAGCAATTCATCTATATCGAACCATTATCATTGAGCTCATATAGGCTAAATTTCTTCAATACTTTATAAATCGCATTATAAAAATCACATTAAGTATTGATTTTAAAATATAAAACCGCTATTTTCATCTGCATGTATCTCTAAAACCGGTCAAAAGTAACCGCATACAGAACAGATGAATAAACTGCTAACAATTGAGTCACAGGTGTCAAAGACATCCGAGCAGAGCCTGACGGCGCCAGTATCTGCTGCGGAAGTTAATGATTTACTGGCGGCACGAATTCTGATTAGCGGGACACGCGTTTCTGATCTGGCTTTTCTGCAAACCATGTTGTCACTTAGTGGATTTACTAACATCACCAGTGCAAATGGCCAAGAAAAGCTGATGCAAGTACTGCGCAAGAATATTAATGATGATCAATGTGATATTGATTTAATTATTCTGGATTGTCGCCTGGGTGAATGTAATGCCCGTGAACTGCGACTGAAACTGGATCAGTTTGATGAATGGCGGCGCATTCCGGTTATTGCCCTGACCGAAAAATCCCAATGGAACCATAACCAGTTATTAACGGATTTGGGGCATGGGGTGACGTCGCTTTTATATCGGCCGCTTACTGCTGAATCATTGCCGCCTGCAGTTATGACCACGCTGGCTACCAAGCGCGAACGTGATCATTACTATCTCCGCCAACAACAGATTGAAGACGAAAATGCCCAGCTAAGGGTGATGGAAGCTCGACTGCAATTTTCAGTAAATCATGATGATTTGACTGGTCTGGCAAACCGGCGTCGGCTTGAACAGGCACTTGAAATTACTTTAACGCAGGTGCGGAATTTCCATACCAGTAGTGCGGTGTTTTATATTGATCTGGATAGCTTCAAAGTTCTTAACGACGCTGAGGGTCATGAGGCGGGTGATAGCTTACTGGTACAGGTTGCGAATTCGTTGCGGGGATTTTTTAAAGTCCGCGACACACTGGTTCGAATCGGTTCTGATGAGTTTGCGGTATTAGTCGATACCATCGATCCGGAAACCGCCGTAGCGCGGGCAGAAGGTTTGCGAGACCTGTTTGATGGCTACAGTTTTACTTTCCATGATCATCAATATCATTTATCTGCCAGTATCGGTGTTAAATGTATTTCCGAAGCGGATGCCTCGACAGTAGGTGAAATTCTGTCGCATGCCAATCAGGCCTGTTATACCGCCAAAAAACGTGGACGCAATCGTGTACATGTATACAGCCCGGCAGATCGTGAAATGTATGCATTAAGACACAGTGTCAAATGGGCGCCCAGAATTCGTGCGGCATTGAAACAAGAAAAATTTGTTCTGGAATTTCAGCCCATCTACTCGCTCAAAGAGAGGAAAATCAACCATTACGAATGTTTGATTCGAATGCGTGGACAGGGCGACAAACTCTATTACCCACAGGATTTTATTCCCGTTGCTGAGGCTATGGGGTTAATTCACCAGATTGATTTGTGGGTGGTTAATCATGCATTTGAATTGCTAACACACATACCGAGTGATACAGCACTGGCGGTTAATTTGTCGGGCAATATTTTCCTCGATCAGAACTTATATCCTCTGGTGGAACGCAAACTGCTGGAAACCGGTGCCGATCCTTCGCGTCTGGTATTTGAAATTACTGAGACGTCAGCCATATCCAATTTTGAACAAACCAAACAGATGGTGGATCGTCTGCGACATTTAGGGTGTCGCTTCGCACTGGATGACTTTGGTGCCGGTTTCAACTCTTACAGCTATTTAAAACATTTCCCGGTAGATATATTGAAAATTGATGGTGGGTTTATCACCAATTTACATAATGATCCGGTAGATCAATTATTGGTGAAATCAATGATTGATATCTCACACAGTCTCGGCAAAAAAACGGTAGCTGAGTTTGTTGAAGACAGGGAAACACTGAAGATGTTGCAGGAATTCGGTGTGGACTTTGTCCAAGGTTATTTAATTGGTAAGCCTCAACGCGCGTTGCCTAATAAATCCTAGTGTAAATCGGTTACGGACTGACGCTGCATCCCATGCAGACGGGTAATCAACAATGCTTCTTCCTCACTCAGGTTGCAATTATCAATAAGCTGATTGATATCAACACCTTTTCTTGCCAAGCGAATGGCATGCTCGTAACTTTGTTGTTGAGGCTGTCCCAAATCCATACTGTTTTGCTGCTCACGTATTTTCATCAGGGTTTGTTCAAAGCGAACAATTCGTTCATCCGAACCCACTGCAGCACTGCATAAAGCAGATAACTGTTGCTGCAGAGCACTGATTTGGGTGGCCTGAGAGCGGCTCAATCGAAAGAAACGGTAGCTGGTGACCAGTAGCACAATCCCCAGCAATCCCACCAAACTGTATAAGCCGTATAACATCATGATATATCTCCTGAGATATCACACATATTCATCAATAATGCCGGTTTTAGGTGGCCGCTTTGGCTGTTTATTTTCTTTTTCATTATCTTCGACATGATTATCGTCCTGCTCGTTCTGTTTATGGCGACGTTTTTCATCTGCAGGAACATCCACTCTTGTTGTAGGAACAAGTGGTTGAGCAGGATGAATTTCGTCAGCCATGTCACATCAGAAACTGGCGATATCAGCGATTTCATCATCATTCAGCAGTTTATTGACGTCAACCAGAATCAATAACGTTTTATCTCGGTTACATACGCCCTGAATAAAACGAGAACTGTCATCACTGCTGACATTAGGCGCAGTGTCAATTTCTGATTGATGTAAATAAACCACCTCAGCGACGCTGTCGACTAACATGCCAATAACGTTACCACTGACTTCGGCAATAATAATTCGCGAATCTTCGTCAGCTTCACGGGAGGGCAGACCAAACCGCTTGCGAGTATCAATGACGGTTACCACATTACCGCGTAGATTGATGATACCCAGCACATAATCAGGTGCTCCAGGTACTGGAGCTATTTCAGTTGGGCGTAATACTTCCTGCACCTGCATCACATTGATGCCATAGACTTCCTGTTCCAAATGGTAGGTAACCCATTGTAGAATCGGATCACTGCCGGCCTGATTATCTTGCTCGCTCATGGTTTTTTCCTTATTCAAAAAATTGACCAACCTTAATCTGCCAATTTTATGACGCTATTTATATATATTCATCAAAGCACAGTTTGTGCCAATTTTATTTGCTAACGTATTATTTTTAACAGCTCGGGTAACGAAATAATACTACTCAGAGGAGACATTAACATACCCGCCAGCCAGGGTCTCTGACCTGGTTCTCGCCGCCAACGCACATTATCACCCTCGAGCTTGACCACATGACGTATCGCTGAGACCGCCAATCCCAATTGTTTATTGTCTACTAATAATATGTATCGGTTGTTATCTGAATTACTTGATTGATTGGTGATCAATGTTGTCAAATCGATTACTTGGGTATGCTGTTGAGGCCGACTTAAGGTTCCAACAACATAGCTTGGATGCCCTGGAATTTGCGACAACCCATCGTCTGGCCAGTTTTCAATGCCATCCAGTTCATCCAGACTCAATGCAAGCTGCATTCCCGCCACCTCGAATAATAATGCCTGCGTATGTTTGTCAGGCGAATTTTCGATGTCGGCGAAGCTTTCGGGTTCGGCGACAGGAAGTGTCTGGTCTATCTCAGCAGCTACCTGTTCAAGCGTTTCCGGTTCACTGTCCAGCAATAACTCCTGCAGATAAGCTGCTAACGCCTGTTTTGGTTCTTTTATTTGTGTTGGCTTAGACATTCTTATCTGACTTTGCCACTGCTGCGGCTTTGGTGAGTTTCTTCATTAGACGTTCATACGCCATGCTGCCCCGACTTTCAGGATTGAGTGCTGGCAGGGGAATGCCTGATTTGCTGGCATCACGAAATTGCGTATCTATTGGAATCGCATCCTGCCAAAGGTTATCTTCATAGTCTTTTTGCATTTTTTGCAATGTCTGGGTGCCAGCCCGAGTACGACGATCATACATGGTCGGCACAATCAGATACGGCAGCTTGTGCTGACGGGAATGGTTGATCAAGTGTAGCGTGTGCAACATGCGTTCTAGCCCTTTTAAGGCCAGAAATTCAGTCTGGACCGGTATTAACAGCTCATCACATGCAGCCAGAGCATTCACCATCAACACTCCCAGCATTGGCGGGCAGTCAATCAGTACATATTCAAAACGGTCTTTGAGTTGCTGTAGGGTTTTTTGTATCACTAAACCTTTGCCACTTTGAATGCCCAGCTGGCGATCCAGTGTCGCCATCGCAGTTGCAGCCGGTAATATGTACATATTTTCCTGACTGGTTTTCTTCAATGTTTTGAATATGGCGTTCAGTGGTTGCTGTTCAGCATGTTGGAATAGGGTATAGATACTGTTTTCGATATTGTCCGGATCAAAACCAAAATAAGTGGTTAATGAACCATGTGGATCCATATCCAGCAACAGCGTTGAATGGCCCTTCAACGCCAGATGGCTGGCAAGACTCACCACCGTAGTGGTCTTGCCTACGCCACCTTTCTGATTGGCGATCGCCCAGACCGTCATGGAGATGCTTCACCATTATTGGCGGGCATCATCAACGGCGATGACAAGGTGTCAGTAATGGGAGTACTTGAGTTTTCTGGCTCTGTTGCAGAGCGATTAAATTGATCAAACACTTCAAGTGTCCTCCGGCTTTCCGAGCTGCCCAGAATAACCAGAACAACCCGACGGTTTTTTTGGCGGCCCAATTCCGTTTCATTATCAGCTATCGGTTTGAATTCTCCATACCCAATAGCTGACATTCGTCCCGGCTCAATGCCAAAACGATCCAGTAAATTTACAACACTGGCAGCTCTGGCTGCTGACAACTCCCAGTTTGACGGAAATCTTGGCGTATTGATCGGTTGATCATCGGTAAACCCTTCAACCTGCAGAGGATTGGCAACGGGTGCCAGTACATCCGCAATCTGACCAATCACTGGCACAGCCTCACGTGCTAAACGCGCATCGCCGCTGGCAAACAGAAAATTGGAATTGATTTCTACCTCCAGCCAGTCTTCAGTTTGTTTGATACTGACATCTTCATTAGTAATCAAATCGGCCAGTGCACTGCTGAGTTGCTGCGAAATATCATTAATCGTCCGTATGCTCTGCTCGGAAACGGGGGGGCGTTCTTTGGGAAGTTCGGGTAATTCAATTTCAAAATCCGGAAGTTCTGGTTTACCCGGTGAAGCTACTCGTTCGCCTTGTCCGCGGCTGACTTCGCCAATCTGAATGGGGTCCTCACTGCGGGTTGATTGTGAGAACACGCTTTCCAGTGTCTCTGATAGCACCCTATATTTACCTTCATTAACAGAAGAAATGGAATACATCACCACAAAAAACGCAAACAGCAGGGTGATAAAATCAGCATAGGAAACCAGCCAGCGTTCATGGTTTTCGTGTTCTTCATGACGCTTTCTCCGGGCCATAGGATTAACCCAGATATGCCTGCAGACGGCTTTCGATATTGCGTGGATTGTCACCATCAGCCACACTGATCAAGCCATCAATTAACATCATTTGTAATTGGGTGCGGCGCTGTACCAACGTCTTGAGTTTATTTCCGATTGGTAAAAACAATAGGTTAGCCAGCCCGACACCGTAAATGGTGGCAACAAAAGCCACGGCAATGCCTGATCCAAGTGAGGAAGGATCTGCCAGATTTCCCATGACGTGAATTAACCCTAATACCGCGCCAATGATACCGATGGTGGGTGAATAACCTCCCATGGCTTCATAGACTTTAGCGGCCTGCAGATCATTGTTTTCCATGATATCGAGATCGGCCTCCAGAATTTCACGAATGATTTCCGGCTCGGCACCATCAGCAATGAGTTGCAGACCTTTTTGGGTAAAGATATCGGTTTCTTCCATAGCCATAGCCTCAAGGCGAAGTAACCCCTCACGTCGGGCGATTTGATTCCAGTCAAGAATCTTTTCCAGTAAACGTTTGGCCGATTGCTGAGGGGGCTTGAATATCCATACGGTCATTTTCAATGCACGCAAAAATGTATTCATCGGCGTCTGTAGCATTACGGCACCCAGTGTACCGCCCAATACAATTAATAAGGCCACCGCATTAAGAATGGTATCGAGATGCCCACCTTCCAGATACTGACCGACAATAATGGCACCAAAACCAATCAGTAAGCCCAGGATGCTAAGGATATCCATAGCTTATTTAAGCGCCGTCAGTAGTTTACCGATTTCAGCCAGGCTGAGAATTTTATCAGCCACGCCTGCCTTGGCGACGGCCATTGGCATACCATAGATAGTACTGGACTGTTGATCCTGAGCCCACACGGTTGAGCCTTTCTGATGCATTTTTATCGCCCCATCACAACCATCAGCCCCCATACCGGTAAGGATTATCGTCAAGGTCTGTGCTGGACAAATCTGGGCAACAGATTCCAGTGTGACATCAATACAGGGGCGATATGTTGCATTTTCGGGGCCAGCATCGACCTGCAGATAAAGCTGTCCTCGACGGCCTTTCAACATCAATTGTTGTCCACCCGGAGCAAGGTAAGCCACTCCTGGTTTTAAGGAATCATTCTGCTGAGCTTCTTTGATTTTGATATGACACTGGGAATTCAGTCGTTCAGCAAAAGAGGGGGTAAACGTTGCAGGCATGTGCTGCAATAGAATAATCGGAAACGGAAATTCCGCTGGCAACTGGGACAATACACTTTGCAAAGCAACAGGCCCACCGGTTGAGGTGCCGATAACCACCAGTTCAATTTTTTTCTTTTCAAGTGGCGTTATGGTGGCCGGTGATTCTGACGTTTTGATGGCTGTGGTATGTTTTTCAGGCTTTGAGTGTGTTGCCAGAAAATTGATACGGTCACATAATTTTTGCCGGGCGCTGGCTTTGTCCTGCGCAAGATCTTCAAAACGTTTTGGCAGAAAGTCCATCGCCCCGGCATCTAATGCCTCTAGTGTTGCTTTGGCGCCATCCGTGGTCCAGGTGGAAAGCATAAGCACCGGGGTAGGGCGACGGCGCATGATTTTTTTTACTGCCCCAATGCCATCCAATACAGGCATTTCCAAATCCATGGTAATAACATCGGGTCTGTAGCGAGATACCAGTTCGACGGCTTCCATACCATCAGCGGCACTGGCGATAACTTCAAGCCGAGGATCGGCATTAATGATTTCAGTCAGTCGCCGGCGAAAAAAAGCTGAATCATCAACAATCAGTACCTTAACAGTCACAAATATCCTTAATAATTTCGATGTGCGTAGGTATTCATTAACTCTGGGAAATCAAGAATCAGAGCAATACGTCCATCGCCAGTAATGGTCGCTCCTGCAAAGCCTTTGGTGCCATGCAGCAGGGCTCCCAGAGGCTTGATAACCACTTCTTCTTGTCCAATCAACTGGTCAACAACAAAACCCACTTTTCGTGTGCCGACATTGACGATAACAACATGTTCGGTTGTTGCTTTACGCTCTGTGACATTGTTTTTATTCAGCCATTTACGCAAATAAAATAAGGGCAGAGCTTTGTTTCTAACAATAACAGTTTGCTGACCATCAACGGTATTGGTTTTATTCAAATCCAGATTAAAAATTTCATTCACACTGACCAATGGGAAGGCAAATATCTGATTACCCAACATCACCATTAATGTGGGCATGATCGCCAGAGTTAACGGGACTTTGATAGAAAGTGTAGTGCCTTTGCCTATTTCCGATTGAATATCAATGACACCATTGAGTTTGGAGATGCTGGTCTTGACCACGTCCATACCGACACCGCGACCGGAGATATCAGAAATATCCTGTTTCATCGAAAATCCTGGTGCAAATATCAATGCAAAACATTCCGATTCGGTCAGACGTGAGGCAGCTTCCTCATCCATCATGCCTTTTTCAACGGCTTTGCGGCGTAATACTTCAGGGTTCATTCCGGCGCCATCATCTGAAATAGTCAGCAGAATATGGTCACCTTCCTGAGCTGCAGCGAGCACGATTTGCCCTTGTTTCGGTTTGCCTGCCGCTTCACGGACATCGGGCATTTCAACGCCATGATCGACTGCATTACGAACCAGATGCACCAACGGATCTGCCAGGGCTTCTACCAGATTTTTATCCAAATCGGTTTCTTCGCCACGTAACTCAAGATTTATGTCTTTTTTCAGGCTGCGAGCCAAATCACGTACCACTCGAGGGAAGCGACCGAATACCTTTTTGATCGGTTGCATCCGCGTTTTCATGACGGCGGTTTGCAGGTCTCCAGTAACCACGGCAAGATTATTGACGGCTTTGGCCATTTCCTCGTTTTCAAAGGCCGCTTCCAGCGTGTTAATACGATTTCGCACCAGAACCAGTTCGCCTACCATATTCATGATGTCGTCCAGTCGGGACGTATCGACGCGTACACTGGTTTCTGCTGGCGCTTTCGCTGCTTGCGGTGCAGCTGCAGCAGCTGGTTTTACCGCTGTTACCACATCCTCATCGTCAGCCGTTTTCGGTGAAGATGCAGGTTCTGCTGGACTGACAGGTTTAGCTGCTTCGGCAGCAGGTTTAGCTGCGGGCGGAGGAGTGGTTTTAGCTGCTGGTTTCTTTCCCTGTAATTCATCCAGAAGCGCTTCAAATTCTTCTTCGGAGATTTCATCATCTCCAGTCGATTTGGCTGGTTCGGCTTTAGGAGGATCTGCAGGTGGAGTAATGCCAGGCGCAGCATTGCCATGCAACTGGTCCAGTAGCGCTTCAAATTCATCATCTGTTATGTCATCGCCAGCTACATTGTTTTCAGCTGCCGGTGGGCTCACTTCTGGTTCAGGCTCTGGTTCAGGTTCTGCAGCAGCGGGCGGCGCTTCACCAGATAAATAAGCCGCCAGTTGATCGATTATGACCGGATCAGCTGCCGTTGGATAAGAGCCGGCTTTGACCTCAGCAAACATACTGTTAAGAATATCCAGTACCTTGAGAAAGGTATCCATCATGTCTGCATCAACCAGGCGTTCACCCTGACGCAACAGGTTAAATACATCCTCGCCTTTATGACACAGGTTTACCATCGCTTCGAGACTTAAAAATCCAGCGCCACCTTTAATGGTGTGAAAGCCCCGAAAAATGGAGTTAAGTAAATCTTTATCCTGTGGCTGTGTTTCCAGAGCAACCAATTGCTCATTCAAGCCATCCAGTATTTCTTCTGCCTCAACCAGAAAATCCTGCAGAATTTCATCATCTGTATCTAAGGCCATGCTCCTGTCCTTCTAAAAACCAAGACTGGATAACAAATCATCCACATCGTCCTGGTTGTTGACCACATTCGGTTTATTTTTAGCATTTATCTGCGGTCCTTCTGCTTTTAATGGATCGACCTGTTTTGTCTCTCCACTTTGCTGAGATTGTCCTGCCACCTTAACCAGTTTTACCAGATTGTTTTCAACTTCTTCTACCAGTCCAATGACCTGGCGTAAAACTTGTCCGGTTAAGTCCTGAAAGCCCTGTGCCAGCGTCATTTCAGATAAGTTATTGTGGATCTCCCCAGCATGCGTATTCACCACAGGTAAGTAAGCTTCAATTTCCCGGCTCAAATCACGGAATTCTGTTGCTGACATCTCCCGATTTCGAAAGCGTTGCCAGCTTTCATTGAGCTTAGCGGCAGTTTGTTTCAATTCATTAGCCAAAGGCAGGGTTTTATCGATATAACCTAACGTTTTGTGTGCAGCTTCTTCAGTGGTTTGAATAACGTAGTTCAGACGATCCCGGGTATCCGGCATATCGTTGTGTGTCAGATCAACCAATCGGGCATCAACTTTGAAGTTATTTAATGCTTCGTGAAGTTCACGGGTCAATTTGCCTATTTGCTGAAATAATGCACTTTCGCGAGCATTGGTAAGCGCCATTAATTCAGTTTTAATACGATCTTCGTCATCCTGCTCAATCGCATTAATAAGGGCCTGGGCGGCTTCAAGTTGTTCTGCTTTATTCAGAGCTTCCATAAATTCCTTTCCAGCGGATTATTGTGCGTTGATACGTTCGAATATTTTTTCGATTTTTTCTTTTAATGTTGCGGCCGTAAATGGTTTGACAATATAGCCATTGACGCCAGCCTGAGCGGCCTCAATGATTTGCTCCCGTTTTGTCTCGGCAGTAACCATTAACACGGGCAAGGTAGCTAATTTGGGATCGGCACGCACAGTTTTAAGCAAGTCTATTCCTTGCATGCCGGGCATATTCCAGTCGGTTACCAGGAAATCGATACCACCTGCATTTAAGATGGGCAGGGCAGTTAAACCATCATCTGCTTCAATAGTATTATTGAAGCCAAGATCACGTAATAGATTTTTGATAATCCGTCGCATTGTAGAAAAGTCATCCACAATGAGGATTTTCATATTTTTATCCAAGGTATACCTCCCAAAATTACTGCATCCAATCGCGAAGCTTACTACGCAATCTCACCACAGTTTGTGTGTGGATCTGACTGACACGTGACTCACTGACGCCGAGTACTTCACCAATTTCTTTTAAGTTTAATTCTTCATTATAGTACAGGCTCATTAATAACCGCTCACGATCCGGCAGACCGTCTATCGCTTCTGCAAGAGCGCGTTCAAAATTGTTATTCTCGGTGATTTCAGCGGGACCGACATCATCACTACCGAAAGAGTCACCATCAGTCAGTTGATTATCAGTCATATCATCCAGACTGAATACCTGGTGCCCTGAGGCATCCTGTAATTGCTGGTGGTACTGATCAAGTGTCATTTCCAGTGCATCCGCCACCTCTACATCCATTGGTGAACGGCCAAGTTGCTGTTCAAGCTGATGCATGACTTCAGCGATTTCACGGGCTTTGCGGTGTACCGAGCGCGGTGCCCAATCATTGCGCCGAATTTCATCAAGCATCGCTCCACGGATACGAATACCCGCATACGTTTCGAAGCTGGCACCCTGGCTGGCTTTATACTGCTGGGAAGCATCCAGCAGACCAATCATGCCTGCCTGAATTAGATCATTCACTTCAACCGTATGGGGTAAGCGGGCAACCAGATGATAAGCGATACGTTTAACCAGGCCACCATGCTGTTCAATCAGCTGGTGCTGAGTGAGTTCTGATATTTGGCTGGAATACATGCTTAATCCAATCATCCTAACCTGCTTCCAGGCTAGCCTGTATCAGACGTTCAACAAAGAATTCCATATTTCCCCTCGGTTGTTTGGCTACGGGCCAGTAATCGATTTTTTTTGCCAGATGCTGAAATGCCGTGGCAGATTTGCTGCGCGGTAAAAACTCGACCACTGAACGTTGCTTTTTAACTGCCCGACGAAGATCTTCATCAAAAGGAACAATCCCCATAAAATTTAAGGTTACATCCAAAAAGCGATCGCATACCAGTGAGATTTTATCGAATAATTCACGACCTTCCTGAATACTGCGTCCCATATTGGCAATAATATGGAATCGTTCAACTCCATGCTCGCGACTCAGTAATTTGATTAATGCATAGGCATCGGTAATTGAGGCAGGTTCATCACAGACAACAACGATGACTTCCTGCGCCGCTTTGGTAAAACTGACGACACTGTCAGCGATACCTGCTGCACTGTCGATAAGCAGGATATCAATGTGATCATCGAGTTCACTAAAAGCTTGAATCATACCCGCATGTTCAGCAGGGCTGAGTTCAGCCATTTTCTTAACACCGGAAGCCGCTGGGATAATCTGTAGCCCGGATGGGCCATCAACCATAATTTCTTTCAGGCTTTTATCTCCCTCAAGAACATGCAGCAGATTGAATTGCGGATGTAAGCCAAGCATCACATCGATATTGGCCAAACCCAGGTCAGCATCGAGTAGAACGACTTTTTTCCCTTGAGTAGCAAGTGCCACACCAATATTCACCGTGACATTGGTTTTACCCACACCACCTTTACCACTGGCAATAGCGATTACTTTTACCGGCTTCGGAATGTGGGTCATTTTTCGCAGACCACTTGCCTGGTCCAAGGGTGCATCAGCCATAAGCGGCAAAACCTCCGTAACTGGATACTGTATGAGGATCCAGTGCTTGTTGTTCAGATTGCATCAACTCACTGGCCTGATTCACCAAACTGTTTGGTCGTGCCAGACCGAGATCTTCAGGTACTTGCTGACCATCGCAGATATAGGCCAAAGGCAGTTGATGACGAATTATTGCAGAGACCGCACCTCCCAGACTGCTGCTTTCATCAGTTTTGGTCAGAATGCAGCCGCTTAATTTAAGGTGCGAAAACGCCTTAATGATATCATTCAGAGCAGAGTTTTGGGTGGTTGCAGACAGCGTGAGGAAATGTCGGATTCGGGGAGAATGCTGAGTTAACATAGCTATTTTTTGTGTTAATTGCATATCACGCGGATTCATACCTGCAGTATCGATCAGTATAAAGCGCCGATCAAGCATATCATTCAGTGCTTCACCCAGTTCCTGATGGTTTCGCGCGACTCGTAATGAGACGCCCAATATACGAGCATAACTACGCAGTTGCTCCTGACCTCCGATTCGGTAGCAATCAGTGGTAATCAGGCCTACCTGGCGTGCACCGTGTTTCAATGCGCAACGCGCTGCCAGTTTGGCAATGGTCGTGGTTTTACCAACGCCAGTCGGTCCCACCAGAGCCATGATGCCACCTTTTTCGATAATGTCCTGATCTGATAACGGGATTTGCGCCGCAAGTTTGCCTAATGATTGACGCCAGGCAGTTTCCAGATCATCAATTCCCTGACTGGCTGTAACCAGTTGTTTGGCGAGTTCAACATCCGTTCCCATGCGCATATGGCGTTGCAAAACTTGCATCTGGGTGGGACTTTGTCTTGCCATATCCTTCCAGGTTAAATCAGATAGCTGGTTTTGCAGCATATCCCGCAAACTGGCAATTTCTTTGCGCATCTGAACCAGAGTGGGTTCCTGCGACCAGATATTTTGTTGTGGGGCAACGTAAGCCGGTGCTTGCGGTTGAGCAGGATCAATTTCAATTTTGGGTTCGTCTGCGACAGCTGCGGGACGAGGAACATTATTCTGACGACGGAATTGCGTCTCATCGTAATCTGTAGCCGCCACAATCTCCACGCCACCATCAACGCGAGTATTAGAGAGGATAACGGCATCCGGACCCAGTACTTCACGTACTTCGCGGATTGCCTGACGTACATCTGCCGCCTGGAAACGTTTAATTTTCATCACATCACCTTCTTGTTATCGACCCACATTTGCCACAATGCGTATTTGTTTATCATCAGGTATCTCGTTGTAGGAAAGCACATGTAGTCCTGGAATCGCGTTACGGATAAAACGGGAAATCCAACCTCTTAATCCCGCCTGAACCACCAAAATTGCCGACTCACCCGACATCTCTTGTCGTTGAGCCGCTTCTTGTAGATTTTTGTGCATATTTTCTGCGAGTCCCGGTTCCAGACTTGCGCCACCCTCTCCAGATGCCTGTAATGTTTTTAGCAATATTTGTTCCAGCTCTGGATCCAACGTGATGATAGGCAGGTCAGGTTGGGTGCCATTAATGTGCTGTACGATGGAATGTGCCAGCGCCATTCGTGTTGCGGCAGTGATTGCCTCGGGATCGGGATTGCGTGCTGCCTGTTCGGCAATTGCCTCACTGATGGTGCGGATATCGCGAATCGGAATGTTTTCCTGTAGCAGGTTTTGCAGAACTTTTTGCACCGTACCTAATGGGACGGTATCGGGTACCAGACCTTCCACCAGTTTGGGCGCAGTTTTGGCAAGATTGTCCAGCAGGTGCTGAACTTCTTCGCGTCCCAGTAAATCATGCGCATGATTTTGCAGGATTTTACTTAAATGGGTGGCAACAACTGTGTCAACATCAACCACGGTATAACCCTGGGCCTGGGCATGCTCTCGCTGGCTGGGCTCAATCCAGATTGCATCCAGACCAAAGGCGGGATCCTTGGTACGAATACCCTCTAATTGGGCGAAGACCTGACCGGGATTGATTGCCAGCATCCGATCGGGATAGACCTCGGCTTCACCAAAGGTCACACCAAATAAAGTGACTTGATACGCGGTGGGCGATAAATCCAGATTATCGCGGATATGCACCGGTGGAATTAAGAAGCCCATTTCCTGCGAAATCTTTTTGCGAATACCTTTGATGCGATTCATCAACTGGCCGCCCTGATTTTTGTCTACCAGTGGGATCAAGCGATAACCGACTTCCAGTCCAATTGGATCAACCGGACTTAAATCATCCCAACTCAGCTCCCGTTGATCTCGATTGGCTTCCTGTTGTGGCGGTGGAGCTGCCGCAAGTGTGGCGGCTTTTTGACGCTGTGCTATCAACCAGGCACTGCCAGCACCGGCACCGGCCAAAAGTAAAAATGGGACATTTGGCATGCCGGGAATTAAACCCATTCCGCCGATAATGCCTGAGGTAATGGCCAGGGTTTTGGGTTCTTTCAACAACTGAGAGAAAATCTGCTCACCAATATCCTGATCAGCAGTAGAGCGGGTGACCAGCAAGCCCGCAGCGGCAGCAAGCAGTAATGAAGGTATCTGGGCGACCAGACCATCACCTATCGTCAGCAGGGTATAGTTATGTGCTGCTTCAGAAAAGCTCAGACTATGTTGCAGAACACCAATGACAAATCCACCGATGATATTGATAAACAGGATCAGGATCCCGGCAATAGCATCACCGCGAACAAATTTACTGGCACCATCCATAGAACCGTAAAAATCTGATTCCTGCATGATTTCTTCACGACGACGGCGGGCTTCATCCTGATCAATTAAGCCAGCATTTAAGTCAGCGTCGATCGCCATTTGTTTACCGGGCATCGAATCCAGGGTAAAACGGGCGCTAACTTCAGCAATACGCGTTGCACCTTTGGTGACCACCACAAAGTTGATAATAACCAGAATGGCGAAAACGACCAGACCTACCGCATAGTTACCGCCGATAACAAACTCACCAAATGCTTCGATAACCTGCCCGGCGGCGGCAGTACCGGTGTGTCCCTCAAGCAGAACAATACGGGTAGAAGCGACATTTAAAGCCAGTCTTAGCAGGGTTGCTAATAGCAGTATGGTTGGGAATGCGGCGAACTGTAAGGGTTTTCTCACATAAACACTGGCCAGCACGATGGTCAGTGATAAGGCGATATTAAAGCTGAATAACATATCCAGCATAAATGCAGGAAGGGGAATGACCACCATGGCCAGCAATGCCACCAGGAACATTGGTGTCGCGACATTACCGTTTAACACCCCACCTAAACGGCTTGTCAGGCTTGTATTCTCCATTGACTACTCATCTCGTTTAAATTCATCCGGTATTGGCAAGTCTTCTGTATTGAGATTTGGCTTGTTACCGCCCGTATTTTTATAACGTCTCAATTGGAAGACAAACGCCAATATCTGGGCTACTGCAATATATAGACCAGATGGAATTTCCTGACCGATTTCCGTGCTGTAATAGACGGCTCGGGTCAGTGGAGGAGCAGAGATAATGGGCACTTCGTGGTGATCGGCGACCATTCTGATTTGTTGCGCCATCAGATCGGTGCCTTTAGCCAGGACAATTGGAGCGCCAGATTTAGATTGGTCGTAACGTAAAGCAACCGCGTAGTGTGTTGGGTTGGTAATGATAACGTCGGCTTCGGGCACATCCTGCATCATCCGTTGTTGAGATAACTGGAGTTGCATCCTGCGAATCCGCCCTTTGACTTCCGGGCTACCTTCGGTTTCTTTATTTTCGTCTTTAAGTTCCTGTTTTGTCATGCGTAATTGTTTAGTGTGATTCCATAGCTGGAAAGGCACATCAATCAACGCAATCAAAATCAGGCTGGCACAAATTGCTAAAAATCCCCAGAGGACAATGAACCCCAGCTCTGTCATTGCCACTTCAACTTCCTGCCGTCCCAGTGTCAATAATCGGTCACGCAGACTCCACAGAATTAAGGTGCCTATGCTGCCCACCAGTAAAAACTTGCCTAGCGCTTTGCCAAGTTCAACCAGACCCTGAGGGCCAAAAATACGCTTAAGACCGCGAAGCGGACTCATCTTTTCCGGTTTGACGCCCATGGCCTGCGTGGAGAAATTCCAGCCGCCAATCAATGCCGGAGCTGCTAATGCCGCTATCAGCGTAATTGCCAGAAAACTACCGACATCAACAGCCATGATTTTCAAGGCGACAATCAGCTGCTGCGCCATCATATGCGGGTCCATGATCAACTTGCGGTTCAGCGAAAAGGATTGGGTCATTACCTCGCCGAGACTGCTGACCAGATTTCCACCTACAAACAGCATCGCCACCGCACTGGAAATCAATACCACTACTGTGCTTAATTCCTGGGATCGGGGGACCTGACCCTTCTCCCGTGCTTCATCAAGACGTTTACCCGAGGGGTCTTCGGTGCGTTCCTGACCGCTATCCTGATCAGCCATTGTTCACTACCAGCATTCGTGTCATTTCCAGCATTTGATCCGAAAAGTTAACCAGATGATTGCCGACCGCGGGCAGGGTGATATAAATGATGACAAAGCCCAAGCCGATGGTAAGCGGAAAACCGATCGAAAATGGGCTGATTTGCGGGGCAGCACGAGACAAAATACCAAACGCCAGATTGACCATCATTAAAGAGCCAATTGCAGGTAAGGCAATAATAACACCGGCTGCATACATCCAGCTGGCCAGCCCGGCGATATCACGAAAACTTTCCACTGAAATACCGCCGGCACCCATTGGCAAGGTGATAAAGCTTTCTGCCATCACCTGGATCAATACTAAATGCCCATTAATACTGAGAAACATCAGGGTAATGAAGATCAGATAAAATTGACTGATTACTGGCACCGTAGTGCCATTCTGAGGATCAACCATTGAGGCAAAACCAAGCCCCATCTGCATTGCAATAATCTGACCGGCGACGATGAAGGCATTAATCAATAGTTGCAACATAAATCCCATGCAGATACCAATCATCACTTCTTGAGCAATAAGCAGGATGCCTTCACCACTCAGCGGCGAGAATACCGGGGGGGGAGTATTGATGGTTGGAACCACCACGAAAGTGATGGCCAGAGCAATGATCAGTCTGGTTCGAACATTGACAAAATTGCTACTAAAAATCGGTGCCACCATCAGCATACCGCCAATGCGAAATAGCGGCAGCATATACGCCCCGAGCATCGCACTGATTTCTGCGATAGACAGATTCATCGCTAACCTATCAGGTAGGGAATGTTTTCAAACAGTCGAACCGTGTAATTGGTGACCAGACTGAGCATCCATGGGCCGGCTACCATCAATACCAAAATCGTTACCAGCAATTTGGGAATGAAACTTAACGTCTGTTCGTTGATAGAGGTAGCCGCCTGAAACATGCTCACGATTAAGCCGGCGATTAACGCTGGAATGAGTATCACAATAATCAGCAAAGTAATCACTTCAAGAGTTTGCTGCATAACGGTTAAGACGGTTTCAGGAGTCATCGCTAAATATAAAAGCTGGAAGCCAGCGTTCCCATTAATAATGCCCAGCCATCAATTAAAACAAATAACATCAGTTTAAAGGGCAGAGAGATCAGCATGGGTGACAACATCATCATCCCCATTGCCATCAAAACTGAAGCGACGACAAGATCAATAATCAAAAATGGTACGAAAATCAAAAAGCCAATTTGAAAAGCGGTTTTTAACTCGCTGGTCACAAAAGCTGGCAGCAGCAGGCTGAAAGGTACATCTGCAGGACTTTCAATGGCGGAATAACCACCAATTTCAGCAAATAATTCGATATCACTTTCTCTGGTCTGCGCCAGCATAAATTCGCGAAAGGGTTGACTAACCTGTTCAATCGCTGCGGTTGCTTCGATATCGCCATCCATATATGGCTGAACGCCATTTTCATAGGCTGTACTGAAGACCGGAGACATGATAAAGAAAGTCAGAAACAGCGCCAGACCAATCATAATCTGATTGGAAGGCGTGGACTGCACACCCATTGCCTGCCGCAGAATCGCCAATACAATAATGATCCGGGTAAATGAGGTCATCATTAACAATGCTGCCGGTAACAGCGTCAACACTGTCATTAACGCCAGGATCTGCAAGGTCAGCGAATAACTTTGTGATCCATCTTCGCCAGTCGACAAGGTCAATGCAGGAATACCGGGCTCAGCTAAAACCAAGCCAGGCAACACTAGCAGTAACAAGAACAAACCAACGCTACGCATTATTTATGGCCTCGCTGCTGCATCATCTGTTTCAGCCGATCAGCAAATGACTCGCCCTCAGCGGGTGGGGAAATTTCACGAATGGGAAGTGGTTCGGATAGCGTATGCAAAGTGCTGATATTTTGCGCAGTAACACCAATTAAAAGCTGTTGTTCGCCCACTTGTATCAACACAGCTTTTTCCCGCGTACCTAAAGAGAGGGAGCCTAAAACCTTTAATTGACCATTATGTGCTGCGTGAAAGAATTGACTGCGTTTAAGGATCCAGCCTAAAAACACAATTATCGCCAGCACCACAATCAAGCCAAAGATCGTTTGTAGCAATGTACTGGCATTGACTGGTGTGGAACTCATGGTTTCTGCGTTGACCAATAGTGGGAACAACGCAACAGAGTTCACCAAAATGACTTGCCAATATCTCATCGCAGTTTTTTAATCCGCTCTGCGGCGCTGATAACATCGGTCAGACGTATACCGAATTTGTCGTTAACCACCACTACCTCACCATGGGCAATCAAGGTGTCGTTAACCAATACGTCCATCGGTTCACCCGCCAGCCGATCCAGTTCAACCACTGAACCCTGACTTAATTGCAGTAAATTACGGATGCTGATTCGGGTACGGCCAATTTCCATCGAAATGGTCACCGGAATATCCAGAACCATGTCCATATCTACATCAGTACGTGGTTTACCTTCATCATCCAGTTTATTCAGTGGAGCAGGGCTGGGCCGGGCTGCTGATGACTCGGCATCGGCCTGCTCTTCAAGTGCTGCTGCCCAGTCATCCTGGCCGCTATCGTCATCGACCTGTTCTTCCAGTGCAGCCGCCCATTCGTCAGCCAGATCCTGATCGGATTGTTTTGTATCTTCACTCATGATTTTTAGCCTTTGTCATCTGGTAACTTGGTGTAGTGTCTTTGGGATGTTCAATAATTGAGGTGATTTTCAACGCCGCTTTTTCATTATGCTCACCATAGCTAGCACGGAATATCGGGATATTTTCCACCATTGTGGTCACCGTTTTGGGCATGCTGATAGGGATAATGTCGCCCACTTTTAATGAGCGAACTTGTTCCAGCGTCAGTTTCGTTTGCGCCAGTGTTGCCGAAACGGTGACATCCGCCAACATCAATTCTTCACGCATTGATTTGGCCCAGCGACCATCATCGGCAGAACGATCACTTTGCAGGCCGGTATCCAGTAACTCACGAATCGGTTCCAGCATCGAGTAGGGCAAGGTGATATGTAAATCTCCACCACCCCCATCCAGTTCAATATGGAAGGTGGAAATAACCACTACTTCACTGGGACTGACAATGTTGGCAAACTGAGGATTGACTTCATGGCTGACGAATTCAAATTTTACTGGCATAACCGGTGACCAGGCTTCAGTCAAATCGGTAAAGCACAAATTCAACACCATCCGTATCACCCGTAACTCGGTGGCAGTGAACTCCCGGCCTTCTATACGAGCCTGAAACCGGCCTTCACCACCAAAATAATTATCCAGAATGGTAAACACTAATTTGGGTTCAAAGACGATAAGTCCAGTGCCACGTAATGGTTGTAGCTGAATCAGATTCAGACTGGTCGGAACAAACAATGTATGAACATACTCAGAGAACTTCATCACCTGAACGCCACCCACTGAAATCTCAGCGGAGCGGCGCAGCATATTAAACAGATTAATTCGTAAATAGCGAGCGAAACGTTCGTTGATCATTTCCAGCGTCGGCATCCGACCACGAATAATGCGTTCTTCGTTACCGAAGTCATAACGCCGTGGTTTGCCGAACTCATCCAGTTCAGGTTTATTCTGCTGGATATCGTCACCGCCAAGACCATTTAGCAGTGCATCGACTTCATCCTGTGACAATATATCGTGAACGGCCATATCTATTGCATTACCAAACTGGTGAAATAAACGGCTTCAAGCCCGGTGACATCACTATTCTGCTGTTTAAGGAAACTATTAATGGTTTCCAGCGATGCCTGCTGTAAAGCCTTTGTGCCCTCAGTCGTACTGAGATCGTCATAATTTTGACTGTAAAACAACATCAGCAATTCATGAACCAGTGCGGGTTCATGTAAAGCAAACAGATCAATGGATGCCTGATCGCGCGCCATGACTTTCATTTTGATTTGCAGATAGCGAACCCGATCGTTACTTTGCTCTGAGAAATTGACAATAAAGGGGGCGGTCACTTCATGATAAACCGGAGTGGCTTTCTGTACCTCTACCTCGGCATCCTCTGTCGACTCATCCGAAGCTGCATCTTTAGACAGCCACCAGTAAACACCTGCCCCTATGATAGATAACAGCACGACAATACCAATAATCATGATGATTTTGGTTTTTTTGCTCATGCCTTGTTTGAGTTCGATATCTTTTTGTATTTCAGCCATGTTGTCTATGTCCTATCGATAAATTATTCAAAGCAAATACCGTGCCTGTTCATTGCCAGAGAAAGGTAGTGAAATACACTGCTTCAAGGTTGCTGTTACCTGTCTCTTCTTCAAAAATGGCTTTAATACGCTGATAAGCTTCTTCCTGGAGTTGGGTACGACCTTCCAGACTTTTTACTGAATCCATATTTTGCTCTGCAAATAGAATACGCAGCGTGTCCTGAATCATTGGTAGGTTACTTTCTGCACTGGCCAGGATGGCTGGATCTTCTGACTTTAACGCTACCTTGATTTGCAGATAACGTGCCTGATCATCACTTTGCCGCAAAAAATTAATGGTAAAGGGCTCTTCAATAACGTAATACAATGGTTGATTCGGCTGGCCACCTCCCGCATAACATACATAGCTGGTAAAACTGAGCAATGTGATTATTAATGCGTTCAGCAGATTTTTCATGACTTGGTATACTCCTTTGCGGAATGAGCTGGTGATATCAGCAACTGATTATGACAAGCTTAGGTAATGCGTGAAAGGGGGCAATTTGTCTAATAATGAACTAAAGCAAAATCAGGTGCCGAGAGCGAGCAAAAAAGATTTCTGGCTGACCCTGCCACAATACTGTCTGCCACAACACTTATTATCACTGCTGATGCACCGAATTTGTCGATTAACCACACCCTGGTTTAAGAATCGCATAATCTCAATTATTATTCGCCAGTATAAGGTGGATATGTCGGAAGCGGTAAATCCAGATATTAATTCCTATCAGCATTTCAATGCTTTTTTTACCCGCAAAATTAAACCCCAAACCAGACCAGTCGCATTGGGGAGTGACGTAGTTGTCTCTCCGGTAGATGGTTGTTTAAGCCAGTTGGGCTTTATCCAACAAGGCAGAATTGTACAGGCCAAGGGCCATGATTATTCAACGCTCGAACTATTAGGTGGCGATTCAGCAGTAGCGGAAAAGTTTGATGGGGGACAATTTGCGACAATTTATCTGTCACCACGTGATTACCATAGAATCCATATGCCTGTTTCAGGAAGTCTGACCCGAATGCGCTATATACCGGGGAAATTATTTTCGGTTAACCCACTTACCGTTCGCGGTGTACCGAGATTGTTTGCCCGCAACGAGCGCGTGGTCACAATTTTTCAGACCGACTTTGGACCTGTGGCGCTCATTCTGGTTGGCGCTATTTTTGTTGGCAGTATGGAAACAGTGTGGCATGAAGGCGAGATTACACCGCCATACACCAAAGGTATTCTGGACTGGCACTATACCGATGCCCATATTCGTCTGAATAAAGGTGAGGAGATGGGGCGTTTCAACATGGGGTCGACGGTGGTTTTATTGTTACCACCTGGCGCGCCAACCTGGACAGATAACTGGAAAGCCGAGATGAAGATAAAACTGGGTCAGGCCCTGACCTGAGGTATCTAAATAATCAAACGCAAAAAAAAACCGGACATTGTCCGGTTTTTTTGTTTGCTATCTAGACATTGTTACGCCAGGCGTGACAACTGTTGTCCTTTAATTGCTCCACTTCTTCCGGACCCCAGGTACCCGCTTTATAGGTGTGGATGAAATCTTTTTCTTCAGACCATTTCTCCAGGATCGGATCAACCGCTTTCCAGGCCAGATTGACTTCATCAGCACGCAGGAATAAAGAACGATCACCTTGGATAGCATCCAGGATTAATGCTTCATAAGCATCAAGCTTGTGCTTGTTGTCATCGGACTCCATTGTTTCCAGACCAACGGTATGCGCTTTCATTTCCAACCCGGGTTGTTTGGCCTGTAGTTCAATACGCAACGTATTGTCAGGTTGCAGACCCATGACAATCCAGTTGGCATGACTTTCACCTACTTTGGTGTCTTTGAATAATTCCAAAGGCGGTTTTTTAAAGCGAATGGCAATCATCGCTTTTGATTCAGGCATGCATTTACCTGTACGCAGATAAAAAGGCACACCATGCCAGCGCCAGTTATCAATATAGACTTTCATCGCGGCATACGTTTCGGTCACACTGCCTGCAGGTGCATCATCTTCTTCCAGATAACCTTTGACCGGTTTGCCGTTGATTTCACCTGCCGCATATTGGCCACGGAAAGCATGTTGATCAACGATGTCTTTAGTGATTGGACGAATTGATTTGAGAACTTTTACTTTTTCATCGCGTAATGATTCATCATCCATGTCTGCAGGTGGTTCCATTGCGACCAATGCCATCACTTGCAATAAGTGACTTTGAATCATGTCACGTAAAGCGCCCGAACCATCATAGTAGCCAGCACGGCCACCAACACCTTGTTGTTCGGCATGGGTGATCTGTACGTGATCAATGTATTTGTGATTCCACAAGGGTTCTAACAACAAATTGGCAAAGCGGAAAACAAAGATATTCTGAACCGTGCCTTTACCCAGGTAATGATCGATACGGTAAGTCTGTTCTTCGGTGAAGTTTTTGCGCAGAATGCGTTCCAGTTCAGCGGCACTTTTCTGATCGTAACCAAAGGGTTTTTCGACCACCAGATGACGCCAGCCATCAGTTTCCTGATTCAACCCAACTGCAGAAAGCTGATCGCCCACTACGCTGAATAGAGAAGGACTGATGGAGAGGTAAAAAACGATATTTTGAGAGAAACCATTTTCCGGTGTAGTGATCAGTTTTTTCAATTCGTGATAGCTGAAGGCTTCGTTGATATCACATTTGAAATAATGCACTTTCTTCAGAAAAGTTTGCAGTAAATCGTTATCGATGCCACCACGAACTCTGGGAGTAACGTATTCTGTTACCAGCTCCTGCCACTCTTCCTGGGTGCTTTCTTTGCGTCCCATACAAATGATGCGGGTGTCGTCGGTTAAACGATTTTCCGCTTGTAAATGATACAAGGCGGGCAGCAGTTTTTTCTGGGACAGATCGCCGGTGGCGCCGAAAATAACAATAGTACAAGGTTGCATGGTTTCTCCCGTTACAAGGCTGTGACTATGCCTTTGAGCGTATATAATTGAGTAATTGTACAATTTTGGGAGAGCATAGTGCGAAAAATTCTGTTTGCAAGTAGTGAAGTGCATCCGCTGATAAAAACCGGTGGCTTAGCGGATGTCTCAGCCAGTCTGCCATTGGCCCTTTCACAGATGCAGCAGGATATTCGTATTATCATGCCGGCATATCGTGCCACACTGCAGCAATTAGGCGAATGTCCGCTGATTGCCACAGTAAAACTGGAGGGCTATCATCAGCCTATCCAGCTTCTGCAAGCACAATTACCGGATAGTGATGTTGTCGTGTTGCTGGTGGATTCTCCTGAGCATTTTGATCGGGATGGTGGACCTTATTGCGATACACAAGGGGCAGACTGGGCGGATAATGCGGCACGTTTTGCGTTATTTTGCCGCGCTGTTGTAGCGGTAGCCACCAATCATGCTGGATTAGACTGGCAACCCGATGTAGTGCATTGTAATGACTGGCAGACCGGTCTGATTCCTGCGTTACTCAGCCTGGAAAAGACTCGCCCGGCTACTGTTTTCACCATTCATAACATGGCCTACCAAGGGTTGTTTTCCCGTGAAGTATTTGAGATGCTCGATTTGCCTGATGCGTTATGGCAGATTGAGGGCATTGAATTTTACGGCATGATGTCCTTTATGAAAGGTGGCCTGGTTTATGCCGACCACATCACCAGCGTCAGCCCCACCTATGCGCAGGAAATCTGTCATTACGAATACGGTTATGGCCTGGAAGGTTTACTGGCCTTGCGTTCAGAACAATCACGACTCAGTGGTATCGTGAATGGTATTGATACTCAGGAATGGAATCCGCAAACCGATAAGTTCATCAGTCACCACTACAGTATTAAAAACCTGCGACCCAAATTGCTCAATAAAAAAGCATTGCAGCAGCATTTCTTTCTTCCCGAATCAGCCGACACATTGATGTTTGGCATGATCAGTCGGCTGGTGTCGCAAAAAGGTGTGGATCTCACGATTGATGCGATTCATCGTCTACTGGCAGAAGGCAAAGATGTCCAATTGGTTTGTTTGGGAAGTGGCGAAGCCGGATTTGAACAGGATTTGCGTGTTTTACGTGCCAGATTTCCTGATAAAGTGGGCATCCAATTTGGTTATGATGAAGCATTGGCGCATAAAATCGAGGCGGGTGTTGATTCGTTTTTGATGCCATCACGATTTGAACCCTGTGGTTTGAACCAAATGTATAGTCTGCGCTATGGCACGTTACCTGTCGTCAGAAATACCGGTGGCCTGGCCGACACAGTAGTCGATGCGAACGAAGAAAATCGTAAACAGATGTTGGCAACAGGCTTTAAATTTACCAAGCCCACCGTCGAGGATTTGTACAATACTCTGTTAACGGTGAATGAATTATTTTCACATCCCCGGTTATGGCGACGGATGATGCTGACTGCAATGGTGCAGGATTTTAGTTGGATAAATAGCGCGCAAGCCTATTTGCACCTTTATCAGCAATTAGTGGATAACTCATGACAACACGGCAAGTTGATTTCAGTAGCGCTGTGGCGCTTGATTTACTTATGGACAAAGATTTACGTTCACACGTCCGTTTTTTGGTGAATTTATTGGGCGAAGTTATCGCTGAACAGTCCGGGCCTGAGGTTTATCAGGTGATTGAGCAGTTACGCAAAGGATTTATCCGACTGCGTAAGGAAGATGATGTTGAGCTGCGTCAAACTCTCAAGGATAAAATTGAATCGTTGGATGAACTGACCTTACGTGAAGTTATCCGCGCTTTTAATCTGTATTTCAGTCTGGTCAACACGGCTGAAGAAGCCTATCACCACCATAATCGACAAATTCAACTGCGAAACGGTGGAAATCTCTGGCATGGTTCGTTTCTGGATACACTGACTCAGTTCAAAAATGAAGGTGTATCAATCAAACAGCTACAGGATTTGCTGGAAAAACTGGTTTTTATGCCGGTGTTTACCGCCCATCCAACCGAGTCCAAACGACGCACCGTGATGGAAATCTTACGTCGCGTGTTTTTGCTTGATGAGAAACTTACTGAAGGTCTGATAACACCGTTTGATCAACAGCAGATTCGTAACCAATTGAAACGCCAAATCCAGCTGCTCTGGTCAACTGATGAAGTAAGAGCGGTTAAACCATCAGTTCGCGATGAAATCAAAAACGGATTGTATTATTTCAATGTCAGTCTGTTTGATGCAGTGCCACGCAGTTATCGTAACCTGGAGAATGCTCTTCGTCGGGTTTATGGTGATGAACTGGATCCGGAAACACCAATTGTGGTGCCAGATTATTTACGTTTTGGCTCATGGATTGGTGGGGACCGTGATGGCAATCCCTTTGTCACTGCGCAAACAACGGAAATGGCGATAGCGCTGCAAAAGCGCACGGTAATTCGACGTTATCTGGAAGATGTCACTAAACTCAGTTTTATTCTGACGCAGACGCAGCCACTCTGCGAGATCAATGCTGATTTGGCTACCGATATCGAACTGAGCGAACAACGTTTTGCCGGAGCCTTTTCAACCAATCCGCAACGGTTTATTAATGAGCCTTACCGCCGCAAGCTTTATATGATGCGCTATCGGCTCAAAGATAATCTGGCTGTTCTGGAAGAATTCTTTCGCCCGGATCTGCAAATTGAAAGTCTCGGTGTGGCCTATCATAACGAAGATGAGTTTCTGGCGGATTTGTACCTGATACATAAATCACTGGTGGATAATGGCGATATCGCGATAGCTGCCGCTGAACTCACCGATCTGATTCGGCTGGTCAAAACCTTTGGGTTTTATCTTTATAATCTCGATATTCGTCAGGAATCATCAAAGCATACTGATGCGGTGGGCGAGATATTAGCGCTCACTGGCCTCAATCGCCATTATCTGCAAATGGATGAAGCAGAGCGCCAGACGTTGTTATCGGATTTACTGTCGGCCCCCAGATTGCCAGAAATATACGGCGATTTGCAGCCAGACTCTCTGGAAATTCTCAATGTATTCAGATTAATCGCCCGACTGCGGGTAGAGGTCAGTGAAAAAGCATTTGGTAATTATGTGATTTCCATGACCCATCAGGCCAGTCATATTCTGGAAGTAATGCTGCTGGCCAGATTTGCCGATTTAATTGGTCAGGATGAACATGGCTGGTTTTGCCATATCCGGGTAGCACCATTATTCGAAACCATTGAGGATCTTGAGCATATCGAGCCGGTAATGTCTGCTTTGCTTGAGAACAGTCAGTACCGCACCTTGCTCAGTGCTTCGGGCAATATGCAGGAAGTCATGCTTGGCTATTCGGATTCCTGTAAGGATGGTGGCATTCTGGCATCTGCATGGAATTTATACCAGGCGCAGAAAACGGTCAGTCGACTTTCAGAACAATATGCTATCGGTTGCCGAATGTTTCATGGCCGTGGTGGCACCATCGGCCGTGGTGGTGGCCCGACGCATGATGCCATCTTGGCTCAACCGGTCGATACCGTGCACGGTCAGATCAAGTTTACCGAGCAGGGTGAAGTGCTGTCATTTAAATACGGTAATACTGAAACTGCGGCCTATGAGTTAGGTATGGGGGTCTCTGCATTAATTAAAGCCAGCAGGGGACTGGTAACCGATTCAGCTCAGGAAAAGCCCGAATACCTTTCGATCATGCAGCAACTGGCACAGTTGGGTGAACAGCAATATCGACAATTGACCGAGCAGACTCCCGGCTTTCTCGACTATTTCTATGAAGCCTGCCCAATCAGTGAAATCGGTTTGATGAATATTGGCTCACGGCCTTCACATCGTAAGGTCGGCGATCGATCCAAGTCTTCGGTCAGAGCGATTGGGTGGGTGTTTGCCTGGGCGCAATCAAGACATACCTTGCCAGGCTGGTATGGGATTGGCAGTGCGATTGCCACGTGGATTTCTGAGGATCCTGAAAGACGTCAAATACTGCAAAAAATGTATTTTGAATGGCCGTTTTTCCGGGCAATGGTGAGTAATACACAGATGTCACTTTCCAAGGCCGATATGGATATCGCGGCAGAATATGCTGATTTGTGTATCGATAAACAGCAGGCGCAACAGGTACTCTCTGTTATACGTAATGAATACCAGCAAACAGCCAGTCAATTATTACAACTGACAGGGGCGGAGACGCTAATGGCCGAAAATCCCCAATTAGCCTTGTCTTTACGAAGAAGGCAGGCTTACCTGGATCCGCTGAATCATATCCAGTTACTGTTATTGAAACGTTATCGGCATGGCGATTACAGTGATGCGGAAACAGCCAAATGGCGCGATCCGTTGTTGCGCACTATCAGCGCCATTTCACAGGGAATGCGTAATACCGGTTAATCGTCTTTGGCAGAACGATCCTTCTTGGGAATATAACGCGGTTTATCTTCCTTGCTTTTGGATCGTGCCTTGTTAGCCTTGGCCTTGGGTGCAAGCCCCTTCAATTTGCGGATGGGTAAGCTGTGGCCAAGGTGATATTCAATGCGTTCCAGATTTTTCAGATCGTGCGGTTCAACCAGATTAATCGCCGTGCCATGTTTATCTGCCCGACCGGTACGGCCAATACGATGAATATAGTTATCACCGCGAAACGGCAGATCGTAGTTAATAACATGGGTAATATCTGCCACATCCAGCCCCCTGGCAGCAACATCGGTGGCTACTGTGACCTTGATTTGGCCGGCGCGGAATTTACGAATCCGTTCGCGGCGTACAGATTGATCAAAATCACCATGTAACAGCTGAGCGGAGATATTCTGTGACTGTAACCAGTCGCAAACTTCTTCAGCACGGATTTTTTTATTACAGAATACTAAGGCTCGTTGGCAGGCCGGTGCGTTGATAAATGCTAATAATAAAGCCTGTTTATGTTCACGGTTATCAGCCAGATAAACCTGCTGAGTAACATTCTCTGCCAGTTGATTGGCCGCATTAATATGAATTTCCTGCGGGTCGGTAAGCAGTTCGTCGGCAAAAATTCTGACACCACTGCCTGCCAAGGTTGCCGAGAATAGTCCAGCCTGGAATTTTGATTTAATAGCGGCGAGCGCCATCAGCACATCAGGACCCTGACCCATATCGAGCATGCGATCGGCTTCGTCAATAATGACCAGTTCAACTGCTGATAAATCGACTGATTCATCATTTACCAGACTTAACAGACGACCGGGCGTAGCGATAATAATGTCGCATTGAGCAGTAGCATGTTGCACCTGCGCCCAAGGCGAGGCACCGCCGGTCAACATGGCGATGGTCGGTTTAAAGGCTTTACCGAGTTGATGAAACACATGCTGGATCTGAAATGCCAGTTCGCGGGTTGGAGCGAGGATCAGAATACGAGCCTGATCGTGCTTATGGCGTTCATCATTGAGGCGTTGCAAAATTGGCAGGATAAAGGCCGCCGTTTTCCCGGTACCGGTAGCGGCACAGGCCAATACGTCCTGACCGGCCAATAATGCCGGGATCGCCAGTTGCTGTACCTCAGTCGGTTTTTCAAAACCACTGTCGCGCACAGCGGCAATCAATTCATCATCAAGGAATAGATCGTCAAAAGTCATGGTGTTTATCTTATCAGTCGAAAGCGCCTGTGGGATCACAACAGGCATAGAAGTGGCGGGCAATATAACACAATATTGCTGCTAAGCCTGATGTGGTTGTTTTACTTCAGGTAGTCAAAACCAGCAAACAGCCAGCAATCATGACTGCGCAAGCCGCTAATCGGCGAAGAATATGTTTTTCATGAAAAATGCGGTAGCCGAGAAACACCTGCAATACCATACTGAGTTGGAATAACGCCAGCGAATAGGCCACCAGTAATTGCGAAAAAATCAGCATGGTGGTGTATTGCATCAAAAAAATAAACCCGCCCAGCCAGAGAAAATGACTGCGGTGTTGTCTGGCTGCTTGCCAGTCCATTTGCCAGCGTTTGCCACCAAACCAGTAATACAGACCAATCGATAATGGCAGGCCAAATAAACACCAATAGACTGTGGTTGCCAGTGCACCGCCACTCAATACGGCATTTTTAAGTGGCAGGGTGCCAATTGAAAATAACAGTATGGATAAAAACCGATATTGCACGCCGCGTTGCATGAATAATTGCGATAGTCGGTTTGCAGATGGAGTTGTGGCCGGAGGGAATAACAAAAAACTGCCAAGCAAAATGATTATAACCCCGCTGAGCCCCTGCATACTGGGCACTTCGCCCAGAAAGATCAGCGCAAGAATCATCGAAAATACAACTTTATACGCGTTCAGTGGGCCGAAAACCGATAAATCAGTTTTGGATAAAGACAACACCAGAAATAAAGTGCCCGCCATATCCAGCAGAGCAGCCAGCAGAATATTGATCCAGAAGCGATGATCAATGGCACTGTGTTCCACCAATAGTATTAAAGGCAGACTAATGCAGGCCAGAACGAGATAGGAAAGCATCACGATAAACAGTGAATGCAGACCTTTGTGAGTGAACTGTTTTTGAAAAACGTTAGCCGCGGCGGAGGAAAATATCCTCCCTAGGACAATCAGTAACTCCATTACTCAGCAGAGTTTAATGGCAGATAATTATTTTCAGCATTGGTTTGATAAGCATTAAACATCTGGTAGTTGGCGTCCGGATCAAAACTGAAGACGATAAAATGATCCTTGCGTGAGCCCATTTCCATGCCTGGTGTACCGACCGGCATCTGCGGAACCGACAAACCTTTGATATGAGCAGGTTTATCGATCAGTAATTGTTTAATATCATCAGCCGGCACATGGCCTTCGATCACAAAATCATTAATAACGGCGGTATGACAGGAAGCCATATTGTTGGGCACACCAAGTTTTTGTTTAATTGTCGCCATATCATTACGGATCTTATCAATCACTTCGAATTGATGTTTTTCGAGATGCTCAATCCATTTATGGCAGCACTGACAATTGGCGTCACGATATACAGTAATCGTTTGTGGCTGTTCAAGTTGCAGACGAGCCTGATCCCATTCGCTGGCGTGGAGAGTAGATGCTAAAGCCAGACTCAGCAGTAAAGTCAGGCCGAAATTTACCATTTTATTAAGGGCACTCAATCATAATCTCCTGATCCTGGCTGTTTTTCTCGACATACTCCAAAGCCCACAATGTCGACTTATTATTTTCAACATCAATCATCTGCGGCAACTCGACACAATCGATTCCATGGTTTTTAAAGTGATCGATTTCAGTTTCTGTCAGCAACTGCGGGTTATGCCAGATGGCTGAAATATCATCACTGATTTCAGCCTGAAAAGCTTCCAGACCCTCACGAGTAAAAATAATAAGTACCATGATTATGGGATATCCAAATAGGCTTTTTCAGAGATAGTCGCCCAATCTTCATCCTGTTCACGAAAGTTTTTATAGGCTTGATGAACACGATTGAATTTAGGATTTTCCGCGGCTTCTTCAGCCAGAGTCTGTTCAGTAATTTTTTTGAGCGTATTCAATACATCCGCTGGGAAGGGAACGATATTGATATCATCGCGCTGACGTAACTCTGCCAGTGCAGCCACATTCTTCTGTTCCATTTCGGAGGCCATTAACAAATTTTCTGCTTTGGCTGCATTTTCGATAATAGCTTGTAAATCAGGCGGCAATAAATCCCAGGCACGTTTATTAATACTGAGTTCCAGCACAGCACCTGGTTCCTGCCAGCCCGGATAATAATAAAATCTGGCTGCGCGATGCAGACCCAGACGTTGATCGTGGTAGGGCGCAATCCACTCAGTGGCGTCAATGGTATTGCGTTCCAGTGCGGTATAAACTTCACTGCCAGCAAGCAGAATAGGATTACCGCCGGCTTTGGCGAAAACTTTACCTCCTAAGCCGGGGATACGCATTTTTAAGCCTTGCAAATCGGCCATCGAGTTGATTTCTTTATTAAACCACCCCCCCATTTGAATGCCGGTATTGCCTAACGGAAAAGGCACAATATTGTATGGCTCATAGACTTCACGCCATAAATCCAGGCCACCACCATGATATAACCAGGCATTCATGCCGCGTGGGGTCATGCCAAATGGCACGGTAGAGAAAAACTGCGCTTCTGGTACTTTACCCGCCCAGTAATAGGCACTGCCGTGGCCCATTTCAACGGTTCCCTGAGAAACAGCGTCAAATGTCTGCAAAGCCGGAATCAACTCACCACCGGCAAATACTTTAACCTTGAGGCGGCCATTGGACATGGCTTCAAGGTTGGCGGCAAAGCGTTCAGCCCCTTCCTGCAGTACCGGGAAACCCGGGGGCCAGGCTGTTACCATTTTCCATCGATAGATTTTACTGGTATCAATTTCTTCGTTAAACGGGCCAGTGTCATCAGGACCACAGGCGGAGAGTAAGCAGATGCTTACCAGCAATGCCAAGCGTCGTATAAATACGGATAAATGCATTATCGTTTTCCTGAATTACAAGGTTTCAAGTTTGGCATAGGCCAATACCAGCCATTTACTTCCGGCTTGTTTGAAATTCACATGAACACGAGCGTGACTGCCATTGCCTTCAGTGTCAATAATCACACCCTGACCAAATTTCTGATGCATCACCTGTTGCCCGGTTCTGAACCCGTTATCATCAGCTGATTGTGATCGACTGGCAAGTGCCGTCAGACCAGATGCGGCCATATTTTGTGGAGAACGTACCTGATGAACTCGTTCAGCGGGAATTTCACTCAAAAAGCGCGAAGGGCGAGGATGCATTTCCTGCCCATACAAATAGCGTGATTCGGTATACAACAGATAGAGTGTTTTGCGTGCCCGGGTCATGCCGACATAACAAAGACGGCGCTCTTCGGCCAGTCGCAGCGGGTCATCAGCTGATTTCTGCCCCGGGAACAGGCCTTCTTCCATACCCACCATAAAGACGATGGGAAATTCCAGACCTTTGGCGGAATGCAGGGTCATTAACTGCACACAATCCTGCCATTGATCACCCTGGTTTTCGCCAGCTTCCAAAGCGGCGTGCGCAAGAAAAGCATCCAGTAACGGCATCTCTTCTTCATCGTCAGCGCGCATAAATTCACGACTGGCGTTAATCAGTTCGTCCATGTTTTCAATGCGACCCTGGCCCTTTTCGGTTTTGTCCTTGGCGAAATGGGTACGTAAACCGCTTTCGTCGATCACCAGTGCAGTCAGTTCATGTAATGACATGGTGTCATCTTCAGGTGTGAGTGAATCAATCAGCTCCAGAAAACTCGATAAGGCGTTGGCTGCTCTGGCAGGGAAAACTTTTTGTTGTAAGGTATCCACCGCAGATTGCCACATGGATTGATTGGTTTCCCGGGCATATTGGCGCAGCTGGGTTAACGTGGCTGCACCAATACCTCGGGTGGGCGTATTTACAATACGTTCAAAGGCAGCATCGTCACGACGATTACTGACCAATCGCAGATATGACAATACATCCTTGATTTCAGCGCGTTCAAAAAAGCGCAAACCACCATAAACCCGATAGGGTACAGCCGATTGCATCAAGGCTTCTTCAATGACCCGTGACTGAGCATTGGAACGATACAGCACGGCAACATCACTGCGTTGTCCACCCTGATTCATCCAGTTGCGTACTTCCTGCACCAGATAGGCGGCTTCATCGCGTTCGTTATAAGCGTTATAAAGCTGGATGGGTTCACCATCGGCATCCTCGGTCCACAGTTCCTTGCCAAGACGTTCACTGTTATTCGCGATAACCGCATTGGCTACGGCCAGAATATTGCCGGTGGAACGATAATTCTGCTCCAACCTAACAGTACTGGCGTCGGGATAATCTTTATGAAATTTCTGGATATTCTCAATTTTGGCGCCACGCCAGCCGTAAATTGACTGATCGTCGTCACCGACAATAAACAGATGTCCGGTCTGACCGGCCAGTACTCTTATCCAGGCATACTGAATGGTATTGGTATCCTGAAACTCATCGACCAGGATCTGCGAAAACCGTTGTTGATAATGCGACAGAATATCTGGACGTTTCAGCCACAATTCATGACTGCGCAGCAGTAACTCGCCAAAATCGACTACACCGGCACGTTCACAGGCCTGTTCATAGGCCAGATAAATTGCCAGCATGTTTTGTGAATACGGATCTTCCCCAGCTTGCAAATGCGCGGCACGAAGACCTTCGTCCTTTTGGCCGTTGATATACCATTGAGCCTGCTTGGGCGGCCATTGCGCTTCATCCAGAGACATGCCACGGATAATGCGTTTGATCATGCGCAATTGATCATCGCTGTCGAGGATCTGGAAACCTTGCGGCAGACCAGCCTCCTGCCAGTGCGAACGAAGTAAGCGATGCGCCAGACCATGGAATGTACCAACCCACATACCGCCAATAGGATAGCCGAGCATCTGTTCGATACGACCACGCATTTCTGCGGCAGCTTTATTGGTAAAAGTGACTGCAAGGATGTTTGCCGGTGATAAGGCTTCTGCCTGAATCAGCCAGGCAATTCGATGTACCAGAACACGTGTTTTACCACTTCCGGCACCAGCAAGAATTCGCGTATGCCCCAGCGGTGCAGCAACTGCTTCGCGTTGTGGTTTGTTCAGATCATCAAGTAGTTCAGATACATCCATTAGTTTCGTAACATTTCGGAGTGGTGGCCCGGAAAAGCATCAGCTCGAAATAATATGCGATGCAGTGGGTTAAGGCATCTATAGATACAACTATCCCCACAGATGGTGGGGATAGCATTGCATTATGGATTTAGATGTTGCTGTCGAGAAACGCAGCCAATTGTGATTTGGTCAAAGCGCCGACTTTTGTGGCTTCCACTTCACCATCTTTAAACAGCATCAATGTCGGGATACCACGAATACCATAACGAGGTGGGGTATCTGGATTTTCATCGATGTTCAGTTTGCAAACTTTTAATTTGCCTGCGTATTCAGCGCCAATTTCTTCCAGCACCGGCGCAATCATTTTGCATGGACCGCACCATTCAGCCCAGTAATCAACCAATACAGGCATATCAGACTGTAGAACCAGGCTGTCAAAGTCGCCATCGGTCACATTAGTGACGTTTTCGCTCATGTTTTATCTCCAGTGGTATCTAAAGTATTGGACCGCTATACTCGCAAGCCAACATTGAGTAACATTTTTTCTTATCAGTAAAGGTAATGCAAGTATTTATATGAGTGCTCACCTCACCGACACGGCATTTTCATCGCTGCCACTCCATCCGCTCCTGCAGAAAGGCTTGCAGCAAGCCGGTTTTGAATTTTGCACGCCGATTCAGGCTCAGTCTCTACCTTTATTGCTGGCAAACCACGATGTCGCGGGTCAGGCACAAACAGGCACCGGAAAAACCATCGCCTTTTTATTGGCCACATTTCAACGCTTATTAACGAATCAGGATGCGCAAAAACCTGCTTCAAAGCAACCTCGCGCATTAATATTGGCACCCACTCGGGAATTGGCAATTCAGATTGTAAAAGATGCTGAATTACTAAATAGTCATGCCGGATTGCGCATTGTGATCGCTCATGGCGGTAAAGATTATCAACGTCAGCGTGATGCAATCGATGACGGTTGTGATGTTTTGATTGGTACACCGGGACGTCTGCTGGATTTCCATAAACAACGGGTGTTTAACCTTAACAATATTGAAGCAGTGGTGCTGGACGAAGCCGACAGGATGTTTGATCTGGGCTTTATTAAAGATGTGAGGTTTTTTCTGCGCCGCTTACCCAGTCCTGAAAAGCGTTTAGGTATGCTTTTCTCTGCCACACTTAGTTATAAAGTGACTGAGCTGGCTTACGAACATATGAATAATCCGGAAAAAGTGCAGATCGAACCGGAAAAAATGATGGGTGATCGGATTGAAGAATGGGTTTATTACCCGTCAAATGAAGAAAAAATACCGCTACTGCTGGCGTTGATTAAGCGAATTCAGCCTATCCGCAGCATTGTTTTTGTCAACACAAAACAAGTCGCCGAGCGGGTATGGGGGTTTCTGGAAGGAAATGGCTACAAAGCTGCTTTATTATCTGGCGATGTACCGCAGAAAAAACGTGAAAGCCTGTTAAAACATTTCCAGGATGGTGAGTTTCCGTATCTGGTGGCAACCGATGTGGCCGCGCGTGGGCTACATATTCCTGAAGTCAGTCATGTGTTCAACTTTGATTTACCGCAGGATGCTGAAGACTATGTGCATCGTACGGGTAGAACCGCGCGTGCAGGTGCCAGTGGTATTGCGATAAGTCTGGCCTGTGAAGAATATGCTTTTTCGTTGCCTGATATAGAGCAATATATCAAACATAAATTGCCGGTAGCGCAAAGCACCGATGAGCAGCTTGAAACACCTCAGCCCAGAATTAAAGCTGAACGGAATCCGGACCCACGCCATAAAAATAAAACTCGTGGAGATAATAGCAATAACAATCGTCCGCGCAGCGGCAAGCGCAATAATGGCCCCAAAAAACCGGTAACTTCGGATGCAAATCAATAGTAACTTACCGGTACTTTTTACTCCGACAAGACAACCGGATGAGTCGTCTGTCCGACTCCCGGTGTTGTTGGATAAACAATCTGATTTCAATAATGTAAATCGCCAGCCTGTTATCAGCCGTCCAGTCATTGGGGTAACCAGTGATAATGATAGTCAACAAGCGCGTTATATTCGTAATTTCAGTCTGACCAATCGTGAAACTGAGCGTGAGTATACAGCCCAGAACAGATTGCCAGCACAAGTACAGGCCTACCTGCAGGTAGAGGCCCTTAAGGATGTTCCGACTCAGGAGAGATTATTTGATGCGATGGCTTAAGCTTGTCTTGATGTGCAGTGTTTTCGGTTTATTTTCAGCTTGTGCGGCCAATTCGAGTGATGGTTCACCTAACCTTTCCAGCTTTGCCAAAAGTAACATTGACGATGTTATCGAGCTGCATCAGCAACGGGTTATGCAGGATCTGAAAACGTTAACTATCAAACTTTATCAACGTAATCCCTATCAGCGTCATGACCGCCATATGCGTACACTGGAAGACAGCGTAGCCAGATTATTTATGTATCCGGCGGATGTCGGTTTTGCCAAATGGGATGGATTTGAACCGACCGAGATTATTCGTCTGGCTCTGACGGATGATTATGATGGTGACAGGGTGCTGGCCTTCACCGTGGGCATGCGGCGGATGTTAATGGCTTCGTACAACAATCAGTCAGAATTTTATTATCTGTCATCTATTGATCAACAAAAACTCTATAACAGCGCAAGAAATATCGAAATTGCGGCGTGGATGCTGGCGGAACGACGTGATGCAAAGGGTAAGCGGTTATTACTCAGTGATAGTGTGCAGGATGAATCCCGGAATTTGAGCTTTCAACGGATTATCGGTGGCATGATTGCGACACAGGATAATATTTCCGCCATCATTGCGCAGAAAAACGGCCGGTTGGTCAAAACAGTGGTGGTGCAGGCGGCCTCGATGATGTTCTTACCTATCTGATATCTTATTTTCCGCCAATAGCCTGCAGCATAATACGGTTTTTCAGCCACTGTGATTTATTGACCTGTCTCATACCGATTGTTCTTAACCAGCTGATGGGGCTGGCTGATTGAGTAAACAGTCGATGAAAACCATCCATGGAGAACTGCATCAGCAGATTTTCTGCCAAACGTCGCCGCTGATATTTTTTTAACGTATGCAAGCTGCCAATCTGACGCTGCTGCTGTACTGCCCAGGCAAGCGTTTCTGCCAACGCCATGGCATCCTGCAAGCCAATATTCACGCCTTGCCCGGCTAACGGGTGAATAGTATGTGCTGCGTCACCAAGCAAGGCGAACCCCGGTTTCACATAGTCTCTGGCATGTGCTAATGCCAGCGGGAAACTGGCCCGCTCAGAAACCAGCTCTACTTTGCCCAGTTGATGGTCAAATGCTTCTGCTAGTCTCAATTCAAAACTGTTTTTGTCGAGCGCTTTAAGGTGTTCTGCCTGCTCAGTTGGTAAGGACCAAACGATCGAGCACAAATGCGTATCATTTAACGGTAAAAAGGCGAGAGGTCCACCGGGTAAAAAACGCTGCCAGGCGGTTTTCTGATGGGGCTGTTCAGTGCGTATGGTCGCGACCAGACCATGTTGCTGGTAAGCCCAGCCTCGGCTAGTAATCCCGGCTTGCTCGCGTAATAAGGAATGCGCACCATCTGCAGCCACAATGAGGTCGGCGGTTAAAACGCGGCCATTTTCCAGAGTGATTTGACCTGTTTGATAATGTTGGGGCTTTTCGGGACAAATTAAATCAACTTGCCGATGATTGGCTGCTAAAGCGATTGCTTGATGCTGAATAAGCTGATTTTCAACAATGTGGCCAAGATAATCGACCCCGATTTCAGCTGCCGAGAAATGCAGAACGCTATCGACTGTTTCCCAAACCTGCATTTTTTCAAAGGGACCCAGTCGTGAGGTATACAGATTTTGCCAGACATTTATCTCTGTCAGGATTTGCTGGCTTGAAGGATTAATCGCACTGACACGTTGCGATGGAACATCATCAACCGCCAGTTGTTCTGTTTGATGCGCTTCAACTAAGGCAATTTGTAAATCAGTTTGCTTTGCCAGTAACAGGGCAAAAGTGGTGCCGACCATGCCACCACCGACAATAATCACATCATAGTGGTTTTTCATAATGGCAGTCCCCGACTGAGTCTGGACTGTTTACCGCTAAGTCCCATGCTTGTTTTAGCCAGCTGATTTTTTAATCCAGGCAGTCCATTAAGTAACGCAAGACTCAGCGAACGACCATGTCCAAGCAGAAAATGGTTATTGCTGAAGGTGTTCACCAGAAAATCTGTAGCATTGACCACTTTATCCTGATCCTGTTGCTGCCAGTCGGAATAATCCTGTAACAGACTGGCGTGACCACAGTCTTCAGGATGGGCGGCAATCAACTCTGCCAGAACCGCTGCATCACGTAAGCCAAGATTAAAGCCCTGACCGGCAATGGGATGCAGACTATGGGCTGCGTTGCCAATTAATAGAACTCGATTTTGTACAGGCTGATTGGTTTGCATTAAACCTAATGGGTAGCAGCTACGCTGACCAATTTTTTCAAAATGGCCGAGACGATAGCCAAAGGCTTTCTGCAGCCGTTCAGCAAATTGCTGTTCGTTACTTGCTAACAGGGCACGCTCTTCACCTGTTTTCACCGTCCATACCAAACTGCAACGACCCTCAGACATGGGCAATAAGGCTAACGGTCCATGTTCAGTAAAGCGTTCGTAAGCCCAGTTCTGATGAGCTCGTTCAGGTATCACATTCGCTGTGATGGCGGTTTGCTGATATTCGCGTTGCCAAATGGTTAATCCCAGCAACTCCCGAATGGTGGAAAACTGTCCATCGGCACCGACCAGTAATCTGCTGGTGAGTTGCTGGCCATCAGATAGCGTTACAGTGACTGATGTAGCGGTTTGCTCCAGACTGTCAACCTGAAGTGGTGTCATAATGCTTAACGTTGGGTGTTGCTGTAATGCCTGATTTAATTGAATACCCAGATGTTTTGCGGTCATCACCTGACCCAACGCGGGAACCTTTTCTTTCTGGGCAGTCAGACGCGTTACGCCAAAATGCCCCCGGTCTGAAATATGAATGCCGTGAATCGGAGTGGCTTTATCCTCGAGCTGAGACCAAAGTTGCATGGTTTCAAAAATTCGTTGGGAGCCGTAAGACAAGGCAATGCCACGATCATCAAAGCCGGGTTGATGGTGTTCCAGCAGATCCTGAGCCTCCACCAAAGCAATACGTAAACCGCTATTTTGTAGCGCGAGGGCCAAACTTGACCCTACCATGCCAGCGCCAACAATCAGTAGATCAAAATCGGCTTTCACGATGTTAGCGAGCTCCTGCCATCAGGGCTTCAATGTCGTCAATTTCTTTCGGCGCGTCAGCAGATAATACTTCGTGACCCTCTTTGGTCACCAGCACATCATCTTCAATACGAATTCCAGTGAAATGCCATTTTTTATCAATATGTTCCGGATCGCGGATATACAAACCAGGCTCTACGGTTAACACCATGCCTGGTTCCAGTAAGCGCCAGGTACAATCGATTTTATAATCACCGACATCATGCACATCCATTCCCAGCCAGTGGCCGGTGCGGTGCATATAGAATTCACGATAAGCCTGATCTTCAATTAACTTATCAACATTTCCCTGAAGCAAACCGAGTTTGACCAAACCTTCCGTGAGAACCTGCACAGCCGCTTCATGCGGTTGATTCCAGTGGTTTCCAGGTTTGACTGCCTCAATAGCGGCATATTGCGCATCCAGCACAATTTGATACAACTCACGCTGAGCCGGAGTAAATTTGCCATTCACCGGGAAGGTTCGAGTGATATCTGCGGCATAACATTGATATTCGGCACCGGCATCAATTAATAACAGATCATTGTTTTTCAATTTACTGTTATTTTCGATGTAATGCAGAATACAGCCGTTTTCACCGCCACCGACAATAGAAGGGTAGGCCGGACTGCGGCAGCCATGTTTCATAAACTCATGAATCAGTTCCGCTTCGACTTCATATTCGAACTTACCCGGTTCGGTAAACTGCATCGCCCGGATATGTGCTTTGGCTGACGCTTCAGCCGCGTAGCGCATGCTCTTGATTTCCTGGCTGCTCTTAAACAGACGTAACTCATTGAGGCAATGTTCCAGTTCGATGATTTCAGTAGGAGAGTGTTTGCCTGAGCGGGAGGCCTGGCGAAGATGATTTAGCCAACCTACCATATGCTGATCAAATGCAGGTTGGTTACCCATGGTGTAATAGACTTTTTCCTTGTCTTCCATCAATCCCGGCAAAATATCATCTAGATCGGCGATAGGATAAGAATCATCTGCGTCATATAATGCAATGGCACCCTCCTGACCGGCACGATAACCATCCCAGATTTCCTTATCGAGATCGCGTTCCCGGCAGAACAGGATGAATTCGCCATGTTCCCGTCCGGGGATCAATACCAAAACTGACTCTGGCTCATCAAAACCACAAAGGTAATGAAAATTGCTGTCACTGCGAAATGGAAAATCGACATCGCGGTTACGTGGGTGAACCACAGCGTTTGGTAACACGGCAATACTGTCCGGGCCCATGATTTCCATCAATCTCTGGCGCCGTTTGGCGAATTCTTTTTTAGTCATTAATGCTCAATTATCTTGTCTTCGGGAGTAGTCGGATTTAACTCACCATAAAGGAGGAACAGACCCATTCGGAGATATTCCACTAATTCTTCATAGTTATTATCGTCATCGTCACTGGGTTGCAATTCAATATCATCAACCTGACTGATTTGTAACACATCTGTTAGATACTCCTGACAATCTGCCGGCAGTTCAGTTTCGTTGGTCAGACCAGAAACACCCAACCCGTATACCAGGCCCTGAGACCAATCGCTTAAAGCAGCAAGCCGTGAGCCCAAAGGTGCGTCATCATCCGGCAATTCCAGCTGAAAATCGAAATCAAGACTGTTAAGCGACTGCATCGTCTCATCAAACAGACCCAGCAGGTTTTGTTTTTCTTCTTCGCCAGGATGGTAATCCTCAAATAAATCGCTATACCAGGTATTACGATTGGCCTGAGAATTCATACACAACAAACCGCATAATGCGCCCTGCAACTCGGCTGTGCTGGCAGGACCATCGGCGGTCACGTTTTCCGGCGACAGGGATGGAAAATATAATTGAGACATAGAGATACAACCTGAAATTAAAAAACACATCATGCAGTTGTTGACCGGGTCAACGGCGCACGTCTATAGTTAGGCATTATTCTCGCATAGCCAAGACGCATATTAATGGATAAAAACCCGATTCAACAATTGGAACAGCAGCTCGATGAGCTGTTACGGGCCAGTAGACGCTTGCGTGAAGAGAATATGTTACTTCGTTCTCAGCAGGCAGCCTGGCTGAGTGAGCGTGCGCAATTAGTTGAAAAAACTGAAATTGCCCGTAACCGCATCGAGAATATGGTGAACCGTCTGAAGCAGCTGGATGAAGAACTATGACCGTACCTGTTAACGTCACAATCCTCGGTAAAGATTATCAAGTTGCCTGTCCCGAAGATCAACAAGATGCGCTAATTGCCTCTGCACGTATGGTGCATCAGAACATGGAAAAAATCCGTAACACCGGGAAGGTGGTAGGGGTTGATCGCATTGCAGTTATGGCGGCTTTAAATATTGCGCATGAGTTGCTGTCATTACAGCAGGATGAAAGTCAGGACATCAAAAAAGTTAATGAAAAAATTTCTCTGCTTAAAGAGCGGGTTAGTGCATTTATTAACGAAGATAGGCAGTTGGAATTATAAAATACTGACGACTTGGCGAATAAAGTTGCGTATCATTTAACTAACCCTGCGGTGAGCGATAGCGACATGTGTTGTCTTGAGCCGATAAGCAAATGCTTTAGGAAACCAAATTTACGGGGTTGAAAAACAAGCCCGCTCCGACGGGAAGTTTGCCATCCCCATGCGGTTTCCCACTTGAACCAACAGGTTCAAGAACCCCGTTCGTAACGCCACTGTGGGGCCTTTCTTTAAATTCTCTGTTGTGTGCAGATTCAGATCAGCGCATGCCGAGCTGATTAATCTTCGTTAATAACCTATTGAGCATCTCACGCTCATCACTGCTTAACGCATCGCTAAGTTGTTTTTCATGTCTTGCCAAGACTATCTCTAACGCTTCCTCAATCAGCTTTTTGCCTTTATCGGTCAGTTTCACCAACCGACTCCGCTGATCATCCGAACATTGTCGCCGAGTGATTAAGCCGTTTTTTTCCAGACTGTTAAGCACTTTGGTTAACCCCCCCGAGCTCACCAGATTCACCTGGCATATATTGGATGGGGTTTGCTCGTAGGGTGGCCCCTGCAAGCGCAATGATACCAACGCGTCAAATTCACCCACATTCAGATGAAATTGCTCCATCACAATTTTTGCATCAGAAAAAAATAATTCACGCGCACGAAACAGCCGCTTTATTGTCTCTGCTACAGCAAGATCATCGCTGTGCCAGCAACTGCGCATTTGTTCGAGTGTTTCTTCTATACTTAATAAGCGATCTGCCAAGTGAGTTCCTCCTGAGATGACAGAATTATGACAAAAAAATTTACTTGCACGTAAAAGAATCTTGCATTAGTCTTTCCAGAAACCTTTCTAGAAAGAATTCTAAGCTATTCCCCTCGCTTTCACCAGCGAATAACAAAGGATCTGTCATGCGTGATAACTCACTTGATACTAAGCCCTCTTATCTGCAGGCTTTAGCAATCACCGCTTTTTTCTCGTTAAGCCTTCTGTGTCATTCCGTCAGCGCTGAACAAAACCTTCCCAGAGTTCAGGTGGTAGAACCGGAAGTTCGCACGTTGACTGAGTGGAAAGAATTCACCGGTCGTTTTGAAGCGGTGGAGATGGTTGAATTGCGCGCAAGAGTAACGGGCTATCTGGATAAAGTGCATTTCGACGATGGCCAGATGGTAGAAAAGGGCGACTTATTATTTGAAATTGATCCGCGGCCTTATGCAGCGGCAGTGGCCAGAGCTGAAGCAGAACTGGCCAGAATGGAGAGTCAACTGAAACTGGCTGACCTGGATACCAAACGGGGTGAAAGGTTATTAACCCAGAGTGCGATTTCTCAGGAAGAGGTGGATACCCGTCGGGCACGTTTTCAGGAAGCCAATACTAATGTTGCATCTGCTGCAGCTGCGTTGAAAACCGCTAAACTGGACTTACAGTACGCCAAAATTACCGCTCCGGTAAGTGGACGGATTTCAAATCGCCGTGTTGACGTCGGTAATCTAATTGGCAGTGGAGATACAGGTGAACCTCTGACCACCATTGTCTCGCTGGACCCGCTGCATTTTGTTTTTGACGTATCAGAAACAGAATATCTGGAATTGATTCGTTTGCCAGAGGGCCAGGAGCAATTGGTTAATGGCAGAACCATGCCGACGGAACTTAAATTAATTGATGAAAAGAACTGGACGCGTGAAGGTCGCATCGATTTTGTTGATAATCGGCTGGACGAAAATACGGGTACGCTGAGAATGCGCGTCGTTGTTGACAATGCCGATGGTGTCTTACGTCCAGGACTTTTTGCCCGTTTGCGTTTACCAACCAGTCAAAATGCAGAAGCGATGCTGGTTCCGGATAAAGCGATTGTGACCGATCAGGCAGCCAAAATAGTGATGACGGTGGATGCCGAAGGCAAAGTCATTCCTAAACCGGTTGAACTTGGCACGCTACAAGGTGATATGCGGGTTATCAGAAGTGGATTGACAACATCAGATCGCATTATTGTTGAAGGTTTGCTGAGAGCTCGTCCGGGTGCCGAAGTGAATGCTGTTCCATATCAAGCTGATGAACAGCCTAATGATGACGGACAAGACTCATGAAGTTCACCCATTTCTTTGTTGAAAGACCAATTTTCGCGACCGTTATTTCGGTCCTGATTGTCCTGGTGGGCACAATTGCCTATAACAATTTGCCTGTTGCACAGTACCCTGAAATTGCGCCGCCCAGTATAGCGGTCACTGCCACCTACCCTGGCGCCACAGCCGAAACGGCTGGTAATACTGTAGCGACAGTATTGGAACAGCAGATCAACGGGGTAGAGAACATGCTCTACATGAAATCTGAAAATACCTCAGATGGACGCACCTCACTGAATATTACGTTCAAGCCGGGTACCGATTTAGATACAGCGCAGGTGCTGGTGCAAAACCGCATTGCCATTGCCGAGCCCTTACTTCCGGAGGAGGTGACTCGACAAGGTATCGATATTCGTAAAAACTCACCTGATTTGATGATGGTTATTCATATTCTGTCTTCAGATGGCAGTCGCGATAACCTCTATGTTTCAAATTATGCCAGAACCCAGGTAGTTGACCGGTTGGCCCGTATAGACGGGGTCGGTGAGGCGCGGATTGTTGCAGAGCGGGCTTATGCAATGCGGATCTGGATTGATCCGGAACGGGCTCAGTCGTTTGGTTTAACAGCGAATGAAGTAGTTGCCGCTTTACGTGAGAACAACACCCAGATTGCTGCCGGTACTATCAACAGAGAACCGATTGAAACCAAAGGCGGTTTTGAGTTGAGTGTGGAAACACAGGGCCGGCTGCTGGAAGAAGAAGAATTCGGCAATATCATTGTAAAACGTGGCACTGATGGCCGGACCGTGAGATTACGGGATTTAGCCAGAGTCGAGTTGGCTGCACAGGACTATAACAACATCGGTTATCTGGATGACAATCTGGCTTTACCGGTCGTTATCTTCCAACGCCCGGGTTCCAATGCATTGGAAACTGCTCAGGCGTTACGGGCAGAGATGAAAGATATTGCTCAAAGTATGCCTTATGGGGTCGAATACCAGATTATTTACGATCCAACCGAGTTTATCGCCAAATCCATCGAGAAGATTTATCACACCATTCTAGAAGCCATCATTCTGGTTATTTTGGTGGTAATGCTGTTCCTGCAGAGCTGGCGAGCATCCATTATTCCTATTTTGGCCATACCGGTTTCACTGATTGGTACGTTTGCCGTCATGTCCTTGCTAGGAGTTTCATTAAATAACCTGTCGTTATTTGGATTGGTATTGGCAATCGGTATTGTGGTTGATGACGCCATTGTTGTGGTTGAAAATGTGGAGCGTTACATACGAGATGGATTCACTCCTCGAGAAGCGGCACATAAAACCATGGATGAAGTGGGCGGCGCCTTGGTGGCTATTGCCATCGTATTGACTGCCGTATTTATTCCGACGGCTTTTATTTCAGGCATTTCCGGGGCATTTTATCAGCAATTTGCCTTGACCATTGCCACAGCAACCATTATTTCGCTGATTGTCTCTTTGACATTATCGCCGGCTTTATCAGCGTTGTTATTAAAGCCACATGTTGAAGGCCATCAGCCAAATGGTATTTGGGGCAAGCTTAGTTCTCCATTTCGTGCGTTTGGCAATGGCTTTAATCGTGCCTTTGAGTGGATGGGGGATCGTTATTCGGCACTGACACGCAAGTTGTTACGCATGATGACGGTAATGCTACTGATATACGTCGGTTTGATCATGTTGACTGGCTATCAGTTCAATAAAGTGCCAACAGGGTTTATTCCTGAACAGGATCAAGGTTATTTGATCAATGTCCTACAGTTACCCCCTGGCGCCACGTTGGAAAGAACTGATGCGGCAGCACGCGAAGCTTCGGCACGTTTAAGAAATGTTCCCGGCGTTGCACATGCGGTTTTGTTTGTTGGTCTGGATGGGCCTACTTTTACCAACGCATCTAACTCAGCGGTTATCTTTACGCCATTGGATTCGTTTGAAGACCGCATTGCCGCCGGTATTACCATCGATGATATTGTTGCAGGATCACAGCAGGCCTTATCTCAGGTTGATGCAGCGATGGCTTTTGCGATCAGACCACCGCCAGTTAGGGGTATGGGGAACTCAGGTGGGTGGAAATTGTATGTTCAGGATCGTGGCGGGCTTGGTCTGGAAAGGTTACAGGCTGTTACCAATGAGGTGATTGGCGCAGCAAATCAAACAGATGGTTTATCGGCAGTGTTTACCTTCTTTAACTCTGGAACCCCCAGAATTTACGCTGATATTGATCGTACCCGGGCAGAAATGCTCAATGTACCGGTAGGCAATGTTATCGATACCCTGGAAATCTATCTTGGCTCACGTTACGTCAACGATTTTAACTTTCTGAATCGGACTTATCGAGTTGTGGCGCAGGCGGATGGCCCTTACCGTGATGAAATTGAAGATATCGGTAAATTACGTACCCGCTCTGATAATGGAGCGATGGTGCCCATTGGGACGATAGCGACGTTTGAAAACATTACGGGACCAATACGTCTGCCGCATTACAATCTGTATCCTGCGATCGAAGTGCAGGGCAATACCGCACCGGGTTACTCCAGTGGCGAATCACTTGCCATTGTCGAAGAACTATTAAGCGATACATTGCCGGAGGGAATCAGTTTTGAATGGACTGAGCTGGCCTTGCAAGAGAAGTTAGCCGGCGACACAGCCTTTCTTAGTTTTTCTCTGGCAGTTGTCTTTGTCTTTCTGCTACTGGCAGCGTTATACGAAAGCTGGTTACTGCCCCTTGCAGTAGTGTTGATTGTTCCTATGTGTTTACTGGCAGCAATACTTGGGGTCAGTTTACGCGGTATGGACAACAACATTCTGGTGCAGATTGGCTTTGTGGTGCTGATTGGTTTGGCATCAAAAAATGCCATATTAATTGTTGAGTTTGCCAAACAGGCTGAAGATCGTGGTTTGAGCCGACTGGATGCTGCAGTTGAAGCAGCACGTACACGTTTGCGTCCAATCCTGATGACATCCTTTGCCTTCATTCTAGGCGTGGTACCATTAGTCTTGGCCTCTGGTGCTGGCGCCGAAATGCGGCAGGCCTTAGGAACGGCAGTATTTTTTGGTATGCTTGGTGTGACCTTCTTCGGACTGATATTTACCCCGGTCTTTTATGTTTTCTGCCGCTGGCTGGCGTCATTAAGGGATAAACGCGAGCAGCAACAAACCGCTGATGAAGTGAATTAAGTTCAGCAGACTGAGCTGGTTTGAACATTGAAACTCCATGGTCTCGAGCGAGTCCGATTAAGCGTCACACTAATTTTTGGAGGGATTATGAAACTATTGACGAGCATAATGATTGCGCTGACATCTTCAGTAGCACTTGCTGATACACAGATCGAGCTTTATGAAGTGGACAAACAGGGAACCGGCAAAAGCCTGGGAACCGTAGCAGTACATCAATCAGCATTTGGTCTGGTTTTTACCCCGGATTTAAAATCGTTAACACCCGGTTTGCATGGCTTTCATGTGCATCAGAATCCAAGCTGTGATGCCGCTGAAAAAGACGGTGAAATGGTGCCTGCATTAGCCGCTGGTGGTCATTATGATCCCTACGATACTGGTAAGCACGACACCCCTTGGGGCAGTGGTCATGCCGGTGACTTGCCACCGTTGTATGTAGCCGATGATGGAACAGCAACTCATCCAGTGCTTGCACCACGCTTGACGCTTAAAGATTTACAAGGGCGTTCATTAATGATTCATGCTGGTGGTGACAATCACTCTGATCATCCTAAACCCTTAGGTGGTGGCGGTGCCCGAGTCGCCTGCGGTGTAACGGAATAATCTCCGTCAACTAGATAAATCAGTAATCAGACCGGAAGCAAGATTGAAATATTAAGTCCGCCTTCCGGTCTGTTTGTTGCAATAATCTCGCCGCCGTGGATTTCAATAGCACGATGAGCAATCGTCAGCCCCAGACCGATACCATCTTGCTGGTGGTTGTCACGACTGCGAAAGAACGGCTGAAAAATTTGCTGTAAATCCTGTTCAGCAATTCCCGGACCCTGATCTTCTATAGTGATTTGCCAATGACCGGCTAATTTTTCAGTGGTTAGTTGGATCACTCCATTTTCAGGTGAATACTTAATCGCATTGCGCAAAACATTTTCAATAGCACTATGAATAAGCTCAGGGCGTGCAAACAGACTGATTTGCTCAAAAGTATTGTGCGTTATCTGAACATGTTTATTCTGGGCTTCAAAACGAGCGTCCTCCACAATATCCAGCAGCATTTCTGTTAGATCGAAAAGTTGTCTTTCATCATTTTCAGTTGTCGGATTTTCCAGACGAGATAAATTCAGCAACTCACCGATGAGATGATCGATACGCTCGGATTCACGTTCAACCCGATCCAGCATTTTTGCGGTTTTATCCGGACTTTGCTGTGCCAAACCAATCGCAGCCTGCATCCGTGCCAAGGGTGAACGTAACTCATGAGAAACGTCGTGGAGTAATCGTTTCTGTGCATTCAGCAACTGGCTTATGCGCCCGGTCATATAATCAAAGTTCTGCCCCAGTTCAGCCAATTCATCACGACGTTTTCCCATAGCCGGGCTAATTCGGGTATCCAGTTTGCCATCTGCAACATCATTAAAGGCTTTCTTTAGAATACGGATGGGTTTGGTAAACCACCAGGCCAGTAAAGCACTGAATAATAATCCCGACATCAACCACATGCCCAGTAATAATAAGAGTGGTGGTTTAGGAGGTTTGGGCCGATCCAGCTTCTGGCCGAGTTTTTCAGGGGAGGGGATAAATAACAGCAAGGCTCTGCCATCTTCCAAAATTACTTGTTGGACAGAGCGTATTCTTTGATTTTCAAATAATAATTGTCTCGTCGTTGCCAGTAATTGCGGATCAATATTCCGTTGCAGAATATCCTGATTATCCTGATTAACGGCGAAAAGCTTAATGCCATTACGTTGTTGTTCATGGAGGTACTTTTTTAGCGGCTCGATACCGGCATAACGCGCTATATCAGCCGCACTGTCGACAAGGTCTGTAGCTTTCCAGCCCATTTGCACCGGAATTGCCTCGAAGGACTGACGTTCTGCATTATGGCGTAGCCACATGCCACTGGCGACACCAATACTCGTCAGTAATAAAGCCAATAAAAAAACAAAAAAGAATTTCCAGAATAAACTTCGCATTACTTAATCAACTGATAACCTTTACCACGGACTGTCTGAATATAAGAATGGCCATCCTGTTGTTCTCCCAGCTTATGCCGAATACTGCTCATATGCACATCAATACTGCGATCAAAGCGTGCCAGCGGCCGGCCTAATGCTGCTTCTGATAATGCATTTTTACTGACGACCTGACCGGCATTTCTTGCAAGGGATTCCAACAGGCTGAATTCGGTACTGGTCAGTTCCAGCGCGGTATCAAACCATAAGGCTTTACGTTGTTGAGGCCAGAGTTGTAACGGACCCGTTTGAATAACGGTTTCATCCTGTTGCTGTTGTCGGGTGATTTCACTGCGCCGCAAAATAGCTTTGATTCGAGCAATTAATTCTCTGGGAGTACAGGGTTTAGGTACATAGTCATCGGCCCCAGATTCCAGTCCCATGATGCGATCAACATCGTCACCCTTTGCGGTAAACATTAAAATGGGCACATGACTTTGCTGACGGATGAGTTTTAATACTTCAGTGCCACTCATATCAGGCAACATCACATCCAGAATCACAATGTCGAAATCTCCCTGCAAGGCAAGCTGCAGCCCTTCTGTTGCTGTATCTGCAGTGCGAACCTGAAACTTCTCTTCCTCCAGATAGTCTTGAAATAGACCAGAAAGAATCACATCATCATCAATAATTAATACTTTGCTCACAGAGATGTCCTGTTATTTTTTTAAAGTAATGATACGTCCGCAAATATTAATCAGCTAATTGTAAATCAGTGTTTTACCTGAATTTACATATCAAAACAGTCATTAACAGTTAATCCATCAATACTGTCTGCAACCTGTCGAACGACAGTATTTCGTTAAAAAAAATAACCTTTTTAGGAGAATACCTATGCGTAGCAAATTAATGGCGCTCAGTTTGATTCCAGCTTTATTTTTAGCAGTACCTGCCATGGCCGATAAACATAAAAGCTGTGGTGAAGGCAGTAAATACAGCGATATGAAGAAAATGCACGGTGAACATGATGGTATCCCTCTTATGTTGCAAGGCATTGATTTAAACGAGGATCAAAAATCAGAAATCAAAAAATTAGTTGAGGCTCAGCAAACTGATAAAAGAAATGATATGAAGTCGCACTGGGAGCTGCGCAAGAAATTAAACCAATTGGCTTTTAATGATCGTCTGGATCAAAACAAGCTAGAAGCCATAATCAATGAAGCCACAGAATCTCATGCCGACAGATTAGCTAAAAAAGCTAAATTGAATAATGCGATTTTCAATGTGCTAACAGCAGAACAAAAACAGCAGCTGAAGCAGAAAATGGCCGACTCTGAAAACCGTAACAAGCCTTGAATAAAATTACTTACCTCATCCTGACAATGAATGCAGGATGAGGTTTTTATGGGCGTTGTTCAGGATTTCTTTTGAAGCAGTGAAATTACTGAAGCTGTTTGCGGACGCACACCACGCCAGATATAAAAGGCTTCTGCGGCCTGTTCAACCAGCATGCCCATACCATCAATTGTCTTGGCTGCATTATGTGTTTTAGCCCATTTGATAAATGCTGTATCAGCTTCGCTGTACATCATGTCATAACAGCAGGCGCCACTTGCCAGCACCGTATCAGGCAAAGGAGGCACTTCACCCTGTAAACTGGCTGCGGTGGCATTAATCACCACATCAAATTCACCGTCAATGTCATCAAATCCACCGCCATGAACATTGCCCAGATGGGCAAACAGCTCGGCAAGGTGAATGGATTTTGAAGCCGTTCTGTTGGCAATAAATATTCCGAGCGGTTTGTATTCAAGTAGGGGCGCGATCACGCCACGTGAAGCGCCACCGGCTCCAAGTAATAAAATTCTTTTGCCGGTAAGCTCCACCTGATGATTGACCGCTAAATCACGGCAAAGACCAATGCCATCTGTATTGTCACCAAACAAGCTGCCATCACTATTGAATACAACGGTATTAACTGCTCCAGCCAATTCGGCCCGGGCAGATTTTTGCTGGGTTATCTCCCAGACCTGCTCCTTAAATGGCACCGTTACATTGATGCCTTTTAACTTAAGCACGTCGCGAAGCTGTTGAAGACTGTTATGCAGTCCGTCCAACTGTACTTCAATCGCTGTATATTCAATATCCTCACCGGTTTGTCTGGCAAACGCGGCATGAATCAGCGGGGATTTACTATGGTGGATCGGGTTACCGATCACGGCGTATTTATCTGTCATGATTTAGCGCTGTAACTGTTGTGCAATATCTTTAGCGAAATAGGTGAGGATACCGTCTGCACCCGCACGTTTAAATGCCAGCAGGCTTTCCATAATCACTTCTTCACTGAGCCAGCCTTTCAACGTTGCTGCCTTGAGCATCGCATATTCACCACTGACCTGATAAACAAAAGTGGGTTTCTGGAAAGACTGTTTCACCCGGTACAAGACATCAAGATAGGGCATGCCGGGTTTAACCATCACCATATCAGCACCTTCCTGAATATCCAATGCGACTTCATGTAAAGCCTCATCAGAATTGGCTGGATCCATCTGATAACTGAATTTATTGCCACCGGCTAAATTCCCTGCACTGCCCACAGCATCGCGAAATGGTCCATAAAAACTGGAGGCATATTTAGCGGAGTAAGCCATGATACGAGTATGTATGTGCCCGGCATTTTCCAGCGTGTTACGTATCGCGCCAATACGTCCATCCATCATATCGGAGGGAGCGACTACATCGGCTCCTGCCTCGGCATGAGATAACGCCTGTTTGATTAATACTTCCACCGTTTCATCATTAATAATATAGGCGTTGTCATCAATCAGCCCATCCTGACCGTGAGTGGTAAAAGGATCCAGAGCAACATCAGTCATTACCCCCAAATCGGGGAAGGCTTTTTTTAAGGCTCTGACAGCGCGTTGCGCCAGACCATCGGGATTAAACGCTTCTGCAGCATCCAGTGACTTCTGCTCCAATGGGGTCACTGGAAACAATGCCATCATCGGAATACCCAATTTGTGAATGATTTCAGCTTCCTGAAGCAGCAAATCAATGCTCAATCTCTCCATCCCAGGCATTGAAGTGACTTTTTCTCGTTGATTTTTGCCTTCGAGTACAAAGCAGGGATAAATCAGATCATCGACGGTGAGCTGATGCTCTCGAACCAGTCGCCGGGAAAAGTCATCTTTGCGCAAACGGCGGGGTCTTTGTTGTGGAAAAGCGGAAAAATTAAAATACTGTTGGGTCATAAGTTCTGCCAGGTAAATAAGCTGCGCTTCATACTACCGCTGGCAAGGTAACTTGTCATCGTTTTTAGCGTGGACGCATAGGCTGCAGATAGGCTAAAATTGCAAAGATTTTGTCCGGGGAGAACGTCGTCCCCTGTTCCTTTTTTATCTGGTGGAGGTTCCCCTTGCGTACAACTGCGCTACTTGCTCTTGAAGATGGCACGGTCTTTCACGGCGAATCAATCGGTGCTGTGGGCCAGTCAGTTGGTGAAGTGGTCTTCAACACCGCGATGACAGGTTATCAGGAAATTATTACCGACCCGTCGTATTGCCGCCAAATCGTCACCCTGACTTATCCGCATATCGGTAACGTTGGCGTCAATAAAGACGATGAAGAATCTGACCAGGTGTATGCCAGTGGTTTAATCATTCGCGAACTTTCACCGGTCATGTCCAGCTGGCGTGGTGAAGAAGCTTTGGATAAATATCTTGAGCGCCAGAATGTAGTCGGACTGGCTGGTATTGATACCCGGCGGCTGACCCGTCTGTTACGGGAAAAAGGTGCGCAAAAAGGCTGCATCGTTGCTGGCGATAATATTGATGTTGATGCGGCAATTGCTGCGGCCAAAGCCTTTGCTGGTTTGAAAGGCATGGATCTGGCCAAAGAAGTTTCAACCAAACAGGCTTATGAGTGGACTGATGGTATCTGGCACATCGACAACCAGTCTCGTAAAGCCGAGCCGCGTTTTCATGTGGTTGCCTATGATTATGGCATCAAGAAAAACATCATGCGTATGCTTACCGAACGTGGCTGCAAATTGACAGTAGTGCCTGCACAAATGCCTGCTGAAGAAGTCATGAAGTTGAATCCTGATGGTATTTTCCTGGCCAATGGCCCGGGTGATCCAGAACCTTGTGATTATGCGATTAAGGCGATTCAGTATTTCCTCGATAAAGAGATGCCGATTTTTGGTATCTGTCTGGGACATCAATTACTGGCATTGGCCTGTGGTGCCAAAACCGAAAAAATGAAATTCGGTCATCATGGGGCGAATCATCCGGTTCAGGAATTGCTGGCAGGTCTGGTGATGATTACCAGTCAGAATCACAGTTTTGCTGTAGATGAATCCACTCTGCCTGACACCGTTGAAACCACTCATCGTTCTTTATTTGATGGAACATTGCAGGGTATTCATCATAAAACCAAACCGGCTTTCAGCTTCCAGGGACATCCGGAAGCCAGCCCTGGTCCACAGGATGCATCACCTCTATTCGATCACTTTATCGACCTACTCGAACAAGCGACAGGTAAATAACACATAATGGCTAAACGTACTGATATTCAAAGCATTCTGATTCTGGGTGCTGGTCCGATTGTTATCGGTCAGGCCTGCGAATTTGATTATTCTGGCGCACAGGCTTGTAAAGCCCTGCGAGAAGAAGGTTATCGCGTCATTCTGGTCAATTCCAACCCGGCCACTATCATGACTGACCCAAATATGGCTGATGCGACATATATTGAGCCAGTTACCTGGGAAGCAGTCAGCAAGGTTATCGAAGTTGAACGTCCCGATGCGATATTGCCAACCATGGGAGGCCAAACCGCGTTGAACTGTGCATTGGCACTGGAAAAACATGGCGTTTTGGAAAAATATGGCGTCGAGATGATCGGTGCTGACAGTGAAGCCATAAATAAGGCCGAAGATCGCGATTTGTTCCGCGCGGCGATGCGTAAAATTGGTCTGGATATGCCGCAATCGGATATTGCGCACTCCCTTGATGAAGCGCTTGAAGTTCAACAGAAATTTGGTTTCCCGGTCATTATCCGGCCGTCATTTACCATGGGCGGCAGCGGTGGCGGAATTGCCTATAACCGTGAAGACTTTGTCGATATCTGCCAGCGTGGCTTATATCTCAGCCCGACCTCAGAATTGCTGATTGAAGAGTCAATCATCGGCTGGAAAGAATACGAAATGGAAGTGGTGCGTGACAAAAAAGATAACGCCATCATTATCTGTTCCATTGAAAACTTTGATGCAATGGGCGTGCATACTGGTGACTCAATCACTGTGGCACCTGCCCAGACGCTGACCGATAAAGAATACCAAATCATGCGTAATGCCTCGCTGGCAGTTTTGCGTGAGATTGGCGTGGAAACCGGTGGTTCGAACGTGCAGTTTGCGGTAAATCCGGAAACCGGTCGTTTGATCATTATCGAAATGAATCCACGGGTGTCACGCTCATCGGCTTTGGCTTCGAAAGCCACCGGTTTTCCAATTGCCAAAGTCGCTGCCAAACTGGCAGTGGGTTACACACTGGATGAATTACAGAACGAAATTACCGGCAATGCGACACCAACGTCATTTGAACCGACTATTGATTATGTCGTCACTAAAATTCCACGTTTTACCTTTGAAAAATTCCCGTTGGCGGATAACCGTCTGAGCACTCAGATGAAATCTGTCGGTGAAGTGATGGCCATTGGTCGTAATTTCCAGGAGTCTTTACAGAAAGCATTACGTGGTCTTGAAACAGATCGGGATGGTTTTAACGAAATTCTGGATCTGAAAGCCGAAAATACCGCTGAAGTATTACGCCGTGAATTAAGTTTGCCTGGCTCCGATCGTCTTTGGTACGTAGGTGATGCTTTCCGTTATGGAATGGGCTTTGACGAAGTTCAGCAGCTAACACATATTGATCCGTGGTTCCTGATTCAGATTCAGGAGCTGGTGGAAATTGAAAATCAGCTTAAAGAGCGTTCGTTAAACGATATTGATGAAGCTGAAATGCGCGCGTTGAAGCGCAAAGGTTTCGCTGATTCACGACTGGCAAAATTGTTACACAAAACAGAAAAACAATTTCGCAGCCATCGTCATGCATTGGGAGTTCGTCCGGTGTATAAACGGGTTGATACCTGTGCAGCTGAATTTTCAACCTCTACTGCCTATATGTACTCAACCTATGACGAAGAGTGCGAAGCCAATCCGACTAATCGTGACAAAATCATGATTTTAGGTGGTGGTCCTAACCGTATTGGTCAGGGTATTGAGTTTGATTATTGTTGTGTTCACGCCGCGCTGGCGTTACGCGAAGATGGTTACGAAACCATTATGGTCAACTGTAATCCAGAAACCGTTTCCACCGATTACGACACATCGGATCGACTATATTTTGAGTCACTGACGCTGGAAGACGTACTGGAAATTGTTGCGCTGGAAAAACCTAAAGGCGTGATCGTCCAGTTCGGTGGTCAGACACCATTGAAACTGGCGCGTGCACTTGAAGCTGCCGGTGTGCCAATTATTGGTACTTCGCCGGATGCCATTGACCATGCAGAAGATCGCGAACGGTTCCAGCAAATGGTCGAAAAACTCGGCTTACTGCAACCGCCAAATCGTTTGGCACATTCAGTTGATACCGCTGTGTCACTGGCGGCAGAAATCGGTTATCCATTAGTGGTTCGTCCATCTTATGTATTGGGTGGCCGTGCAATGGAAATCGTTTATAACGAAGAAGAGTTACAACGTTATATGCTGACTGCGGTATCGGTTTCCAATGATTCTCCGGTATTACTGGATCGTTTCCTGGATGACGCCATTGAGGTCGATGTCGATGCAATTTGTGACGGTAAGGAAGTGCTTATCGGCGGCATTATGGAACATATCGAACAGGCGGGTGTTCATTCCGGTGACTCTGCCTGCGCCTTACCCCCTTACAGTCTGAGTCAGGAAGTCATGGATCAGTTACGGGTACAGGTGAAACAGATGGCACTTGAACTGGGCGTAGTGGGACTTATGAATACCCAGTTTGCCATTCAGGGTGACCGTATATTTATTCTGGAAGTGAACCCACGCGCATCACGTACCGTGCCATATGTATCTAAATCGATTGGTGTACCGCTGGCTAAAGTTGCTGCACGCTGTATGGCCGGTATGAGCCTGGCAGAGCAGGGTGTAACTAAAGAAGTGATTCCGTCTTACTATTCGGTTAAAGAAGCGGTGTTCCCATTCATCAAGTTCCAGGGTGTGGATCCGATTCTTGGACCGGAAATGAAATCCACTGGTGAAGTAATGGGCGTGGGCCGTACTTTCGGTGAGGCTTTTGCCAAATCCCAGTTAGCGGCATCGGTGAGTCTGCCGGTTGGAGGTAAAGCCTTTATTTCAGTGCGTGATGCCGACAAACAATCGGTTATCAAGATTGCCAAAGATTTGTTAGGCTTGGGTTTCTCGTTGCTGGCCACGCGAGGCACACAACAAACGCTGATGGAGGCCGATGTGCCCTGTGAGCGAGTTAAAAAAGTCGCAGAAGGTCAGCCGCATATTGTGGATATGATTAAAAACGATGAAATTGCCCTGATTGTGAATACAACAGAAGGTCGTCAGGCCGTTGCGGATTCAAGAGAAATACGCCGCGCTGCATTGCAACATCAGGTGAACTACACCACAACATTAGCCGCTGCTCGTGCCACAATTCTGGCCCTGCATTGCGAAGACAGTGTCTCGGTGAATCGTTTACAGTCATTACATGGAGAATTGAATTAATGGCCGTACCAATAACAGAACGCGGTGCTCAGGCACTGAAAACTGAATTACATGAACTGAAAACCGTTAAACGTCCAGCCGTGGTGGATGCGATTTCTGAAGCCCGTGCGCATGGCGATTTAAAAGAAAATGCTGAATACCATGCAGCCCGTGAACAGCAAAGTTTTATTGAGGGCCGTATTCAGGAACTTGAATCGACTTTGGCTGATTGTCAGATAATTGATCCCACTTCGTTGCCTAAAGATGGCCGTGTTGTGTTTGGTGTTACGGTCGATTTGCTGAATATCGATACTGATGAAGAAAAGCAGTATCAGATCGTGGGCGATTATGAATCCGATATTAAATTGAACCGTATCTCAATTTCTTCACCTATTGCACGGGCATTGATCGGCAAGGAAATTGACGATGTAGCAACTGTCCAGGCGCCGGGTGGTGCAATCGAATATGAAATTACCGGCATTCATTATCTGGGCTAACGGTTGAATCGTTCTGAAACTATTGGCGAACGCTTATTACTGACACTGTGGGTAGGCGCTTTATGGTCAGTCGGTTATCTTGCTGTTCCGCTGGCTTTTATCAGCCTTGAGACATTGGTGGCCGCAGATTATGCGGCCAAACTGTTTTTTGCAGTGAATGTTATTGGCATAATCAGTGGTACGCTGATTCTTCTGGGCAAAATAATTATTCAGCGTGGCCGGGCAATACATTCCTGGCGTTTCTGGATTTTGATGGCCATGTTGGTGATTACCTTGATATTCAGCATGTATATACAGCCTGAGATGGCCAGCATAAAAACGGTCGATAACTGGCGTCTAGAGACCAATCTCGCCGAGCGCTTTGAATGGTTACATATGCTGAGTCAGAACCTGTATCTGATGTTGAGTATTGCCGGATTATTGTTAGTACTGAGTACTGACAAAATCCACGTGGCAGAGAAGAGCTGAAATGGCACGCAGTAAATCCAGCACAAATTGGCTGAAAGAACATTTTGACGATCCTTATGTCAAAAAAGCACAGCAGAAAGGTTACCGTTCCAGAGCAACCTTCAAACTGGAAGAAATCGATCAGAAAGACAAATTAATACGCAACGGCATGTCGGTGGTCGACCTTGGTTCGGCGCCGGGCGGATGGTCTGATTATGCTTTGCATAGGGTCGGTGACAAAGGTAAAGTTATCGCATTGGATATTTTACCGATGACGCCTTTGACTGGAGTACATTTCATCGAAGGTGATTTTCGTGAGGATCATGTACTCGAAAAACTGAATGAAGTATTGGCCGGACAATCAATAGACCTTGTATTATCGGATATGGCCCCCAATATGACAGGTGTAGGCGCAATCGATCAGCCGGGTAGTATGTATCTTGTCGAACTGGCATTGGATTTTGCTATTAATAACTTGAGTAAACAGGGTGATTTTCTGGTCAAAGTTTTTCAGGGTGAAGGCTTTGATGAATTTTTGAAGTCTATGCGGTCACATTTTAATAAAGTGACAACCCGTAAACCTGATGCTTCACGTGCTCGCAGCCGTGAGGTATATCTACTCGGACGTGGACTGAAATGACAGTAAAAAGACTAACGTTACTAGGGGTAACAAACATTGAGTGACATGATGAAAAATATTGTTTTATGGGTCGTCATCGCGATGGTATTGATGTCGGTATTTAACAATTTCGGTCCGCAGCAAAGCAAGCAGAGCGAAATGGATTACTCGACCTTTATCAGCAGTGTGAAAAATGGCGGGGTCTCCAGTGTGGATATCCAGGGTCGGACGATCACCGGCAAATTATCGGATGGCAGTAACTTTACTACCTACAGTCCAGATTACGATCCAGGCCTGATTGGTGATTTGCTGGATAACGGAGTGGCTATCAAAGCTGAACCAGCAGAAAAAACCGGTCTGCTAATGCAGATATTTATTTCATGGTTCCCAATGTTGTTACTGATTGGTGTGTGGATTTTCTTCATGCGTCAGATGCAAGGTGGCGGTGGTAAAAACCCCATGTCGTTTGGCAAAAGCAAAGCCCGCATGTTGAATGAAGATCAGGTTAAAGTGACCTTCAAAGATGTTGCTGGCGTCGAGGAAGCTAAAGAAGAAGTTCATGAATTAGTCGACTTCTTGCGTGATCCAGGCAAATTCCAGAAGCTGGGTGGACGCATTCCACGCGGTATTCTGATGGTTGGTTCGCCAGGTACTGGTAAAACATTATTAGCCAAAGCGATTGCCGGTGAAGCGAAAGTACCTTTCTTTACTATTTCGGGTTCTGATTTCGTTGAAATGTTTGTTGGTGTCGGTGCCTCACGGGTTCGTGACATGTTTGAACAAGCAAAAAAACATGCACCATGTATTATCTTTATCGATGAGATTGATGCCGTCGGTCGTCACCGTGGAGCCGGTATGGGCGGTGGTAATGATGAACGTGAGCAGACACTGAATCAGTTGTTGGTTGAGATGGATGGTTTTGAAGGTAATGAAGGCGTCATTATTATTGCCGCCACCAACCGTCCTGACGTACTTGATCCCGCCTTATTGCGTCCGGGTCGCTTCGACAGACAGGTAGTAGTGCCATTACCGGATATTCGTGGACGTGAACAGATTCTGAAAGTTCATATGGGTAAAGTGCCCGCTGATGAAGATGTTGATCCAAGTGTCATTGCACGTGGAACGCCAGGCTTTTCAGGTGCTGACCTTGCCAATCTGGTGAATGAAGCTGCTTTATTTGCGGCCCGCACCAACAAACGCCTGGTATCAATGGTGGATTTGGAGTTAGCCAAAGATAAAATTATGATGGGTGCTGAACGTCGCTCAATGGTCATGAGTGATAAAGAAAAAGAACTGACGGCCTATCATGAAGCCGGTCACGCCATTGTTGGGCGCAGTGTACCGGGCCACGATCCAGTGTATAAAGTGAGTATCATCCCTCGTGGTCGTGCGCTGGGTGTAACGATGTTTTTACCGATCGAAGACAGATACAGTTACACCAAACAACAATTGGAAAGTCAGATTTCAAGCCTGTATGGCGGTCGACTGGCTGAAGAAATGATTTTTGGTGCTGAAGCAGTGACTACTGGTGCCTCAAATGATATTCAGCGGGCAACAGAACTGGCACACAATATGGTCACCAAATGGGGACTATCGGACAATATGGGGCCTTTATCTTATGGTGAAGAAGAAGGCGAAGTTTTTCTGGGTCGCAGTGTTACCCAGCACAAGTCAGTATCTGATTTGACAGCTAAACAGATTGATGAAGATGTTCGTGCATTGATTACCAGGAATTATGATCGTGCCAAAAATATTCTGACTGAAAATGCTGATAAATTGCACACCATGGCAAAACTTCTGATCAAATACGAAACGATTGATAGCGATCAGATAGATGCGATCATGGAAGGACGTGAACCAGGTGCACCTAAGGGTTGGGATGATAAATCATCGACTCCACCACCATCCGCTAAAGCAGATGAAGATGGCCCGGAACCTACAGGCAAACCTGCTGATCAATTAAACTGAGAAAAGTTAAATCATGATGATGGATTTTGCGGGCAAATCTCTGGATTTGTCCGCTCCGCACGTTATGGGCATCGTCAATGTAACGCCCGACTCCTTTTCGGATGGCGGGCGTTTTTTTTCGGCTGATAAAGCCCTCGAACAAGCTCGAAAACTGGTTGCTGATGGCGCTACTATTATTGATATTGGTGGCGAATCGACTCGTCCCGGCTCTGAACCTGTTGGTGTTGAAGAAGAAATTCGCCGAGTGGTGCCTGCAATAGAAGCCATTCATGCTGAGCTTGATGTGGTTATTTCAATTGATACCATGAAGGCTGAGGTGATGCGTGCTGCAGTCACTGCTGGAGCGAGCCTGATAAACGATGTAAATGCATTGCGTGGTGATGGGGCATTACAGGCAGCTGCAGAACTGGGCGTGCCGGTGTGCCTGATGCATATGCAGGGCTCACCTCAAACCATGCAACAACAGCCCCACTATTCCGATGTGGTCAGTGAAGTAAATGAATTTCTGTCTGAGCGGGTTGCTGCCTGTGAAGCAGCGGGAATCTCGCGTTCAAAGATTATTCTGGACCCGGGATTTGGCTTTGGTAAAAATGCCCGTCATAATCTGCGATTAATGAAGCATCTATCGGTGATAACGGAATCGGATCTGCCTGTGCTGGTCGGCGTTTCACGAAAATCCATTATCGGTGCGATGCTCAATATATCGGTTGAAGAACGATTGGCGGGAAGCCTGGCTCTGGCATCGATAGCGATATGGCAAGGCGCAAAGATCATACGCAGTCATGATGTCCGGGAAACCGTACAGGCAGTCCGATTGTGTGAACATGTAATGCAGGTTAACGATTTTGACTGAACAAAAACGACGTTATTTTGGTACTGATGGCATCAGAGGAAGAGTAGGCGATGGCGCCATTACACCTGACTTTGTATTAAAACTCGGCTGGGCGATTGGACGTGTGTTGGCGAAGGAACGTAACAGCAAGGTTTTGATCGGTAAAGACACCAGAATATCCGGTTATATGTTTGAATCCGCATTACAGGCAGGCCTTTCAGCCGCTGGTGTAGATGTATATTTAATGGGGCCAATGCCAACCCCCGCAGTAGCTTATCTAACCCGCACATTTCATGCCCAGGCAGGCATTGTAATCAGTGCCTCGCATAATCCCTATCATGATAATGGCATTAAATTCTTCTCTGATAAGGGAACCAAGTTACCGGATTCAGTTGAACTGGCGATTGAGGCAATGCTTGACCAGCCGATTAGAACGGTTGATTCTGCCTATTTAGGCAAGGCCCACCGTATTGCTGATGCTGCAGGACGTTATATTGAGTTTTGTAAAAGCACCATTTCGACTGGGGTTGATTTATCCAATCTGAAAATTGTGGTGGATTGCGCTCATGGTGCCACTTATCACATCGCACCAAACGTATTCCGTGAACTGGGTGCCGAAGTCATTTTGATGGGCGCCGAGCCGGATGGTCTGAATATCAATCAGAATTGTGGTTCGACTGAACCGCGATTACTGCAAGCCAGCGTTCTCGAGCATAAAGCTGATTTGGGTATTGCTCTGGATGGCGATGGTGACCGCCTTATCATGGTGGATCATCAGGGCGAGCTGGTAGATGGTGATGATATTCTGTTTATCATTGCCCGTGGAAGACAACGTGTTGGTCTGGATAGAGGCCATGTGGTCGGTACACAGATGTCGAATCTGGGATTGCAACATGCCTTGGAAAAACACGACATTATTCTGCATCGGGCAAATGTCGGTGATCGTTATGTGATGGAGAAGCTGCAACAGGTTGAAGGACTGATTGGTGGCGAGGCCTCAGGACATATTATCTGTCTGGATAAAACCAGCACGGGGGATGGTATTGTTGCAGCATTGCAGGTACTGGCTGAAATCCAGCAAACGGGTAGCAGCCTGCATGAACTGTGCTCTGCTGTCATAAAATATCCACAACGTCTTGTTAATGTACGTATTGATAAGCTGGTTAATTTACGGGATTATCCGGAAATTCAAACGGCTGTAGAAGAAGTGGAGAAAACACTTGGTCAGGAAGGGCGAGTGCTGCTGAGAGCTTCCGGAACAGAACCGGTTATAAGAGTAATGGTTGAGGGGCACGATGCAACCCGCACGAACCAGTTAGCCAAGTCTCTGGCCGAACAAATTGAGATAATATTACAACGTTAGATAAGTAATTCTATGCCAACAGAGTGAGCGGAGAGGACATTGCTTTATCTTCGGTCTGTCGGTACCCTTTATAATTAATTCTTATTGAGAGTAGGTGTCTGTGCGCAAACCGCTGGTCGCTGGTAACTGGAAAATGAACGGCTCTAGCGCAAGCAACAAATTGTTGCTTGATGCGATACTGGCGCAAAGAGACTCCTTTGCTTCAGTTGATGTCGCTTTATTCCCTCCTGCACTATATATACAACAGGTTCAGTCTGCTTTATCCGGTACAGGAATGTATTGGGGGACGCAAAATGTGTCGCAATTTGATTCTGGTGCTTATACCGGTGAAATTTCAGCGGCAATGTTGCATGACTTTAGTTGTCAGTATGTGTTGATTGGTCATTCCGAACGACGTTGCCTGTATGCAGAGCTAAATCTGGATCAGGTTTTTCTTGATCATATCATCGCAGAAAAATATGAAATGTCCGTCAAGCATGGCATTACCCCCATTATCTGTATTGGTGAAAGCCCGGAAGAACACTCCATGGGCCGCACCGAAGAAATGGTGGCACGCTTGATGGATATAGTGATTGCGCAACAAGGGGTCAAAGCGCTGTCAAAAGTGGTATTGGCATATGAACCTGTCTGGGCAATCGGAACAGGTAAGACAGCCAGCCCGGAATGGGCGCAGGATGTACATTCGTTCATGCGTCAGCGGGTGGCAAAACATGATGCGAATATTGCCGCATCACTCAGAATACTTTACGGCGGCAGCGTAAAAGGTAATAATGCTGCTCCATTATTTGCCAAGCCCGATATTGATGGTGGATTAATCGGCGGCGGCTCTAGAGATGCCGATGAATTTGTAAAAATCTGTCAGGCTGCAGTTCAAAATTAGGAAGTTAAATGGATGCGTTGATTCTGGTGGTTCACATTGTGATCTCACTATTGTTAGTTGGTTTGATCTTAATCCAGCACGGTAAAGGTGCTGATGCCGGTGCTGCATTTGGCGGCGGTGGCAGTGGCGGCGGTGGGGCTTCTTCAAGCCTGTTTGGGAGTCAGGGCTCTGCATCTTTCCTGAGTCGTAGCAGCGCCATTCTGGCCACAGTATTTTTTATTACCAGTCTGACATTGGCTTATCTTGCTGGTAACGCTGATCGTGTTCAGAGTGTTACTGACTCAGTGGTAATTGAACAGCCTGCAGAAGAAAGTCCTGCGGATCTCCCAGACTTTCCATAAAAATCCCTCACAGTTAATTGCCGTCGTGGTGAAATTGGTAGACACGCTATCTTGAGGGGGTAGTGCCTTAGGGTGTGCCGGTTCGACTCCGGCCGACGGCACCAATATATAAAAACCCGCCAGTGAATAAAATCGCTGAGCGGGTTTTTTATTTTTGAATATAATCGGCAAATTCCAAATTGTTAGCCCAATAAGTCGATTTATAGAAAGCGTATTATTGGTGATTAACCTGTCGACGATGCTTTTTCCACATACCTGCAATAAAGAATATTAACGCTATCCAGATTAATCCAAAGGTTATCAGCCTTTCCGGTGGGTAGGCTTCTTTGAGCACAAAAACACCAATCACAAATTGAATTGTCGGGTTGATGTACATAATAAACCCCACTACTGATAAATCGACTCGACTGGCCGCCATGGCAAATAGAACCAAAGGCAGAGCAGTGAGAAAACCTGAACCAATAAGTAGCAACGTTAATTGTGAGCTCTCACCAAATGCGAGATTGTAATCAACGTTTGTTGATTGCCAAAGGATCCAGAACAGCGCAACAGGGGCCAACCATAAGGTTTCAATGGTCAAGCCGTTTACGCCATCGACAGGATGTTTTTTTCGAATGAGTCCATAAAGTGCAAATGCCAGGGCCAACGATAAGCCTACCCATGGAATGCTCCCCAGGCTGACCCATTCCCACAAAACCGCAATTGTGGCCAGCACCCCGGCCCATGCCTGTAAAGGATGCAGCTGTTCTTTAAGTAACCATCTCGCCAATAACAGACTCATTACCGGGGTAATGAAATATCCCAGGCTGGCTTCTAGCACACGATGCTGTGAAACTGCCCAGATAAATATCAACCAATTTACCGCAATAAGTAATGATGATAACGCCAGCCACAATAATAATTTTTTATCGGCAAAAGTCTTAATCAACTTACGGCCGCGGCCCAGTAAAAGGCCTACCACCGTGGTGGCAAGTAAAGACCAGAGAATTCGGTGCGACAACACTTCAACGGCTGATACGCTATTGAGATAACTGAAATAAAGTGGGAAGCTGCCCCAGATAACGTATGCAGCAATGGCGAAAATCAGTCCATACATAAAGTAAATCGCTTAAAGATAATGTTATTGATGACCTTGGCTAAAAGGCTTGAGGTTGTACATATTAACGAAATGGCTATGCTAGGGTCTTTTTAAGTAATTAAACCCATGAACGATACTTAAAAGAGTATGGTTACAAAAAATATAAACGTAATAATTAAGATGGTATGAATTGGATAGGTAGACCGGGTGTTAAGCAATAAACTCAACCAATTGCAGAGTCGACTTAATAAGTCTCGAAGAGCAGGATATCTTGCACCACTGCGAATTGCATTGTTTTATGCCATTTTTGCCACATTATGGATTATTTTTTCAGATCAACTTATAGAACGGTTCACCCGAGATCCCCTGTTATTGTCACGTTTACAAACATACAAGGGATTACTGTTTGTCACTATCACGACCATCCTGGTCTGGTTGATGACCCAACGTTCATGGTTATCGCAAAATAAACTTATTGCTGCATTGCAGGATAGTCAATCAAGGTTATGTTTGATCTTTGATAATGTGTCATGCGGGATACTGGAATGCGATCTGCAAGGGCGAATTACTTTCAGTAATCAAGCCCATCATGAGATTCTGGGCGTTAAACCTAATGAGTTGATCGGATCCCATATCTGGGATTATCAACCGGATGAAACCACTCAACAGCAATTTAAACGATTGTTCGATAATTTGGTGATCCATCAGCCATCACCAGATTTAATGGTTACCACCAATCTTAGCCAGCAAGGTCAGCAAAAAATTCTGGAATATAGCTGGGACTATATTTATGACGAGCTGGGTGATTTGACGGGGCTAATTGCCGTTATTTCTGACATTACCACACGTAAACAGCAGGAAGAACGAATACTTCATCTGGCGCAATACGATACGTTAACGAGCCTGCCTAATCGCTTTCTGGCATTGGATCGTTTATCCCAACGGCTGAAGTTGGCCCACCCCAATAAAGACATGGTGGGTGTGTTATGTATGGATTTAGATGATTTTAAAAAAATTAACGAATCATTGGGACATTCTGCCGGCGATGCCTTACTGATCCAGGTCACAAAGCGTATTCAGACGCATATTCGCCATGGTGACACTCTTGGTCGGCTTGGTGGTGATGAATTTATTGTGTTGCTGACCGACCTGCAGACAACGGAGGAAATTACGCAAATTGTTGAAAATCTGATTCAGCAATTTCGCTTGCCTTTCAGCATTGATGGGCAATCTCTCACAATGACCTTAAGTATTGGTGTTGCCATTCATCCTGTGGATGGAAATGATGCTTCACAATTACTCAGACAAGCTGATGCAGCCATGTTTTATGCTAAAAGTAATGGGCGTAATACTTTTACATATTACACCGAGTCAATGAACCGTGATGCAACCCGCCGATTATTGATAGAGCAACAGATGTATGGAGCTTTGGAAAGAGGCGAGTTTTATCTGTTTTATCAACCACAGATTGAGTTGGCAACGGGGAAAATGATTGGTGCTGAAGCCTTGTTACGTTGGCAAAACGATCAGTTGGGTCCCATCGGTCCTGATGAGTTTATACCTGTTGCTGAGCAAACCGGTCTGATTGTCTCGATTGGCGAATTTGTGATGCATTCAGCTATAAAAATGGCATCAAAATGGCAGGCGCTTCAGCCAGATTTTCGCATGGCGATCAACCTTTCTCCCTGTCAGTTTCGTGACCCTGGATTGTTAGGTTTTGTAGAGCAGCAGCTACTGCAATACCCAGTTCAGCCCAATACGCTGGAATTGGAAATAACCGAGGGTGTATTACTTAGCGGCTACCTGATGACTGATGAGTTATTTCAGTCTTTTACTGCTAAGGGAATTGAGATGGCGATGGACGATTTTGGTACTGGCTATTCATCACTTAGCTATCTGCGGCGCTATCCTTTTGCCATATTAAAAATCGATCGAAGCTTTATTAACGATATGACAACTGATCCAGCCGATAGGGAATTGGTTAATGCCAGCATTGCCATGGCGCATGGGCTTGGCCTGAAAGTCGTTGCTGAAGGTGTGGAGACTGAAGAGCAGGCAAACTCCCTCAAAATAATGAATTGCGATTATGTGCAGGGATATTATTTCAGCAAACCGATTACCCCTGATGAATTAATCTCAAAGCTGGAGAATTATGTTCATGAATAAATGCATCTAAATGCACGCTTCAAATACAGCCCGTTAATGTGTACTATCGGGAGTTGATCAAATAATTTTGATTTCGTAAAAACAATAATAATTATCAGGTGTCACAAAGACACTACATCTCGGAAGAGTGGAAGGGCGGCATGTTAGAGGGATACCTCCCCATTTTGTTGTTTATTATCATTGGCATTGGCTTCGGTGTGATGCCTCTTATTGCGGGCTTTATTATCGGGCCACAGCGCCCTGATGCCGAAAAACGCTCCAGCTATGAATGTGGCTTTGAACCTTTTGAAGACACGCATGGCAGATTTGATGTGCGTTATTACCTGGTTGCCATTCTGTTTATCATTTTCGATCTGGAAATCGCCTTTTTATTCCCTTGGGCTATCGTGCTCGATGAAATCGGGGTGTTTGGTTTGCTGGCCATGTTCCTGTTTCTGGGGATTCTGGTAGTAGGCTTCATCTATGAATGGAAAAAAGGAGCCCTGGAATGGGAATAGAGGGCGTTCTTCACGAAGGTATAGTCACCACTTCTGCAGATAAATTAATTAACTGGGCCCGGACCGGTTCTTTATGGCCGATGACCTTTGGTCTGGCATGTTGTGCGGTTGAAATGATGCATGCCGGAGCTTCACGTTATGATCTGGATCGTTTCGGGGTAGTGTTTCGGCCCAGTCCCCGTCAGTCGGATGTGATGATTGTGGCTGGCACCCTTGTTAACAAAATGGCACCGGCATTACGCAAGGTCTATGACCAGATGTCCGAACCTCGCTGGGTTATTTCAATGGGATCCTGTGCTAATGGCGGTGGCTACTACCATTATTCCTATTCAGTCGTTCGGGGCTGTGATCGGATAGTACCGGTGGATATTTATGTGCCGGGTTGTCCGCCAACTGCTGAAGCCTTACTCTACGGTATTATTCAGTTACAGAAAAAGATTCAACGTACCAATACCATCGCTAAAAGCTCACAAGCATAAGGTTGTTGCATGGAATCGCTTAAACATAAACTGGAACAGCATTTTGCCAATCAGCTGGTGGAGTGTGAGTTTAATCGTGGCGAATTAACAATCCATGTTGAGGCTGAACAGATTATTCCAGTATGCCAAGCATTACGCGATGAATTTGAGTTTACCCAATTAATTGATTTATGCGGTGTAGATTATTCCGTATACGGCAACAGTGGCTGGGAAACCAAACAGGCCACTGAACATGGTTTCAGTCGGGCACGTGAACCGTTTTCGCAAATCGACGAAATGGACGAAGGCTTTCGCTATGCCGTTGTTTATCATTTGCTATCGGTGCAACACAATAATCGACTTCGCCTTAAGGTGGATCTGATTGCTGAAACGCCCATTATTGATTCAGTTACCAGCATCTGGCATTCGGCTGACTGGTACGAACGTGAAGCCTTTGATTTGTTTGGCATCCTGTTCAAAGGCCATGAAGATCTGCGACGTATTCTGACGGATTATGGTTTTGTCGGACATCCGTTTCGCAAGGATTTCCCATTGATTGGCAATGTAGAAATGCTTTATGACCCCGAACAGAAACGGGTGATTTATCAGCCAGTCAGTATTGAACCTAGAACACTGGTCCCGCGGGTAATTCGTGATGATAACCGTTACCTGCAACCGCATGGCAGCGAGGCCAAGAAATAATGGCTGAAATTAAAAATTACACGCTGAATTTTGGCCCACAACATCCAGCAGCACATGGTGTATTACGGCTGATTCTGGAAATGGATGGCGAGGTTATTGTGCACGCTGATCCACATATTGGTTTGCTGCATCGTGGTACCGAAAAGCTGGCTGAGTCCAAACCCTATAACCAGAGTATTGGTTATATGGATCGGCTGGATTATGTGTCGATGATGTGTAACGAACATGCCTATGTGATGGCGATAGAAAAGCTATTAGGTATTGAACCTCCGGTTCGGGCACAGTACATCCGGGTTTTGTTTGATGAAATGACCCGGGTTTTGAATCACCTGATGTGGCTTGGTGCACATGGTCTGGATATCGGTGCTATGACCGTCTTTCTTTATTGCTTTCGTGAGCGTGAAGATTTAATGGACTGTTACGAAGCTGTATCCGGTGCAAGGTTACATGCAACCTATTATCGTCCAGGTGGCGTCTATCGTGATTTACCCAACAGCATGCCGCAATATCAAAAATCCAAATGGCATTCTGACGCAGAGGTTAAAAAGTTAAACCAAAGCCGCGAAGGCAGCCTGCTCGATTTTATTGAGGACTTCTGTCAACGCTTTCCCAAATGCGTTGATGAATATGAAACGCTGTTGACCGATAACCGTATCTGGAAGCAACGTACCGTAGGAATTGGTGTGGTATCGCCGGAACGCGCGCTGCAACTTGGTTTTACCGGACCAATGCTACGTGGCAGTGGTGTGGAATGGGATTTAAGGCGCAAGCAGCCCTATGAAGTTTATGACCGATTGGATTTTGATATCCCGGTGGGTAAAGAGGGGGATTGTTATGATCGATATCTGGTACGCATTGAAGAGATGCGTCAGTCCAATAAAATCATGCAGCAATGTATTGACTGGCTGCGAGTCAATCCGGGGCCAGTGATTGTTGATAATGTCAAAATAGCGCCTCCCAGCAGAGCGGATATGAAAGATGATATGGAAGCATTAATTCATCATTTCAAACTGTTTACTGAAGGCTATTGTGTGCCAGAAGGTGAGGTATACAGTGCAGTAGAACATCCAAAAGGTGAGTTTGGAATTTATATGGTTTCGGACGGTGCCAATAAACCTTATCGCGTCAAAATACGTGCTCCGGGCTTTCCCCATCTTGCCGCAATGAACGAAATGGCTAAAGGCCACTTGCTGGCTGATGTGGTGGCCATTATCGGTACCATGGATATTGTTTTCGGGGAGATTGACCGATGACAGCAGAGTTGCAACTCACAGGCCACCGGGATCAGCTGTTCAGTGAAGCCATCCGCCAACAGTTGGATAGCTGGATTAGTAAATATCCACCAGGCCAGGCTCAATCAGCGGTCATACCGGCTTTGCATATTCTGCAGGATGCGCATGAAGGATGGCTAAGCGAGGGATTGATGCGTGCGTTGGCGGAATATCTGGATATTCCGGTTATCAGTGTGTTTGAAGTCGCTACGTTTTATACGATGTTTGAACTCAAACCGGTGGGCCAGCATAAAATCAGCCTTTGTACCAATATTTCCTGTCAGCTATGTGGTTCGGAAGATATCGCCAGACATATTCAGAAAAAGCTGGGGGTTGGTTTTGGGCAAACCACTGCTGACGGCAAATTCACGTTAAAAGAAGTAGAGTGCCTGGGAGCTTGTGTCGGTGCCCCCATGTTATTGCTGGATCGTGATTACCATGAGCACCTGACCGTGGAAAAAATCGATACGCTTTTAGACGGGGTGAAATGATGCAACAAAACCAGGTTTGTTTTCGCACCATGCACCTTGACCAGCCCTGGTCGATGGAAGCTTATCGCAGCGTTGGCGGTTACGAAGTACTGGAGAAAATTCTCCGTGAAAAGACCCGTCAGGAAAGTATTATTGAGACCATCAAAAATTCGGCACTACGTGGACGCGGCGGTGCTGGCTTTCCAACCGGGCTGAAATGGAGCTTTATGCCGCGGCGTATGCCAGGGGATAAATATATTGTCTGCAACTCGGATGAAGGCGAGCCCGGCACCTGTAAAGATCGTGACATTATGCGTTACAACCCGCACCAGCTGATTGAAGGCATGATTATCGCCGGCTATACCATTGGTGCCCAACGTGGCTACAACTATATTCGTGGTGAGTTTTTTGAGCCGATTGAACGGTTTGAACAAGCATTAATTGAAGCACGTGAAGCGGGTTATTTAGGCAAGGATATTCTTGGTAGTGGATTTAATTTTGAACTTCATACCCATCCTGGGGCCGGTGCGTATATCTGCGGTGAAGAAACGGCATTACTCGAATCCCTGGAAGGCAAAAAAGGCCAGCCGCGTTACAAACCCCCATTCCCGGCAGGCTATGGTTTATACGGCCGGCCAACCACAATAAACAATACCGAAACGTTAGCCTCGGTGCCTGTCATACTGCAACATGGTGCGGACTGGTTTCATGAGCTGGGCACACCAAATAACGGCGGTCAGAAAATCTTCTGCATGACCGGCCATGTGAATAAACCGGGAAATTATGAAGTGCCATTGGGAATGCCCTTTGCAGAATTACTGGAACTCGCCGGTGGTGTCCGCAATGGCAACAAACTTAAAGCCGTTATCCCCGGTGGCAGTTCGACACCTGTGGTACCTGCAGATGTCATGATGCAAACCGCAATGAGCTATGACGGTATCGGCAAGGCAGGTTCGATGCTTGGGGCAGGGTCAGTGATTGTAATGGACGAAACCACCTGCATGGTCAAAGCGTTGGAGCGCATCGCCTATTTTTATTACGAGGAGTCCTGCGGTCAGTGCACCCCTTGTCGTGAAGGCACCGGCTGGCTATATCGCGTTATTAAACGCATTGAAAATGGCGAAGGCCGTCAGGAAGATCTGGATCGTCTGGTAGATGTTGCGAACAACATTAACGGTAATACGATCTGTGCTCTGGGCGATGCCGCAGCCGCGCCGGTTATCAGCTTTATCAAGCATTTTCGCGATGAATTTCAGTATCACATCGATCACCAACGCTGCCTGGTTGATGAACCAGAATTGAAGTTGAACTATGGTTAATATCGAAATTGATGGCATTCCACTTAAAGTGGATTCAGCCAAAATGATTATTCAGGCTGCTGATGAGGCGGGTATTGATATTCCGCGTTTTTGTTATCACAAAAACCTGTCGATAGTGGCCAACTGCCGTATGTGTCTGGTTGAAGTCGATAAGGCTCGTAAAGCCTTGCCAGCTTGTGCCACGCCAGTTGCAGAGGGAATGAAAGTATTTACTCAGTCAGAAACAGCGCTGGCAGCACAACGTGGCGTTATGGAATTTCTGCTGATCAATCACCCGTTGGATTGCCCGATTTGTGATCAGGGCGGCGAGTGTGAATTACAGGATTTATCGCTGGGCTATGGCAGTGGCATAAGCCGATTCAGTGAGAAAAAACGGGTTGTGAAAGACAAGGATATCGGACCGCTGGTGCAAACCGATATGACCCGCTGCATCCACTGTACCCGTTGTGTGCGCTTTGGGCAGGAAATTGCCGGCATCAAAGAATTGGGTGCGACAGGCCGTGGTGAACATATGGAAATCGGTACCTATGTTGAACACAGTCTGGCGTCGGAGTTATCAGGCAATATCATTGATATCTGTCCGGTAGGTGCACTGACTTCCAAACCTTTCCGTTATAAAGCACGGGCCTGGGAGATGACTTCCCACCCGTCAATTGCGATGCATGATGCCGTGGGTTCCAGTGTGGAGATTCATACCCGGCAGAATGATGTTATGCGTGTGGTTGCCAGAGATAATGAATCCGTCAATCAAAGCTGGATTTCAGACCGGGATCGTTTCAGTTATCTTGGTTTAAAACATCCTGATCGTTTGCTGCATCCCATGATTAAGCAAAATGGTGAATGGCAGACTACCGATTGGCAGACGGCTCTTGAGTTTGCAGTAGAAGGAATCAAACACGTTAAAACCAAAAATGGTGCCGATCAGATTGCCGGCTTGATATCCCCCACAGCTACATTGGAAGAAGCCTATCTGTTCCAGAAATGGCTACGTAATTTTGGTAGTCAGAATATTGATCATCGCTTACGGCAGCAGGATTTCAGTGACGCAGGGCAGGAGCAATTCAGCCCAATCTGCCTGGCAGAAGTTGAAGATTGTGATGCGATTGTCTTATTGGGTTGTAATGTTCGCAGTGAAGCGCCCCTGTTAGCCCATCGAATTCGCCAGTCGGCTTATGCCGGCGGGCTGGTCAGTGATATTAATTTCTTCAAAACCGATTTGCTGATGCCGACAGACCGTCAGGTGGTGGTGAATACGGCACAACTATTCGCCTTGCTCAGCGGCATTACCAAAGCGTTATTACATTTGGATAAGGAGGCTGCTGCAGCCTGGCAACATCTGATTCCTGAAAAAGCGGCCTCGGCAACCGAGCAGAATATTGCGATGCAGCTGGCTAATGGCAATCAACCATTAATTGTTGTTGGTGCATTAGCCAATCAGCACCCTCAGGCAGCAGTCATTCGATCAATGGCGGCGCTTATCAGTAAACTGACAGGAGCACGGCTGTTAATTCTACCGGAAGCGAATAGTCAGGCTTTGCATTTGGCCGGCGCTTTACCGCATAACGAAATGATTAAAGACGTAAAGCCTGGCCTGGATGCTAAAACGGTCTGGGAAGAGCAGTTACGTGCATATGTATTAATGAATATTGAACCGGAATTTGACTGTTCAAATCCCTCTGCTGCCCAACTTGCCTTGCAACGAGCCGGTTTTGTGGTCGCAATAAACAGTTTTCATTGCAACAGTCTTCATGAGTATGCCGACGTATTACTGCCTTTGGCGGCATTTGCAGAAACGTCTGGTACATTTGTCGGTCTGGATCATCAATGGCAGTCCTTTACCGGCGCAGTGGCACCACCGGGAGAAAGTCGTCCAGGCTGGAAAATTCTGCGGGTACTGGGCAATATTTCAAAATTCAACGGGTTTGATTATGTTTCTTCAGAAGGGGTGCGCCAGGAGTTGCAGGATCAGTTGAACCGGCATTCTCCGGTTAAACACGGTTTGTATATTCCAGCTGAAATTTCTCAGGCTGACGGTTTGCAGCTGATTTCAGAGGTGCCGATATATCGTACAGACAGTCTGGTCAGACATAGTAAAGCCCTGCAATTAACACCGGAAAATCAGTTTCTGGATACCTTGCGGATTCATCCGATACAGGCTGAGCTGTCAGGTCTACATCAGGGGGATCAGGTGCATATTCAGCAGGGTGAAATCTCCGTATCGACCACCGTACTGATAGATGAACAGGTTGCTGAGGGCATGGTTTATCTAGCTGCAGCCTCGCCATTAAGTGCCAAATTAACATCAGCCTTTGGTGATGTAGAATTATCAGCCATACTGGAGACAGCAGATGCTTGATCTGCTCACCCAGCATTTGTTACCCAATATAGGCAAAATTTTGCTGATTGTAGCGATATTGATGCTGGCGGTAGCCTATCTGACATTGGCCGAACGGAAAGTTATTGGCTATATCCAGATGCGTATTGGCCCCAATCGTGTGGGGCCGCGTGGCCTGCTGCAACCGATTGCTGATGGTCTGAAGTTATTACTTAAAGAAATCATCTTGCCCACGCGCTCCAATCTCTATTTGTTTGTATTGGCACCGGTATTAGCAATTGGTCCTGCTTTGGCAGCCTGGGCGGTTATCCCGTTTGACGCTGGCATGGTGTTGGCCGATATTAATGCCGGTTTGTTATATGTACTGGCTATTACCTCAATGGGTGTTTACGGCATTGTGATTGCTGGATGGGCCTCCAATTCACGCTATGCTTTTTTAGGCGCGATGCGCAGTGCCGCTCAAGTAGTCTCCTATGAAATTGCCATGGGTTTTGCCCTGGTAGGCGTACTGATTGCCGCTGGTAGCTTGAACCTGAGTGAGATTGTTATGGCTCAGCAAGGCGGTATTTTTTACTGGTACTGGTTACCTTTGTTACCGTTGTTTGTTGTGTATTTTGTCTCTGGTGTGGCGGAAACCAATCGCGCACCGTTTGATATTGCCGAAGGTGAATCCGAAATTGTTGCCGGCTTCCATGTGGAATATTCCGGGATGGCGTTTGCGATATTTTTCCTCGCTGAATACGCCGATATGATTTTGATTTCGATCCTGGCCGCCACCTTGTTTATGGGCGGCTGGTTATCACCTTTTGAAGGTATTCCGGTTTTAGAGCCGATGTTTGCCTGGGTACCGGGACTGGTCTGGCTATTACTGAAAACCAGTATGTTTCTGTTTATCTATTTATGGATCCGCGCCACCTTTCCTCGCTACCGTTATGATCAGGTGATGCGTCTCGGCTGGAAAGTATTTATACCAGTGACATTAGTTTGGCTGGTGATTATTTCGACCATGCAGGTGTTCGATATCGGGCCCTGGTTTAACAACATCGTCGAGGTGACAAGTCCATGAATGAGTCAATTCGTCACTTTTTTAAGAGTTTTCTGCTGTGGGAGTTAGTGCAGGGATTACGTCTGACCGGGCGACATTTGTTTTCGCGCAAGGTCACGGTGCAATATCCCGAAGAGCAAACGCCACAATCGCCACGTTTCCGCGGTTTACATGCTTTACGTCGGTATCCCAATGGTGAAGAACGCTGTATCGGTTGCAAGTTGTGTGAAGCGGTTTGCCCTGCATTGGCAATTACCATCGATACCGAACCTCGTGAAGACGGCACACGCCGAACCACGCGCTATGACATCGATTTATTCAAATGTATTTACTGTGGATTTTGTGAAGAATCCTGTCCCGTGGATTCAATAGTCGAAACCCGAGTATTTGCCTATCACTTTGAAAATCGTGGTGAAAACATTATGGACAAACAACAGTTGCTGGCGATTGGCGATAAATACGAGACGGAAATCGCTGCTGACCGGGAGGCTGATGCGCCTTATCGATAGGCCGGATAATTATGGAAAAAATACTGTTTTATTTTTTTGCTGGCATTTTATTGTTTGCCGCCACCATGGTGATTACCGTAAGAAATCCGGTGCGTGCAGCATTGTTTCTGGTGCTGGCCTTTTTTACCAGTGCAGCCATCTGGTTGATGCTGGAAGCCGAGTTTCTGGCGATCAGCCTGGTTTTGGTATATGTCGGTGCGGTGCTGGTGCTGTTCCTGTTTGTGGTCATGATGCTGGATATAGATACCAGTGCACTTAAGGAAGGATTTACCCGTTATCTGCCGTTAGGCTTATTAGTTGCCGTTTTGATCGTGCTGGAATTAATTGCCGTATTGGGTGCGGCGAATTTTGGTTTGGATCAGGTGCCAGTTCCTGAAGGTTCTGATGAAAGTAATACCAAAACGCTGGGCCGACTGTTGTATACGGTTTATGTTTATCCATTCGAAATCGCTTCGGTGATTCTGACGGTGGCCATCGTGGCAGCCATTACGCTGACCTTACGGCCCAATAAACGCAAAACTCAGGATCCAGCTGAGCAGGTCAAAGTTCGTAGTAAAGACCGCGTCCGTCTGGTGAAAATGGCCTCGGAAAAACGCCAGGATGGGAAAGGAAAACCATGATTGCTTTATCTGACTTTCTGATTGTTGCCGCTATTTTGTTCAGCTTGTCTGTTGCCGGTATTTTTCTCAATCGTAAAAACATCATTATCCTGCTGATGTGTATTGAATTGATGTTGCTGGCGGTTAACCTGAACTTTATTGCCTTTTCTTATTACGCCGGGGATGCCGCTGGCCAGGTATTTGTGTTTTTTATTCTGACTGTTGCGGCGGCTGAAGCAGCGATTGGCCTGGCAATCCTGGTCGTATTATTCCGCAATCTCAGCACCATCAATGTTGATGATCTCAACCGGTTAAAGGGCTAACGGCATGACCCAGACCCTGTTACTGACCATTGTTTTAGCCCCCTTACTGGGCAGTATCATTGCTGGTTTTTTTGGTCGTAGGATTGGCCGGAACTGGTCACATCGAGCGGCAATCGCCGGTGTCAGTATTGCGTTCTTTTTATCGCTCTGGGTGTTGAAGCTGGTAGTCATGGATGGCGCAACCTATAACCAGGCGGTATATCAGTGGCTGCAAGTTGGCAGCCTGAGCATTGAAGTCGGCTTTTTGGTTGATTCACTGACTGCAGTGATGATGACCGTGGTGACCTTTGTATCGCTGATGGTGCATATCTACACCATTGGTTATATGCATGATGATGACGGCTACAGCCGGTTTTTCAGTTATATCTCGCTGTTTACCTTCTCAATGCTGATGCTGGTGATGGCCAATAACTTTATGCAGCTGTTTTTTGGCTGGGAAGCGGTTGGCCTTGTTTCCTATCTGCTGATTGGTTTCTGGTACAAAAAGCCCACTGCAATTTACGCTAATCTCAAGGCATTTCTGGTCAATCGTGTGGGGGACTTTGGCTTTCTGCTAGGTATCGCTGCCGTATTGATGTATTCCGGTAGTCTGGATTATATGGAGGTATTTAATCAGGCTCCGGTGATGGCGGGGCAGACCATTTCCATATTTGATAATTACGCCTGGTCGTTAATGACGGTGATTGGCATTCTGTTATTTATCGGCGCAATGGGTAAATCAGCGCAGGTTCCACTGCATGTGTGGTTACCGGATTCGATGGAAGGCCCGACCCCGATATCTGCATTGATCCATGCGGCTACTATGGTCACGGCAGGTATCTTTATGGTGGCGAGAATGTCACCTCTATACGAATATTCTGAAACTGCACTGTCATTTATTCTGGTGATTGGGGCGATCACCGCTTTGTTTATGGGCTTTTTGGGCTTGATTCAGAACGATATCAAACGGGTTATTGCCTATTCAACCTTGTCACAGCTCGGCTATATGACCGTAGCACTTGGGGTGTCGGCTTATTCTGCCGCGATTTTTCATTTATTCACCCACGCATTTTTTAAAGCGTTGCTGTTTTTAGCGGCTGGTTCAGTGATTTTAGCGCTGCATCATCAGCAGGATATTCGGCAAATGGGCGGGCTGAAAAAATATCTGCCAATCACCTATTGGACGAGTCTGGTTGGTACGCTGGCGTTAATTGGTTTTCCCGGGCTGGCCGGTTTTTTCTCCAAGGATGCCATTATTATGGCGGTACATGAGTCGACCATCCCAGGCAGTAGCTTCGCCTTATGGGCTGTGATGATAGGGGTATTTGTTACCAGTCTGTACAGCTTTCGGCTTTTGTTTTTGGTGTTCCACGGCAAAGAACGTTTTGATGCGCATGGCCATCCGCCACATGAATCCCCTAGCGTGGTTACCTGGCCGTTGATTCTGCTGGCGATTCCATCGGTATTGGCCGGTTATTTGATTGGCACTTTGGTGTATGACAATTTCTTCAGCGATGCGATAACCGTTATGCCGCAGCATGATGTACTGGCAGCTGCCCACTATCATGGGTTAATCGGATTTATCAGCCATGGATTGATGACCGCACCGTTCTGGCTGGCAATGGCCGGTTTGGTAACCGCCTGGTATCTCTATCTCAAACGTCCGGATCTGCCTGCCAAAATTCAGCATCGACTGATGTGGCTATGGCAAATTCTGGAAAATAAATACGGCTTTGATGCATTTAACGACAAAGTTTTTGCCGGTGGATCACGAGGTCTGGGCTGGCTGTTCTCTCGCGTGGGTGATCGAATGTTAATTGATGGTTTAGTGGTTAACGGTACAGCACGAACAGTGGGTTTAATCTCGAGAGTAGGGCGCAAAATGCAGAGTGGTTATTTATACCATTACGCCTTTGTAATGATTATCGGGGTGTGGCTGTTGCTCACCTGGTTTGTGGTTTAGGAGCAAGCTGATTAGATGATGGACTTCCCGCTACTCAGTATATTGATTCTGCTGCCAATTATCGGCGGCGGTTTGCTGTTGTTCTGTAAACAGAATCAGATTTTGGCCCGCCAATTGGCTTTAGTTATCAGTGTCGTCACCATGATGCTGTCTTTTTTGCTGTATATCGGTTTTGATAACACCAGTCATCAAATGCAGTTTGTTGAACGCCTGTCATGGATCGCCACATTTAATATCGAGTATTACCTTGGCATTGATGGCTTTTCGATGCCACTGATGATCCTGACCACGATATCTACAGTTCTGGTTGTTATCGCTGGTTGGCAGGTCATTCAGGATCGGGCAGCACAATACATGGCTGCTTTTTTGATTATGGAAGGCTTGATGCTGGGTGTGTTTGCAGCGCTTGATGCCATTCTGTTCTATCTATTTTTTGAATCAATGCTGATTCCGCTGTTTCTGGTGATCGGCATCTGGGGAGGACCCAATCGGGTCTATGCCACGATTAAGTTTTTTCTGTATACCTTTTTCGGCTCAGTGTTTTTGCTTATTGCACTGTTATATCTGCAATTTCAGGCGGGCAGTTTTTCGATTCTGGACTTTCATGCTGTCAGCTTGACTCTGACTCAACAGATATGGATTTTCCTGGCATTTTTAATTGCCTTTGCAGTGAAGATTCCGATGTGGCCGGTACATACCTGGTTACCCGATGCTCACGTTGAAGCGCCTACCGGTGGTTCGGTAATTCTGGCGGCGATCACGCTGAAAATCGGTGGTTATGGTCTACTACGTTTTGCTCTGCCGATTACCCCGGATGCCAGTATGACGCTGGACTGGCTGGTCATTGGCTTATCGTTGATTGCCATTGTTTACATTGGCTTTGTCGCGTTGGCGCAATCCGATTTGAAAAAACTGATTGCCTATTCAAGTATTGCTCATATGGGTTTTGTCACCCTGGGCTTGTTTATTATATTTCGGATTACTGCCAATGAGGCAATCACTATCGGTATCGGGAATGGGCAGGTGCTGGCGATTGAAGGTGCGATGGTCCAGATGATTTCGCATGGCTTTATCGCTGCGGCGATGTTCCTCAGCGTGGGCGTGTTATACGACCGGATGCATACCCGGGAAATCAGTGCCTATGGCGGTGTCGCCAACAGCATGCCGAAATTTACCGCGTTGGCCGTGTTCTTTGCGATGGCCAATGCCGGGTTGCCCGGTACTTCAGGTTTTGTCGGTGAGTTTATGGTGATCCTGGCGGCGTTTCAGGCCAACTTCTGGTATGCCTTTCTGGCGGCCACGACTTTAATTCTGGGCGCGGCTTATACCTTGTGGATGGTCAAACGGGTATTTTTTGGAGAGATCGCCAATGACCAAGTCGCTAAATTACAGGATATTAACTCACGGGAAATGCTGCTGTTGGCAAGTCTGGCGGTCATTGTCTTAGTGATTGGTATTTGGCCCGATCCGTTACTTAATGTGATGCATGCGTCGGTAGATAATCTGCTGCTGCAAATCACTCAGTCAAAGCTTTAAAGGAAACACCATATGGCGTTTGAGGTTCCAAATATGCTGTTTGCCTTGCCAGAGATGCTGCTGCTGGCTATGTGCTGTATTGTGCTGCTCGTGGTCGCTTTTACCGGTAATCGTCGAATCAATCTGGTACATGCATTAAGCCAATTGAGTCTTTTAGTAACCTTTTTCACGGTTTTCTGGATGATGGGTGAGGGTGGGCTGACCTTTTCTGAAACTTATATCAAAGACCCGCTTAGCGATATCCTTAAACTGGCGATCTGTCTGGTAAATATGCTTGTGTTGAGTTATTCCTATAGTTATTTACAGGCCCGAAATTTATTGCAGGGCGAATTTTATGTACTGGCCTTGTTTGCCACCCTGGGTATGCTGGTAATGGTGTCGGCACATCACTTTTTGACGCTGTATTTAGGGTTGGAATTGATGTCGCTTTGTCTATACGCCATGGTGGCCATGCAACGAGATTCATTTGCCGCTACCGAAGCCGGAATGAAGTACTTTATTTTGGGCGCATTGGCTTCGGGCATGTTGTTATACGGCATGTCGATTATCTACGGGGTCACTGGTGAATTAGGTATCCAGGCCATAGCCGTAGCATTAGACACTGAAGAATTGAATCAGACAGTCCTGAGTCTGGGCATTGTGTTCTTGGTGATTGGTATCGGCTTCAAGTTTGGTGCGGTACCGTTTCATATGTGGTTACCGGATGTCTATCAGGGGGCGCCCACAGCTATTACTTTATTTGTCGCTAGTGCCCCCAAAATAGCGGCTTTTGCCTTGTTGATACGTATATTGACGGAAGGTATGGGCGATATGCTTAGTGTCTGGCGCAATATGCTGATCATGCTGGCCGTATTGTCGATTATCCTGGGTAATCTGCTGGCAATTGCACAGAGCAACTTAAAGCGGATGCTGGCCTATTCCACCATTTCGCACGTTGGTTTTTTATTATTAGGTGTTTTAGCCGGAACACAGGCAGGCTATGCTGCAGCATTGTTTTACACCCTGGTCTATGCACTGATGACATTAGGCAGTTTTGGTATGATTCTGCTGCTGAGTCGTGAGGGCTTTGAAGCTGAAGAGATAGAAGACTTTAAAGGTCTGGGGCAACGCCACCCCTGGCATGCGTTGATGATGCTGTTACTGATGTTTTCCATGGCGGGTATTCCACCACTGGCCGGTTTCTATGCGAAATTAGGCGTGATTAAATCAGTCGTCGATGTTAATTTACTGGCCGTTGCTATTGTTGCTGTCGTGATGTCGGTTATAGGTGCGTATTATTATTTGCGAGTGGTCAAGGTGATGTTTTTCGACACTGCCACCGAAAAGCCCCATATCGCAGCCACAACCTCAATGCAGTACCTGCTGAGTGGCAACGTATTAGCAGTACTGTTACTCGGTTTGTTTCCGGGAAGTTTATTTGCGCTTTGCGCCAGAATATTTAGTTAGGTTTAAAAATGTCGATTTGGTTACTGCTGTTGATAATGTTTGTGCTGGCAAATTTACCATGGGTAAATTCAAGATTATTTCTGTTTATCCCGTTAAAAAATGGTAAAAATGCCTGGTTAAGACTGTTTGAAGTAGTAGTATATTATTTTGTAGCTTTACTGGTCTCCATCGCTTTTGAGCAGCAGTATGCAGGCAATATTTATCCCCAGCAGTGGGAGTTTTTTGTCACTACCTTGAGTTTGTTTCTGGTGTTTGCCACACCGGGCGTAGTGTATCGGCATCAATGGTTGCCATTACAGCAAAAGCTCCGTTAAAAATCGCAAAAATGCGCCTGTTAAGGGCGTAGTAATTCAATCCGAAACTTCAAAAGACTGCTATCAGGGCACTTACAGGCTTTGATATCAATTCGGGATGCATCCCGAAGCATTGTAGTTTAGAATTTGCGGGTTTAACTCCCTGATGATGTAAACAACATCGGTTTTTCACACAAAAGAGACAGGATTATGGCTTCTTCCGATTTATCCAAGTACAGAAATATTGGTATTTTCGCTCACGTTGATGCGGGCAAAACCACCTCCACCGAACGTATTCTTAAACTGACCGGTAAAATTCATAAATCCGGTGAGGTTCATGATGGTGAATCCACCATGGACTTTATGGATCAGGAAGCCGAACGCGGTATTACTATCCAGTCAGCAGCCACAACCTGTGAATGGAAAGGCCATCGTCTGAACGTTATCGATACCCCAGGTCACGTTGACTTCACGATTGAAGTATATCGTTCACTGAAAGTATTGGACGGCGGTATTGGTGTTTTCTGTGGTAGTGGTGGTGTTGAGCCGCAATCAGAAACCAACTGGCGTTATGCGAATGACTCAGAAGTTTCTCGTCTGATCTTTGTTAATAAGCTGGATCGTATCGGTGCTGATTTCTACCGTGTTGTAAAACAGGTTGAAGACGTACTGGCAGCAACGCCACTGGTAATGGTTTTGCCAATCGGTATTGAAGATGAATTTACCGGTGTTGTCGATTTGCTGACCCGTAAAGCATGGATCTGGAAAGATGAGAAAAATGCTGAAGACTACACCATCGAAGAGCCACCAGCTGATATGGCTGACCAAATTGAAGAATGGCGTGAAAAACTGATCGAAACTGCTGTAGAGCAGGATGATGATCTGATGGAAAAATATCTGGAAGGTGAAGAGCCTTCTATCGAAGATCTGAAAAGATGTATCCGTAAAGGTACATTGCAATTGGATTTCTTCCCAACATACTGTGGTTCGGCATTCAAAAACAAAGGTATGCAGTTAATCCTGGATGCCGTTGTTGATTACCTGCCTGATCCAACTGAAGTTGATCCACAACCAGAAGTTGATTTGGAAGGTAACGAAACCGGTAAACACGCTATAGTTGATATCAAAGGCCCACTGCGTGCACTGGCATTCAAAATCATGGATGACCGTTTTGGCGCATTGACTTTCGTTCGTGTCTACTCAGGCGAATTGAAAAAAGGCGATACCATCCTGAATACTTTCACCGGCAAAACAGAACGTGTTGGTCGTATGGTGGAAATGCACGCCAATGATCGTAACGAACTGGATTACGCACACGCTGGTGACATTATCGCCATCGTCGGTATGAAAGATGTTCAGACTGGACACACCTTATGTGACCCGAAAAATCCGGCGACATTGGAACCAATGGTCTTCCCGGATCCCGTTATCTCAATCGCGATTGCGCCTAAAGATAAAGCTGCCGCTGAAAAACTCGGTGTTGCACTGGGCAAAATGATTAAAGAAGATCCTTCTTTCCGTGTTGAAACCGATGACGATAGCGGTGAAACCATTATGAAAGGTATGGGTGAATTACATTTGGATATCAAAGTCGATATCCTGAAGCGTACCCATAACGTTGATGTAATTGTTGGTGAACCGCAGGTTGCTTACCGTGAAACCATTACGCAAAAAATCGAAGACAGTTACACCCACAAGAAACAATCGGGTGGTTCTGGTCAATTCGGTCGTATTGACTACATCATTGAACCAGGTGAACCAGGCAGCGGTTTCAATTTTGAATCAACCGTAACCGGTGGTAGCGTTCCTCGTGAATACTGGCCAGCTGTTGAAGCCGGCTTCAAGAAAATGATGGGCCGTGGTGTTTTAGCGGGCTTCCCATTACTTGACGTCAAAGTAAACTTGTTTGATGGTGCATTCCACGCCGTGGATTCATCAGCAATGGCCTTTGAAATTGCTGCGATGGGTGCGTTCCGTCAAACCATTCCGAAAGCGGGCCCACAATTGCTGGAGCCGATCATGAAAGTAGATGTGTTCTGCCCGGATGATAACGTTGGTGATGTTATCGGTGACTTGAACCGTCGTCGTGGCATGATCAAATCGCAGGATGCCGGTGCAACTGGCGTACGTATTAAAGCTGAAGTCCCACTGAGCGAAATGTTCGGTTACATCGGTACTCTACGTACGATGACATCTGGTCGTGGTCAGTTCTCTATGGAGTTCCTGCACTACTTGCCATGCCCACGTAACGTGGCAGAAGAGGTTATTAAAGAAGTTAAAGAACGTGAAGCTGCTGCGAAAAAATAAGCAGTCTACTAAAAGTTCTATTGAGAAAGGGGCGTTTATCGCCCCTTTTTTTTGGCCAAAAATTGACCTTAACTCAGGTTAGCCCAGTATTGAAAGAACTAGTCTATGCTGAGCTTTCTTTACAATGGACAAGGCTGAAAAATGGACCTGAAAAGCGGGTATCCCTACTGGGCGATTAGAAATGGATTGATGCGAATCTTTCCGGCTCAGGATCAGGATATTGACTGTGATGTAGCAGTTATTGGCGGTGGTATAACCGGAGCTTTGATTGCTGACGATCTCAGTTCAAATGGATATGCCGTGGCGGTTATCGAACAACGGGATATTGGCTGGGGCAGCACTGCTGCCAGTACCGCTATGCTGCAATACGAAATTGATACTCATCTGACTGAGCTTGCAGAATTGTATGGCGAAGTGGATGCATTAAAAGCTTATCGGGCATGTGCAGAGGCAATTAATGGCCTTAAAAAACTTGCTGAGACTGTCGGTGATGTCGATTTTGAAATGCAGGAAAGTCTGTATTATGCCAGTCGCAGTCGTGATAAAAAATCCCTAAAAGCTGAATTTCTGTTACGACAAAAACATGGATTTGATGTTGAATGGTTGGAATCAGACGCGATAAAAAAATTGTATGGTTTTAAATCATCCGGGGCCATCCTTAGCAAACTGGCTGCTCGAGTTGACCCTTATCGACTGGCGCATAAACTTCTGGACAGGCTGAAAAGTAGTGGCCATCACGTTTATGACCGAACCGAAATAAAAGATTTGAAGCCTTCTGATAAACAGGTTGTTTTAACGACAACGTCTGGATTTAAAATTGTTTGTAAACACGTGGTAATAGCAACGGGTTATGCCAGTCAGAAATTACTGAAACAAAATGTAGCATCAAATCGCAGCAGTTATGCCTTTATCACCGACCCGATAGATCCCGAGTTACTGGGCGAATTAAATAAAACCATGATGTGGGAATCCACCAGACCGTATCTTTATATGCGAACTACTGGCGATGGTCGTTTGTTGGTCGGTGGGGAAGATGATGATATTGATATCCCGGCAAAACGGGATAAACGTGTCGATAAAAAAGCCCAGACTCTGGCCAAGAAAGTCGAAAAATTGTTTCCCAAACTACCAATGAACCCGACATTTTCCTGGGCGGGTACCTTCGCTGAAACGGAAGATGGCTTGCCATTTTTTGGTGCTCATCCCCAATATGGTGAACGTGTGCAGTTTGCCATGGCCTATGGTGGAAACGGTATTACCTACAGCATGATTGGTGCTGGCTTGTTAAGAGCGAATATCGAACAGCGCGAACACCCGTTAGCGGAGCTGTTTTCTTTCTCCAGATTAGACCAAAGCAACAACGATTGATGCACTGACACAGAACAATACAGTCCATAATGCCGAACGTTTCAGCACGAAAATAATTAAAAAGCCGCCGAGCGCAATCAGTAAATCCAGCCAATGATTTACGCCTTCAGTGAAAATCGGATCGTATAAAGCAGCGGCCAGTAAACCGACTACAGCTGCGTTAATGCCGGCAACAACGGCACCTGCATTGGGCAGATGAGCAAGTTGCTGCCACAGCGGTAATATCGCCAGCAATAATAAAAACCCCGGAACAAAAATGGCGAGGGTAGCCAGTAGGGCATTCCAGGCCGAGGGCAATTGAGTGGGGATTTCAGCGCCGAGATAGGTTGCCAGCGTAAACATCGGGCCAGGAACGGCCTGAGCGGCACCATAACCGGTTAAAAACTGATCGGTGGTGAGCCAACCAGTGGCAACGGTCTGTTGTTCGAGCAACGGCAACACAACATGGCCACCACCAAATACCAATGCGCCGGCCTGATAGAAGCCAGCCAGCATATTAGTGGTATTAAGCTCACTGCCTGCAAAAAGACTGAGAATAAGCAGCAACATAAACACACTGAATAATATCCACGCGGTTTGTTTGCCATAATTGACCGGGAATCTAAAATCCGCTGAAAGTTGTTGCTGGCGACATAAAAACCAGCCTGCCAGTCCACCCAGGATAATCACTGCAATTTGCATAATCGCCAGATTGAAAATCAACAGTAAGGCAAAACTGAACAGTGCTATCAAGATACGTTGCCAGTCCGGCGTCAGTTTCTGAGCCATACTGATAACGGCATGAGCGACCACCGCAACCGCCACCAGTTTTAGACCATCAATAATAGCCATGCCGATAGCATTGTCCAGCTGATGAGCAATGGCGGCAAAAGCAAACAGCAGTAATGCAGAAGGCAGGGTAAACGCGATAAAAGCAGCAATGGCACCAAGCCAGCCAGCGCGAAACAAGCCAATTGAAAATCCCATCTGGCTACTGGCTGGGCCAGGTAAAAACTGTGTAACAGCAAGTAACTGAGAAAACTGCTGTTCAGAAAGCCATTGCCGTTTATTGATAAATTCAGTGCGAAAATAACCAATGTGAGCAATCGGTCCGCCAAACGCCGTCAGACCCAGTTTGAGAAAGGCTAAAAACACATCAATGACATGATGCAGATTGTTTGGTGCCTTCACAGTTCTTTCCTCTGGTTAATCGGTATGGCTGGTAGCATCCATCCGTAACAGTTCCAATAATCGTTGCATATCATCGGGTAAGGGGATCTGCCAGCTTACTGCTTCCCCAGTAGTCGGATGATCAAACCCCAGTAAACCGGCATGTAAAGCCTGACGATGTGTATTCTGCAAGGCAGCCAGACAGCTATCCGTCATCCCTTTTGGTGTTTTAAACCGGCCACCATATAAAGGATCGCCCAATAAAGGATGGCGAATATGCGCCATATGCACACGGATCTGGTGAGTGCGCCCGGTTTCCAGTTTGCAACGCAAATGGGTATGTGCCCGAAAGCGTTCCTCAATCCGATAGTGTGTCACGGCAGGTTTACCGTTTTGTGTCACGGCCATACGTTTACGATCAATATGATGTCTACCAACTGGTGCATCAACCGTTCCCCCGGCGGTAAACACACCGCAGGCAATGGCCTGATATTCACGAATTACGGTACGCTGCTGTAGTTGGCTGATTAATGAATGATGTGCTTGCAGACTTTTAGCGACCATTAATAGTCCGGTAGTGTCTTTATCAATGCGATGCACAATCCCGGCGCGCGGAATATGAGTAAGTTGGGGCGCATGAGCCAATAACGCGTTGACCATTGTGCCATTCTGGTTGCCAGCGCCAGGATGCACTACCATGCCTGCCGCTTTATTGATGATTAATACATCGTCATCTTCATAAATAATATCCAGTGCGATAGTTTCGGCCTGCCAGTTATCTTCATGAATAATCTGCTGTGCGGCAATTTCAATCTGGTCACCGGTGCGTACCGCATCTTTAGGGCGACAGACTTTCTGATTGACCAATACATCGCCGGCTTTAATCCATTTGGTCAGCTGACCGCGGGAGTATTCTGAGAACAGCTGGGCCAAGGCCTGATCGACACGCAAGCCACTTAATGACTCGGGAATGGTGGCATCTAGTTTAATAATCTCGGTCATGAATGGCTTTGCATAAAATGGGTTACGTATTATAACGTAGCTTGATACATCGCCGTGAAACGGACGAAAGGGGGATTATGAAACGACTGCTGATATGTCTTGCATTGCTACTGACTTCGACCTGGATTCAGGCTGAGCCAAATATGGCTTTACTGGCTTCATCCTGCGCGACTTGTCATGGTACCAATGGCCACAGCAAAGGTGAAATGCCCAAACTTGCAGGTTTGGAGCAAGATTATTTTATTGAACAGATGCTGGGGTTTGCCAGCGGGGCGAGAGAGTCTTCTGTTATGCGACATCATGCTGCGGCGTACAGCGAAACTGAAATTCGCCTATTGGCAGAGTATTTCTCTAAACAATAATTTGCTTCAAATCTTTTGGCAATATGGGCAGAAATAGGTCGCCCGCTGTGACTGGCGAATCAATTCTATTGGATGACCACATTGTTTACAGCCTTGTTTCTGCCGGGCATAAACCCATAATTCCTGAGCAAAATATCCGGGTTTGCCTTCGCTATCCCGAAAATCCCGTAAGGTTGTCCCGCCCGCTGCAATAGCTTTTTCCAATGTCAGTTTGATCGCGGCAACCAGTTTTTCTGCCTGTTTTTTTGTTAGTTTTGCAGCTATCAGCTGAGGGTGAATGGCGGAGAGAAACAGCGATTCACTGGCATAGATATTCCCCACACCTACAACGATCTCCGCATTCATAATAAAAGTTTTAATGCTGACCTGACGTTTACGGCTACGTTGGAACAGATATTCGGCGTCAAAATCCTCCCCCAGTGGCTCTGGCCCCAGATGGTTTAATAACGGATGTTGCAGCGGTGGCTCACTGGTCCACAATACAGCCCCAAAGCGGCGTGGATCGGTAAAGCGCAGAATAATATCATTGGCAAACACAATATCAACATGATCGTGTTTTTCGGCTGGCTGAAAAGCAGTCAGAATACGTAACCGCCCGGACATACCCAGGTGGATAAACAGCGTGCCTTCAGTGGTATGCAACAATAAATACTTGGCGCGGCGGCTGACCGACTGAATGATTTTCCCACACAGTTTTTCATCCAGGTTGTCAGTGATAGGCCAGCGCAGTCGAGAGTCACGAATGACAACCTGCTTAACCTGCTGATTTTCTATATATGGCGCAATGCCACTGCGGGTGGTTTCGACTTCAGGTAATTCAGGCATATCACTCGTTTATTGAAAAGAGGGCAGGAATAATGGTGGCTGGAAACAGATATTGTAATTGTTGTTGATGATCAGTAAGCGTAAGACCTTCCTCGCTATGTGATACAACAAATTTACGCTGTGTGTTATCGGTTAATTTAATGGTCACTTCCTGCTCATCCGGTGTACTTGTTTCATCATCTAACATGATAACAACCTGCATGGCATAAGCCTGTTGCCAGTTTTGCAAAAGTGCCAGGAGTTTATCCTGAGGATAATTTTGCGGCATGGAGTGCCAGCTGTCATTTTGCTGAACTATGGAGAGTGCCGCGTATTTTTGCTGGCCCTGTTGGTTTTGCAGCTCAGGCAAGTGCAGAGCTGCAATTTTGCTGGCCGGATCCAATAAACGGTTATCGACAAAGCTACTGGCACTGGCACCGAGTAATGGTGAAATATCATCGTTAATTAAATAAATCTGCTGATTGTGCAGAATATAACGATACCCGCTGAGCGGTTCAGTATCACCAAAAGCAAAATGGTATTCATTGAAAACTAATGACAACTCAGGCTGCTGCAGTCCGAATTCTGCCAGGTCAGTTGTTTGTGTCACCGGGATCTGTTGATGAGCTGGTTGTTGTAACAGACTGAGTAACAGATTGATCCGGGTTTGATTGGCTCGCACATGTATTGGCTGGCTTAACTGCCATTGCTGATCGCGTTGCAAGTGAATGGTTTGCTGTTCACGGCGAACAATTGTAATTTGATTGACCTGTGCCGCCTGAATTTTATCAGTGATATAAGCTGAATCCTCTACTTGCGATTCTGTCATTAACCACACTAATAGAACCGCAACCACCAATAACAGCAGATTGGTCAGATATGTGCTTTTCATCAGCGTCTTCTAATCCACCAGATACTTATGCCAATCAAAAGCAGACTAAGTGGTAATCCGAGTAAAAATCCAATACCAATAAATAATGATTGGTGCTCGGTTAATACCAGTTGGTTATCTCGGGTTGTGATGACCGGAATATCGATTGAATCATCCTCAGCAACCAGCCAGTTTGCCAGAGCCATCGCAAGTTCAAGATTGGCCGCTGTGCCAAGATACAGGTCGGAGACAAAATCGCCATCACCAAATACGGCAACACGTTGTTGTTGAGTTGTTGAAACAGGTTTTTCCATTAATACGCTGAGCATTAACGGCCCTGGAATATCGATTTCTGCATCAAAACGTAAATCATCCAGACTAGTGCCGGTCATATCACCTAATTCAGACCAGCTATCACTTTGTGATTGCATCAGCTCAGTAACTTGCCAAGCAGATTCAGCTTCTGATAATTGAATAGCATGCGCTTCTGGCATCAGGGTGACGCTGGAAGTGGCTGCCGTAACCGGGTGATTGGCGTAATCTGTCACAATCACAAAACGTGGATCTTCCAGACCTAATTTACCGGCATTGGGATCCACCATCGTACCCGGTACAAAGCTCAGATTAAGCTGTTCACGGATGGCCGCCAAGCCCGTATCAGTGTCAGGTTCGCTGAGCCAGAGCAGATTACCGCCTTGCTGCAACCATGACTGTAACTGGACAATATCGCTTTGCGGCCAGGCGGCTTGTGAACTGGCAATAACCAATACAATTTTTTTATCCTCGCTGTTAAGTTGCATCGCTTCTGTCATGGTCAGAGATTGCACCTCAAAGCCGGTGCTATTCAACTGTTGTCCCCATTGCGACATATCAAATGCACCATCACCGGCAATATCCCGTTCACCATGACCAGTAATAAAGATTAATTCAGGCAAGTTACTGCGACTGACTTTTATAATGGCATTGCTTAGCGATTGCTCAGATAAATCATATACATGTTGTTGTCCCTGTTGACCTGAAACTACCATTTCAGCCTGCTGCTGAATGTCCAGTTCACGAACCCGCTGTGGCTGGCTGACAGGATCAATAAACGACACTGTAAGTTGCTGACTATGCTGTTGATAGCGCTTTAATAAACTTTCTGCTGCTGATTGATACTGATGTCCGGGACTGATAAATACTTCTATTGTCACTGGTGTTTCAAGCGACTGTAATAATTCGGTAGTAGCAGAAGAGAGGGTATGTCGCTGGTTAGCTGTCCAGTCTGACTCAAAGCTGTAACGATTCGAAAGAACGGCTACTGCGATAATCACTACCAGCAATAAAATGTAAAAGATGATCTGTTGCAGGCGATGTTGATATTTAAACTGTTTTGACATCTTCATAGACTCAACCTCGCTGCATCAAGTCGCCGAATAGTCATCAGAATAAATACCACGCAGAACAGAGCAAAAAAGCTTAGATCAACACTGTTAATCTGTCCTGCCAGCAGCGGTTGAAAATGTCCTAACAGGGATAACCAGGCCAGCCAGTTAATTTGGCCTGAAACAGCGCTGGCCGCAGCAAAATCAATTATCCATAATAAAAACAGTAAACAGAATGTCATCACCGCTGCAATAATCGGCTGGGTGGTGAGTGATGATAAAAATATTCCGGCGGCCAAGAAACTGGCTACCAGCAAAAACAGCCCGAACATGCTCACACCAAACTGGTAAAAATCGATTGCTGATCCGGCAAGCAGCGATAGTGGCATTAAAGCAATCAATGCTAATTGCAGCAGAAAAAAACCAAGATATCCGAGGTATTTACCTAACACAATCTGACTGGCGGAAAGTGGCGCAGAGATCAAAAGAGGCAGACTATGGTTACGATGTTCATCAGCAAAAGCCCGCATGGTGATAAATGGGGCAATCAATAGCAACACCAGAGCAGCATTGCTTAATAATGGCGCAATAATCATTTCTGTTACACCGGCAGCTCCCGGGATGGCTGAAATCTGGCCCTGAATCTGAGCAAAATACTCAATATGACTGAGAAACATATATGCCAGTAAAAACTGTACTAATGCCAGCATTATCCAGGCAAAAGGAGACAAAAACAGTCGCGAAATTTCAAGTCTTGCCACGCACCACATCAGTTTTTAACCTCAGCTAGCGGTGCGTCATCTTTTATCAGATGCATAAAAATATCTTCCAGCGAGTCCTGTTCACGCAACAGTTCCTGCAGTTGCCAGTGTTTAGATACGGCACTCGCTATCAGGTTTTCTGTAGGATCCTGTTCCGGGTGATAAAGGATTCGAAACTGATTGGCTGAAACGGGCTCCACCGAAGACACATTCGTTAGAGCCTGAAGCTCGGTGATCGGTGGCGGGGCAGATAAAGTGATCCTCAGGCTGCTGTTGAGTCTTTGCTGATGCAGAGCTGTCAGGCTATCGGCAAACATGACCTGGCCTTTACTGATGATTTGTACCCGATCGCAGAGCATTTCCACTTCTGGCAGAATATGCGTCGACAGTATCACGCTATGTTCATTGGCCAGTTCACGAATGAGTTCGCGGATCTGCCGAATTTGTAGGGGATCCAGACCAGAAGTCGGTTCATCCAAAATGACCACCGCCGGGTTATGCACGATCGCCTGAGCGATGCCGGTACGCTGTTGGTAGCCTTTGGATAATTGACCGATCAAACGTCGCTGGACATCACCCAGTCCACAGCGCTCAATGACCGTTGCAACTGCAGATTTAAGTTGCTGGCCTTTGAGCAGATTGAGTCTGGCACAATGCTGTAAATATTCGTTGACGGTCAATTCACGATATAACGGCGGATTTTCCGGCAGATAGCCCAGTTGAGCCTTGGCCTGCTTAGGTTGCGACAATAAATCAAAACCATTGATATGGATCTCGCCTTTATCCGGCGCCAGATTACCGCTAAGCATTTTCATAGTGGTGCTTTTACCAGCACCATTGGGACCGAGAAAACCCAGTATTTCTCCGCGTTTTACCGTGAGATCGATATTTTGAACCACAACATTGGGTCCAAAATAACGTGACAGATTTTGTGCTTCCAGCAATATAGTCATAGCGCACTATAATACGGTTTTGAGGTGAATCGTCTACTACGTTGTTGCAACATAGATATCATCTGAGATTTCAATATTTTTGGAGCGCGGCACAGTTCATCTCATTGCCCAAAATAAAGAACAATTTTAAGTTTAATTTATTCGAGCCATAAAAAAACCCGCATTAAAGAGCGGGTTTTTTTAGAAGCAGTAAACAATAGTGTTACTTGATTTTTGCTTCTTTATACATCACGTGTTGACGGATAACGGGATCAAACTTTTTGATTTCCATTTTTTCCGGCATGGTGCGTTTGTTTTTATCAGTAGTGTAGTAGTGACCTGTACCTGCTGATGAAACTAATTTGATTTTATCGCGCATGTCCTGACTCCTTAGATTTTTTCGCCGCGGCTACGGAGATCAGATAAAACGGTATCAATACCTCTTTTATCAATGATACGCAGACCATGATTGCTGACACGCAATTTTACCCAACGGTTTTCAGACTCAACCCAAAAACGGTGTGAGTGAAGGTTAGGTAGGAAACGGCGTTTTGTTTTGTTGTGAGCGTGTGAAACATTGTTTCCGCTCATAGGGCGTTTGCCCGTTACCTGACATACTCTGGACATGTTAATCCTGCTCCTGATGCATTTTTAGTGACTGACGCGTCCTGCCAACGCATCATTCTGAATAAACTAAGCCGGACTTTATACCATATGTGCTATCTGATGTGTAGCAGTTTTAAGCTATAAATCAGCTGAGGCCCATTTTGTCGAGCTGTGCTGAAACGCTCTCTTTATCGAGTACACCAATTTTGCGCATCACAATTTTGCCTTCGGGCGAAATCAGATAATGCGTTGGTGTCACCCGAACATTATTAAATGCGCTGGAAATTTCGCCTTCACTGTCCCAGATAAGCGTGTAGGGAAGACCCCGGTCTTCACGCATTGCCTTGATATGTGAAGGTGTGTCGTGGGGCAGTGAAACGCCCAGCATGACCAAGCCTTTTTTTGCGTATTCTTCATGCAAAGCAATGAGTTCGGGCAGTTCCTGAATACACGCCGGGCAATCAGTCGCCCAGAAAATCATCAATATTGGTTTACCGGCATATTCGGTGAAATTATGCATTTTTCCGTCTACATCCTCAAACGTAAGTTCGGTGTAGGCCGGAGCGGTAGCATTCTTGTACATAAAGACGACAAACAATAATGCAAATAGGGCGGCTATAAACAGTGCAAAACGTTTTCCAGACTTCATTTTATCTCTCAGTTTGCTGGGTTAATTGACCTAGAGATTCTGTCAGTTTCAGATTTTCACGATAATCCACCGGACAATCAATAACGGTGACTGTATTTCTGTCCAAAGCTTCTTTTAAAACAGACATTAACTCTTCGGTCTTATTCACTCTGACACCCGTTGCGCCAAATGATTGCGCATATTGTACAAAATCCGGATTGCCGAATTTTACATTACTGGTTCGGCCAAACTGGTTTTGCTGTTTCCATTCAATCAGACCGTAGCTTGCATCGTTCCAAATCAGAATGACAATCGCGATATTCAAACGAATGGCTGTCTCAATTTCCTGAGAGTTCATCAGAAAACCAGCGTCACCGGTTACTGCAACGACTTTGCGTTCCGGATGTGCCAGTTTGGCTGCAATTGCACCCGGAACTGCTATGCCCATGCTGGCAAAGCCATTGGAAATAATGCAGGTGTTCGGGTATTCACAGCGGAACATTCGTGACATCCACATTTTATGGGCACCCACATCGCAGATTACGATATCTTCCAGATGCATGGCGGTACGCAGATCCCAGATGATTTTCTGTGGTTTAACAGGGAATTCGGTATCACGGCGATGCTGATTCATTTCTGTAATCAGACTATCGCGTAAAGTACGCATGGCCTTACCTTCGTGCGGCGTGGTTAGGGCTGCAATTCGATTCAGACTGTGCGTAATATTGCCCACAACACCCAATACCACACTGTAATATCCATCAACCTCAGCATGGGTGGTATCAATATGAATCAGCGTGCGATCCCGTGAGGGATGCCAGAGATAGGGGTGGTATTCAACCATGTCGTAGCCGATACAAATAATTACATCGGCATTGGCAAAGCCGGTATTCACATAGTCATTTGACTGCAACCCAACACTGCCCAGTGACATGGGATGACCAAACGGAATGACGCCTTTGGCCATAAAGGTGTTGGCGACAGGAATTCCCAGCTTTTCAGCAAATTCTGTAAGCGCTTTAGCGGCATGCGCACGAATGACGCCATTACCCGCCAGAATAATCGGATTTTCTGCATTGGAAATTAATTCTGCTGCTCGTTCGATATGTTCAGCAGCCGGTTCAGGAGGTGTGGCGTGTTTGACCCGCAGTGGAGCATCGTCAATTTCCATCTCGGCAATATTTTCAGGAAACTCAATAAAACAGGCACCGGTTTTCTCGGTCTGCGCCACTTTAAAAGCTTTGCGAACAATTTCCGGAATCACTTCAGGGCTGACAATTCGAGTGGAGTATTTGGTGATGGGCAAAAACATCGCTTCCAGATTCAGGACCTGATGCGATTCTTTATGCAAGCGATTGGTCGAAGCCTGACCGGCAATGGCTACCAGGGGGGCATGATCCATATTGGCATCAGCCACACCGGTAATCAGATTGGTCGCACCCGGACCGAGTGTCGCCATACAGACTCCTGCACGGCCAGTGAGTCGACCATAAACATCTGCCATAAAGGCCGCACCTTGTTCATGCCGGGTGGTAATAAACTGAATGGAGGAATCCAGCAAGGCGTCCATGACATCCAGATTCTCCTCACCGGGAATACCAAAAACATATTCCACACCTTCATTTTCCAGAGTACGGACAAATAGCTCTGCTGCTTTCATTTTTTCGCTCCGCGATGAATGGCTTTAAAAAAGGGGCTTTCGCCTCTAGGGTCTGTTGATCTTTCATAGCCACCACTGCTGGAGGCTAT